>CESW01022718.1_pt1 | contig 12837 bp, 10 predicted proteins | sample 531171 | NCBI WGS metagenome assembly CESW01 (sample SAMEA2621859, study PRJEB7988) | marine metagenome | biome: marine biome (ENVO:00000447); feature: surface water layer (ENVO:00002042); material: "saline water (ENVO:00002010), including plankton (ENVO:xxxxxxxx)" | depth 5 m
CTCCCGTCAATGCAAATTAAATCAAATGAATTATCTTTCTGAATGCGTAAAGAATCTAAATAATTAGCCCTGAGCTTATTCTCACTCAAATCTGATAGTGGTTTACATATCAATTGCCATTCCGCATTTTGCTTTGCAATTTGAGGATGTTTTCTTATTTTTTTAATCCATTTTTCGTCGTGCTCGATTGATATTACTGATTGAGAATTTTTGAGAAAAAAGATAGTAGATCCACCACATCCTGTTTCCAAAATATTGAAATTTGGTTTAATGATTGAATTCAGTTCAAAAATTGCACTATAGGGCATCCAAGGCAGATTAGCGTCTAAGGGACTTTTTTTTAGCAAATGGTCATTAACCCAAATTTTTAAAAACAGTTTAAAATCAAATTTGGTTGTCTCCTGCCTTGATTTTACAAGATAATAACAGAAACTTTTATATAATTTAATGATGTGAATCTTGTAAATTATCAGTCATTTTATAGTCTAACAGAATTTCTCCCTCACCAACTTTTTGAGATCTTCCCGTTCCATAAAAATCACCATCTACAATATTAAACTCGAACGCATTTTCTATCCAGTCTATAGGACTTTCTTGTTCACCTAAGAATGTCGTAATGTAGTATATTCCAACAGGGAAACTTATCCTTTTTAATATTGTTCTAATGCGAAAAGTCGATTCTGCCTTAATCCTAAAGTTAGTAGACCGTGAATCGACAGTACTTATTCTTTTACCAATGCTATTTGATATACCAAAGCGGAATGAAATTTCTCTCTTTACCTCATTATGTTTTTTACATTTGAAGAAAAAATCTATCGTAGCCGAATCACCAAGTTTTATTGAGTTTGATTTTGCTAAATTAGAGGAAGTCAATGAAACTTTAGTCAATGTTATCTCACCCGTTCCTTTTCTATCTGAATAATTTTGAACTTTATTTCCTCTAAGTACGGAAGGTGATTTACTTAAGTAATGGTTTACAATTTCTTTTGTTTCACCGGAGGCATCAATTTTTCCGTTCTCAAGAAGAAAAGCTGAATCACATAGATTCTCAATCATAGGAAGCTGATGACTAACTAGAAGTATAGTGTTACCTCCCCCAGCAATATCTTTCATTTTCCCCATACATTTTTTTTGAAAGTCTGCATCTCCCACTGCAAGAACTTCATCAACGATAAGAATATCAGGGTCTAGATGTGCAGCTACTGCAAAGCCTAGTCGTACGGTCATGCCAGATGAATACCGTTTGATGGGAGTTTCGATGAAATCACCAACGCCCGAGAAATCTACTATTTCATCAAACTTTCGATTTACTTCTTTACGGGTCATGCCGAGGATGGCACCGTTAACATAAACATTTTCTCTACCCGTTAATTCCGGGTGAAACCCGGTACCAACCTCCAAAAGCGAGGCCACTTTACCTCGAATTTTAACTTCACCTTTTGTAGGTTCTGTTATGCGAGATAAGATTTTAAGCAATGTCGATTTGCCTGAGCCGTTGGCACCAATAATCCCTACTACTTCTCCTCGAGGAATCGTAAAATCAAGATCATTTAGAGCCCAAAAGTCACATTCATTGATCATTCTTGTGTCTTCGATTTCAAGTTTTTTCGAAAAATCGACTGACTGCTTCGATCCATTCCTTTTATTCCACCATCTGCTTATATCTTCTCTCAAGCTTGTCATGCCGATAGTTCCTAATCGGTATTTTTTAGATAAACCTGATGCTTTAATTGCTAATGAAGAGTGCATTTTGTTATAGGTAATCAACCACTCTTTTTTCAGTTCTTTTAAATAGATACATACCCGAAAGCAGAGTTAAAAGTGCAACTGTGCATGAGTAAAGTAAGTGATAGGGCAAAAAGGTGCCTTTTCCCAAAAGGGCATATCTAAAGGCTTCAACAATTGAGGCCATTGGATTGAGAGATGCCCATTCTCTATATTCAGTTGGAATTTCTGATAACGGATAAATTATTGGAGTAGCATACATGAGTGCTTGAACAAGAAACCCAGTGATTTGATTGAAATCTCTATATTTCGCTGTAAGGACAGACATCCAAAGCCCCAATCCAAGTCCTAATATTGCTACCACCAGAACAAGAAGCGGTATAAATATGATAAGCCATGTAATTCCAAACGGCTCTTCAATTTGAAGGAAGTATTTGTATATTATGAAATAAAAAAAGAAAAAAACTGCTTGAATTGAAAAACCAAAAAGACCAGAAATACAGTTTGCTAGTGGGTTTATTAGTCGTGGGTAATAAACTTTTTGATATATTCCTGCATTCGCAGTGAATGTCGAAGCATTGCCAGTGAAACAGGAAGAAAAGTAACTCCAAATAATCAAAGCTGAGTTGTAAAAAAGAATTCCTGGAAGACCATCTGTAGGAATTTTTGCAAATTTTCCGAAAATAAGCGTAAACACAATTGTCAGAAATAGGGGTTGCAGTACAAACCAAGCTGGACCTAAAATAGTCTGTTTGTATGCGGCTAAGAAATCCCTGCGAACCAAAAGATAGAGTAAGTCCCTATATTGCCAAATACCTACGAAATCGAAGCCTGTCCACCCGGATGAAGGTCTAATATTGAAATAGCTACCGTTTTTCTTAATTAAAAGTACCTTTTATATTATTTCTATTTCAGGGAATGGAAGGATTAAAGAACCGCCATTTTTTAAGAACTCCTTCTCATTTTTCAGAATTCCTGATTTAAAGTGCCAAGGTAAAACGAGATAGTAATCAGGGTTCATGCCTTTTGATTCCTTATCAGAAATTATTGGAATGTTGGTACCAGGAGTGAAATGGCTAAACTTTTCTGTATTAATTTCAGATATGAAAGGAATTTCAATAGGGGTTATATCACAAAATTGAAGAAGAACATTACCCTTTGTCGACGCACCATATCCATGGACAACTTTACCGGCATGATTAAGCTTAATTAGCAAATCTTTAAGATCATGTTTGTGTTGAAATACTTTTTTCTTAAAGTCGACGAAGGGTGTAAGTGAGTTTATGCCCATCGAGCGTTCTTGCTCTAATAACCAGTCAATTAATGGTTCATTTGAAGGGAATAAGGCATTTTGATGACAAGCCGTGACTGCAAAGCTACCCCCATTTACAGAATTCATTTTAACATCTATGATTCGAAGCCCACATTTTTCTAAAATCATTTTTACTGGAGTGAGCGAGTAATATTCTATATGTTCGTGACAAATCGTGTCGTAGGAGTTCATTCTAAGCATAGATGGCATGTAACTTTGTTCGAAATGCCAAACACCATCTTTCGCTAAAACTGACGAAATGTCTCTAACAAAAGATAATGGGTCTTCCAAATCATAAAACATTGAGATGGCGGTAATAACTTTAAACTTTTCTTTACCTACATTCGAAGCAGTAAAAAAGTTATCTATTAATCTAATGTCAGAAGTATAAAACTCTGAAAATTTCCCTGCCGTTGGGTCAATGCCAGTTTTCTTTAAGCCCTTAATTTTGTAGGATTTTAGTAAAGTCGCATCGTTGCTTCCAATATCTAAAACCGAGTCCCCGGCAGTAATAGAGAATTGTTTACACAAGAGTTCAACCTTGGAACTTAGGTGTTCTACCATCATCCTGTTTAACCCAGACCGATAACCATAATTATCGCCGTACATTTCATTTGGGTCAAAAGAGTGTTCCAATTGTAAGAGACTGCATTCATTGCACCAAACTAGTGACAGTGGCCCAATTGTAATATCACTTGATGATGATTTTGGGAATACGCCGGTTAAATGTTGGTGTCCAAGGTCTAAAACACTCTTGAGGTTTGAGCTTTTACATAGTCTACATTTCGAAATCTTTTTCATTCTCTAATCTATGACACCAGACTGCTTATTCTGTACACCCCTAGAAATGATAATAGATGGGTTTCCCCAAGGTGAAGGTGGTTTGGAGTTAATTTGAATTCCGGGTCTACTCAAATTAAGATAATTATCCGAGCCTCCAATATGACCTTTAAAAAAAACTACAGGATTAAAACTAGCTAAAGTATCATTTATTTCCCTAGCGAAAATATCATTTTCGGGCCAACGCATATCAGCACAGAAAATTGGATAAATAAAAAAATCTCCCTCATTTAAGAAATCATAAATTTGTGGATTGATAGTTCTTCTTTCTGTATTTAAAAAATTGAATTCATTTATATTATAATCAATAAAATTATCTGTATCTAAACCTAATTCTTTTGCTATAATTAGGTTAGACTTTTTATCGATGTGATTACAAATATAATTAATAGCTAACTTTCTCGACTCAGGTTCGTTTCTTATAACTCTAGCAATTTTAGATTTTGGGAAAGAAATTATAGTAAAGGTTAACAGAAATAATGTTGAGATTTTAAATCCAAATCTAGGCTTGAGTATGCTAGACAAATAATAAAACCCAATTGCTGCAATGAATGCGTATGAAATATACACTGGTAGTAGGTTTCGAACCAAATTTACCGAATAGGATGAAAAATAAAGCAAGAATACGAGGAGGTATAAAATTATGGGTAGACCAATTTTTCGCTTTTTATAAATTAGAAATAAACAACCTAGTATAAACAATACAGAAGCAAAGTATCCATATTCTTGTAGAAGTTGTTTGGATTGGAGAATTAAGTTTGGAAAACCAGGATCAACTGTATAACCAACCCAACCTTCTTTATAAATCTCTCCCTGTTTGATTACTTCTTCCAGCCATTTATCAAAGAAAATTACAATATACGGACAACAAAGCAAAGTAGTCAATAAAGCCGTGATCAACGTGATCAAACAATCAAAAAACCTTTTTGATAAAGGATTTAAACTATTATTCAAAAAACTGTAAAAATAGATTATAATTATAAGTCCATGAGGGTACTTAGATGCGATAGTTAAACCAGTCAATATACCCGGGAAAATTAATTTTTTAAATGGACTTTTATCGCTAAAATAAAAAACATAGTAAAAAATATTTGCGGCGATAAATAAAGAAGCAAATAAGTCTAAATTTATATATGCTTTGCTGTGATATGTAAAAAGTTCAGAAAAACATATGAGCACAAAACCGAAAAGGGCAGATGTTTGGCATCCAGTTATTTTTAGTATGGTTATACTAAAGAGTACTGGAATTAAAATTGAGATTGATGTTATAAAAATTTTCGTTGTAGTTACCGCAAATTGCTCTTTGTAATAAGGGTATTTTTGTGAATTAAAATTATCTAATTGATTATTTAACAAAAATTTATGTTCAAAATGATGAGCGACTTTTAGGAGAAAGGTGCTCAAATATATTGGTAGTGAGGGGTAGCATAATATCCCCGGATAAAAATTTTCATTATTACTCATATTCATCCCGTTAACAACTAAGTGATATTCATCCACATGTTGAGGGTAGGGCATTTGGTTTAAAATAAAATTAACATCCTGACTTAGTTTAAAAACTGATAGTGTGGCAAGGAGGATGTAATAAAAATTTATTTTAACTATCTTTTTTTAAACAAATAACTGTTTGAACGAAAAGGTCCCTAAAATTGAAAGTATAAGTGCATAATTTCAATCCAGTATTTTCACAAATATTTGAAATCATTTTTTTATTTTTCATTAAAGAAACTTCTTTTGGGTGAAATGAGATCGTCTTTCCTATTATTTTATAAAGATGGCTTATTGCCTTAAGAAAAATTACGCTAGTACCATATCTATGAGGCCAAAATAAAAGTATTTTCCCATTTTTTTTTAGCACACGTTTCATTTCTATTAAAATATTAATTATCTCTTGCTGTGTGAAATGTTCCATGACTCCCATGTTATAAATTCCATCAAAACTGTCGTTCTTAAAATCGGTTGCGAAAATAGACATGTGATAAACTGATTTTGCTCGGGGTACATTAGCAGTGTAATTTTGTATGGCAGACTTGGATATATCAATAGCAGTTAAATTGTAATTGCCAGATAAGAAACGGTCCACATGACCTGTACCACATCCAGCATGAAGTAGTTCTGAATCATAAGAATATGTTTTTTTTACAAAATATTCTAATCTGCTCTTTATGAATATTTTTCTGTAAATACTTGCACAGATGGAATAAATCAAATTGAGTGAATTTGTTTGTTTATCCCAATATGTGTCCCAGTCTTGGGGATCAACAAGTGAATCGTTGGTTTTAAATCTGCAGAATTCAATTAAATTTTTCTTTTTAAATTTAAGTTTAAGAATAAGTAACAAAGTATTTTTAATATCTTTTATCCTCATCTTAGATTCACCATAGGTTCTCTTTGGAAGAATAATTGGAATTTGTTTAAGGCAATATTTATTAAGAGAAAAAATATATAAGGTTTCAATAAAAAATCCATAGCCTAAATTTTCTACAAATTTAAGATGATTTGGTTTAATTCTATTTAAATTATAACATCTGAAAGACCCTGATGCGTCTTCAGGCATGCCAAGAAAATATTTAGTTAACCAATGTCCCAGTCTTGTCATCATTTTCCTATGGATTATCCAATCTGATACGCCATCTTTTTCAAGAAATCTAGATCCAACAATTATATCGGCCTTATCTTTATTCTTAATAAATTCTTTAATATATAAGGGCTGATGCGTGTAATCAGCATCCATGGTAATCAAGAATTTGAATCCATTCAGAAATGCATAATCAAAAATGTCTAAATGAGCACTGCCAACTCCTTTTTTGCTTTTACGAATCTTAAAATTAAAGTTAGGAAACTTTTTTTTAAGTATGGCAAGGATGTTCAAGGTACCATCGTTTGAATTATCATCAATAACAAGTATGTGGATATTAGGAAAAAGAGAAAATATTTCTAGTACTAGGCTACAAATATTTAACTTTTCTTCCAATGTTGGAATGCCTACAAGCACTTTTTCCACTTCCTTATTGTTTATAAGAGTCAAAATAAAGTATATATAAATGGAGCGTATGTACTTCCTCCTATAATAATTAAAGCACCGAAAAGAAGTAGTATGATTATAATCGGAGTTAGCCACCATTTCTTATTGTGTTTGAGCATAAGTATTAATTCCTGCAAAAGTCCATGGTTCTTTTCTTCCTTGGCTATTTGTTCAAAATCTTGATCGTTTTTATCTTTCAAAATTAAAACTGGCGTAGGTATTGTTTTTCAGAAGATGGTTGCTCGGAATCCTTCCAATAAGTTGATTTATTTTTACAAGGTTGATTCATGGATGCTTTACCCGTTAAACGAATCAAAAGGGCAAAGGGTGAAAAAATTAAATAATAAAACACTGGTAGACTGATCCAAGTAATCGCAGTATCAAGTACTGAAATAATTTTACACCAAAGATAAAAAACAACTCGATAAATACTTTTTGATACAAGGCATAAAAGACCAACTGAGACCCCTAAACCGCCAATCCAGTAAGCAATGTTGAAATTCAGACTATTTGTATCACTAATGAAATAAATAACCCAAGTCCAAAGGATACCCACAAATGGAAAGCTGAGGATCAACTTAAAGGCAAAACTAATTTTATTATTTTCCATTGTGGTCAGACAATTCTTAGTTAAGTATTCGAAACTTACTAATCCAGTGAAAATTGTGAAATATGAGTATCCTTTGAAACTTCGTTTTCAGATGGTTGCTCAGACTTGTAGAGGATGTGATTCTCTAAGACCAATACATCCATTTCAGTAGCCATGAAGCAATGATAGGCTTCTTTAGGAGTGTTTACGATGGGTTCTCCTCGAACATTGAAGCTTGTGTTGACTATGATGCCCGATCCAGTCTTTTCATCAAATTTTTTGATTAGTCGATAATATCGACTATTCCGGCTTTCAGATACGCTCTGTACTCTTGCAGAATAATCAATATGAGTAATAGCAGGGAATAAGGACCTATTTAATCTTACTCTTTTCAGTAAATCAGAATCTGATATCGATTCTTGGTCTTTTTTTGAGAGGGGAATCCTGATCTCTTCTTTAACCGCAGAGACTAGAAGCATGTATGGAGAGTGTGTCTCCAAATCGAAATATTCTGAGGTTTTTTCTTCTAAGACGCTGGGTGCAAAAGGTCGGAATGACTCGCGATATTTTATGCTGAGATTCATTTGAGTCTGGGTATTTTCGCTTCGAGCATCTCCGATAATACTTCTTGCCCCAAGAGCTCTTGGACCAAATTCCATCCTGCCATGAAACCAGCCAATGATTTTTCCATCATTTATAAGATTACAAACCTCATCTAGTAAATCATCTTCATCCGAGAAAAAGTTGTAAGGAGCACTGACAAATTCAAGAAATTCTACAATTTTGTGATTGTCGAATTTAGGACCGAGGTAGCTGCCCTTCATGGAATCGTTTTTATCAACCTCTCTATTTCTTTTTAGAAGTTGGTAGTTGGTAAATAGTGCAGCACCCAAAGCACCCCCAGCATCCCCAGATGCGGGCTGAATCCATATATTATCGAAGATTTTGCTCTCTTGTAGTTTTCCGTTGGCAACACAATTTAAAGCAACTCCTCCGGAAAGACATAAATTGGTCTTTCCAGTTTCTTCCCGGACAAATTTTGCCATCTTCAATACAATCTCTTCGGTAACTGCTTGAATGGAACTAGCAAGGTTAATTTCTCGCTCTGTAATCTTTTCTTCAGGTTTGCGAGGTGGACCTCCAAATAACTTGTCAAATCGATGATTGGTCATGGTTAATCCTTGGCAGTAATTGAAATATTCCATGTTTATTGCAAATGAACCATCTTTCTTCAGATCGATTAAATATTCGAGGATTTGATTACGGAAAACAGGTTTTCCGTAGGGGGCCAGACCCATGAGCTTATATTCTCCAGAGTTCACCCTGAATCCGCAAAAGTAGGTCAAAGCACTGTAGAGAAGACCAAGAGAGTGGGGGAATTGAAGTGATTTTAATAATTCTATTTGTTTGCCATTACCTACTCCAATTGTTGCGGTATCCCATTCTCCCACTCCATCCATCGTCAAGATGGCAGCTTCTTTAAATGGACTTGGAAAAAAAGCACTCGCAGCATGAGATTCATGGTGTTTCGTAAATATAATTGATTCCTTCCATCCTCCAGGAAGACCTTTTTTGATTTCTCTAGGCAAATGTAGCTTTTGTTTGAGCCACTGCGGCATAGCACGTATAAAAGAGCCAAAACCCCAAGGTGCAAAGCTGAGATAGGTTTCAAGAAGGCGGTCAAATTTTAGGAATGGCTTCTCATAGAAAACAATATGATCAATGTGGTGTAATTCACAATTTGCTTCTTCCAGACAGTACTTAACCGAATTCGATGGAAAAGATTCATCGTGCTTAATTCGTGAAAATCTTTCTTCTTGTACTGCAGCTATAATCTCGTCATCTATGACCAATGCGGCGGCACTGTCATGATAAAATGCTGATATACCTAGAATTTTAATTTTTTGAAGTTGTCGACATGCAGTTTTCTATCAGCGACCCACTAGTTTTTGAATAAGATCAGCTGAAGCTTGCTCCATAGATTTGGATTCTACATACCAGTTAATGGTTTTTTGCAATCCGTCGCTAAATTTTGTCTTTGGAGACCACCCGAAAAGTTTTTGGGCGAGGGCGTTACTCGCAACCCGGTTAAGGGGGCCAGTTGGTTTGTCGGTTAGGAGTTTGATGGATGCTCCGGGATTCAGGGTATCAATTACTTGCTGGGCACAGTCCCTCACCTTGATTCGTTCCATGGTTCCTAAATTAATGGATGTACCGTCGTTTATGTGTTCCGCTGCTGCAATGGTGCCGGACACAATGTCGTCCACATAGGTCCAGTTTCTTATCTGTTCGCCGTCTCCCCAAACTTCAAAAGGGTCGAGTTTGAGGTAACCTCTTGCGATCATGGCCATAACGGCGTGGTTTTCAGTGCAACGGGGGCCGTATACTGTAAAGTAACGGCAGGATGCGGTGCCTATACCGTGTTGCTGGTGGTAGGCTTTGAGGGCGAGTTCGGCCATCAGTTTGGCCCAACCATAGAGGTCGTCTGCTTCGTAAGGTGGTTTGACCATGTCTTCGTACAGGAAAACCTCTTTGGTAACATCCATTTGAGCAGATGTGGGATATACGCATCCGGAAGAAGCAAAAATAATCTTCTCGGCCCCATTCCGGTGGGCATATCTAAAAACCTGACCGTCAAGAATCATGTTAGTGGAACATTCAACTGGGTGAGAATCGATATATCCACGTCCTCCATGATCGGCCGCTAAGTGAAAGACGAGTTGGATTCCCCTAGTTGCTTGGTCGCAAAACGAAGGATCAAGAAGATCGCCTTCCAGTATCTCGCACTTAATATGAGATAGATGTTCTCTCTCACCACTTGAAAAGTTTTCTGCAACCCGGAGATTTGCTCCTCTTTTAACGAGTTGTTCGCAGAGGTGTGACCCGATGAAGGATGCTCCACCGGTAACGAGTACATTTTTGTTATTCCAATCAATCATGAGTGGTTTTCTTTCAGTTTTTATGAATGGGATGTTGTAAGAATCTTATTAATAATCGACAAGGCTAGATCGGTGTGCCCATGAGCGTTTAGGTGAACGCCGTCAGTCAGGAGGGAATTTTGAATAAAAGACGATGAGTCTTTCCACCAGGAAGGCAAATTGGCGGGAGTAAGGCATGGAAATTCCAAAGTTACTCCATTTTCTAATTTCAACGGGTGAACCGGCAAGAAAAGTACTTTTGCATTGGGGAATTTGTTTCTAAGTTTGCCGAAAAGCAAGGCTTGCGATCTAACAACCTGACCTTGAGAACTACCATTCAATTGATCGTTGATTCCGGACTGAGCGATTATGAACGCTGGATCGGAAAATAGAGAAACTTTCTCAAGCAGATCGGCGATTTCAAGGCTCGTAGCCCCTTTTTGGCAAACAACTTGGTGATCAAGAGGAAGAACAGATCGAATCTTGGTGATGAAACCGCGAGGTCGCGAACCTTCGCAGGTGATCGAGTCTCCAACAAAGATAACACTAGTGCGTAAGTAATTTGTAACAATCGGTAGTTCTGAAAAGTGAATGGTGAAGGAATCCCAACGCAAGTGAAGTATTCCTCCAAGCAGGAGACCAATTGAAAGAGATACGCATCCGACCGCTCTCACAACGAATGCCTTCTTAATCAATAAAATCAAGCAACCTAAAGATATAGGAAGAAGTGAGAAAAGGAAGGGGTGGAGAGCAATAAAGATCAGGAATGAATCCCACATTTTTGACTGAGGAAGGGAAGAATGCGTAAGATTTGGAATCGGTACCACTTGAGTGGGAATTCGAAAAGAAGAGCAAAGACGCAGCAGCATAAGAAAACGATCAAAGTGGCTTCTAGATGACTAATGTTTCGAATAACTCCGCCCATCCAAGTGGCATTTATGCAAGCCATTAGTGGGAAATGAATAGCGTATATGGAAAATGAGCAATTAGAACAGTTACGGATCAAAACTGAAAACCAACCAAGTGGTTTATTTTCCAGAGTAAACCAGCGGGATAAGGAAAGTAGTAGAAGACCGAAGGCTAACGCAATAGTATAGTCATCAAGGTACTTTGCTGAATAGAAGAGAGGCGTGGTGCCAAGTCCAGGAAATGAATTGGCAGACCATGCCACCCATCTCGAGCTCAAAGTAGAAATTAGAAAATAAGCACTTAAGGCTAAAAGAGCCAAAGAGATTAAGGTATTAGGTCTAAGCTTTTTGCATCCCCAATAGGAAAAGCAGCCAACAAGCCAGCATGGGAAGAGAATGAGGACCTTGGGTCCGGCAATCAGGCAGAATGCCAACCCTGCAAAAACTTTACTTTTAAAAGTAGGAAGCAGGGCGATGGCACCGAAGATCAGATAATAAAAGAATTCGTAGGAAAGCGACCAGAAAGGACCGTTACTGCCAGGACGGATGCTGAAAAACCAGCTCTCATGCAAGAAAAGCACGGAAATCAGGTATTTGATACCTATGTGATCTCCGGAAAAAATACTGTTGTAGGTTTGCGGATTAATGGATCTACCCAAAAAATCTAAGATTGCACCTAGGCAGAGAGCAGGTAGTGCAACGCTCCAAAGCCTGGTCATTCGATCAAATAGGTATTGCTTGAAGTGATAATTCTTTTTTCGGTCGAAAGACCATGAGATGACGAATCCAGAAAGAACAAAGAATATGATGACATAGTCTTGACCGTTTTGAGGTCCAAACCCACTAACATGACCACAAAAAAACCAATAAAAATTGGTATGACCTAAAAAAACCGCAATGGAGGCAAATAAGCGGAAAATATCTAGCAAGATAATCACTTTTATACTATGGAAATATGACGAATTTAGGAAATTATCTGTTTGCTAGGAACCTACCGATGAAAGCTAAAGTTGTCGTCGTGAAAATTTCTCCGGATTTGATCATCGATTGAATGGTTTCGAAAGAGCAGCATTCTTATTTTTCCACATCATTATCATTGGGTAGTTGTGTTTGGAATTCATTTACGCAAACAATGATGTATTTTATATTAGAAGATTTCTGGGTTTGGGAGAAACCACAATTGATTGCTCAGGAATAAGGCGGTCGGTGCAGAGAATTTTCTCCAGTTTATTTTTTTAGTCCTATCAATGCTCCCAAATCCGAACTTTCAAATTTGGCAACTTAGCCAGCAGGTAGTCCCCAACAGGACTGACCTAATGTTTTACGATGAACTTTTGGCAGCAAAGTAGATTCCCTTCCTAATGAGAGTACAATTACTTGAACTGAATTGTAATCATCAATTTGAAAACCGAGATATTCTATAAATCTAAACCAACAATTAGAGAACATGTATATGACAGTTACAGTCCAATTTTTACAATAGCCTTTAGCACTTTATGACTTTTCGCTTACAAAAATCA
>CESW01027313.1_pt1 | contig 12828 bp, 11 predicted proteins | sample 531171 | NCBI WGS metagenome assembly CESW01 (sample SAMEA2621859, study PRJEB7988) | marine metagenome | biome: marine biome (ENVO:00000447); feature: surface water layer (ENVO:00002042); material: "saline water (ENVO:00002010), including plankton (ENVO:xxxxxxxx)" | depth 5 m
TGAATTTCCCGTGGGTGCGATCACCACGATTGCCCCAGCTTTCCGTTTACCACCCGAGAGATTTGAAGAAATTGGACAGGCTTGCATGGAATCCGCGGGAGTGATCCGCAAGGGTTTGTTCCAGTAAAACGATACCACATGGTTGATTCCCGCCAACCACTCCTTCGTTTAGGCTCAATTCATAAGCGTTTCCCCGGGGTGCATGCTTTGAAAGGGATCGATTTTGAATTGGAGGCTGGAGAGTGTGTGGCTTTGTTAGGAGAAAATGGAGCGGGGAAAAGTACCCTGATTAAAGTTTTGGGTGGAGCCCATCAACCAGATGAGGGAACACTGGAAATCGAAGGAAAATTTCAAGAATTTTTAAAACCCTCTGATTCTTTGGATGCAGGAATTGCCATCATTTATCAAGAATTTAATTTGGTTCCGGGACTATCCGCTGCCGAAAATATATTTTTGGGGATGGAGCCCAATGATTTTGGATGGGTTCGGAAGGGGGAACAGGCAGAGCGCACCCAGGAAGCATTCTTACGAATTGGAGCGAATATCCAGCCTGAGGAATTATGTGAGAACTTGACCATTGCCGAAAAACAATTGGTTGAAATTGCCAAGGCTTTGATGCGGGAAGCCCGAATTTTGATTATGGATGAGCCCAGTGCGGCTTTGACCCAAAAAGAAGTGGAGCAACTTTATTTGTTGGTGGATGACCTAAAGGGGAAGGGAATTGCAGTGGTGTATGTAAGCCACCGGCTTGAGGAGGTTGAACGCCTAGCGGATCGGGCGGTGGTAATGCGGGATGGAGAACATGTGGGGGAATTATGCAGAAATGAATTAGACCGAAGGAAAATTATTGAGTTGATGGTGGGCCGCTCCATGGATCAAGAATTTCCCGAAGAGGAAAGAAAACCGGGTAAAGTGCGCTTGAAGGCAACCGGTTTGACTCGGGGGAAAAAGGTGCGGGATGTACACTTGGAAATAAAAGCCGGGGAGATTCTTGGATTAACCGGTCTAGTGGGTGCGGGACGGACCGAGACGGCAAGGCTTTTATTCGGTGCGGATAAGAAAGAGCATGGCCAGATTGAATTGGATGGGGAAATCCTGGAATTGAAAAGTCCACGGGATGCGATCGAGAAAGGAATTTGTTTATTAACCGAAGATCGAAAAGATCAGGGGTTGGTTTTAGATCTTTCAATCCAAGATAATTTTGGACTTCCAAACCTCACTCGCTTTTCAGATTTCGGCTGGATTGATCAGGGTCGGGAAAGGAACTCTTTTCTAGGTTATGTGTCCAAGATCATGATCAAAATAACTGGCGTGGAACAGCTGGCAGCTCAATTGTCTGGAGGAAATCAACAAAAGGTGGTTTTGGCAAAATGGTTGGAGAGAAATGCAGAAATCCTGATCTTTGATGAACCCACCCGAGGGATCGATGTGGGGGCAAAGTATGAGATTTATCAATGGATGAACCAGCTGGTTGGCGAAGGAAAAGGGATTTTAATGATTAGCTCAGAATTACCGGAGGTGATCGGTATGAGCGACCGGATCCTGGTAATGAAAGAGGGAGAAGTGATGGGTGAGGTCCAAAACCATGCGGGTCTGACTCAAGAGAGTTTGCTGGCACTGGCAATGGGTGAAAAAATCAAAAATTAATGAAGTTATGAAAGTATTAAAAATTCTTTTTTCCTCCGATTATGGAATGCTTGGTGCCTTGCTCGGCTTATGTGCTTTCTTCAGCATCATCACTTATGAAGAGCAGCAACCCGTGGGAGCGGAGGGTGCGAATCGTTTGTTACCCGAGTTGGAAAACCTTACGGTCTTGGACAAGTCCGTGGTGATTGCAGGGAAGGGGGGTGATGAAGGCAAGATCTTCGTGGACAGCTTGCAGGCTTTGTTAGAAGAGCGTGGATGGCAGGTGAAAAAAGTAGTGAAGGGAGGACCACCTGAATTAGGTCGTGGATTGAGGGATGCGTTTGCAAGAAATGCCCGCGTTTCCGTTTTAGCTTGTGAGCAAAGTTTTGTGGATATGCCCGTTTTAGAAAACCTAAATAAGTCGATTCCGGGAATGAGGGATATGCATGTGGTCCATCCAAGGTCTTATAAATGGCCTAATTTTTTAAAGGCTTCGAATCTTTTGAATGTGGCCAATCAAATTGCAGTAATTGCAATCATTGCTATTGGTATGACCTTGGTAATTATAACCGCTGGAATTGATCTTTCTGTGGGTAGCTTGATTGCATTTTCTGCGGTTTTGGCAACCTGGATTATTCGGGAATGGATGGGGGCGGGGGATGCAACCGCACTGGGAATGTTCGCGGGCTGTATTTTGGCAATGCTTGCCTGTGGTGGATTGGGACTCTTTTCCGGGACTATGGTTGCGGTTTTGGGAGTTCCGCCCTTTGTGACCAGCTTGGGAATGATGATGGTAGCGAGTGGATTGGCGTACCTGCTATCCGGGGGGCTATCAATCTATCAATTGCCCACTTCTTTTGACTGGCTTGGCCGGGGAGATGATTTGCTCGGTATTCCAAATGCGGTGGTTTTGATGATCATTCTCTACCTGCTGGCTCATCTGTTGATGAGTCGTACGGTGGTAGGAAGGCAGGTGTATGCAGTAGGTGGGAATCCAGAGGCAGCCCGTTTATCCGGGGTGCCGGTGAAGAAAATCCTACTCTGGGTATATGCAGGTTCGGGTGCCCTTGCTGGCCTTGGTGGAATTGTCATGGCCTCTCAATTTATAAGTGGAGACCCCAAGTATGGATTGATGTATGAACTTTATGTGATTGCTGCTGTGGTGGTAGGGGGCACTTCTTTATCAGGGGGGCGGGGTAAAGTACTCGGGACCTTGATTGGAGCTTTTATCATTGCGGTTATTCAAAATGGAATGAATTTAACTGGGGTACAAAGCTATACTCAAAAAGTGGTTTTGGGCCTAGTTTTGTTGGCGGCTGTTTTGCTTGATGTATTAAAAAAGCGAGGATGGAAGCTACGCACTAGCTGACATGATCAAGCCTTGCTTTCATAATCAGATAGAGTTCACGACTTATCCAAGCATCAGTCGCGGCATAATTTTTCTGGGAGGAGGAAAGGGGTCGCTTTTGCCAGTTTGAAAGCTGGGCAGATTTCGATAATCTCTGCTTAAAGAAAATAGCAGTGAGGTTACGAAGCCCGGTTTGTTCAATATTGAGAGATTGGGCCAATTTTGCCAAATCTTCAAACCCAGCACCCGAAAATTCTTCAATTTTTTGGAGGTTATGGAGATCATCCTTTAATGCCACACCAGTCTTTATAATTTTTGGGTTTTCCAAGATTTCGATCAAGGGACCAAGTTTGAAAATAGGATAGAGCCTGAAAAGAAAAGCTTGATCAGCGGTGGCTAACTGAATAAGCGCGGGTGGGTTGTTGGGACCTCTTTTGAAATTGGGCTTACATTCAATATCAAAGCCCAGAACCGGAAATTTGCTCAAACGAGCTGCAAGTCGGTTGAAGGTCTTGGAGTCTTCCGCAACCTGAACGGCTCCATGAAAACGGATGAGGGGAAGTTCATTGATGGTTTCTTTATCCAACCTCTTTGGTACTTCATCTTCGGGCGAGGGGATATGGTTCATTAATAGGTATTAAAGAGAAATCGTTAGGCCATCGTAAGAGTGTAAAATTTCAGTTGGAAATTTTCGGGAAGATGGAGCACCTGGAATACCCGGTCGGGTTTCTCTAATCGCGGTACGGGAAGCATCGAGGTATTTTTTTGTATATGCCTCAAAAACTTCCATTTCCTGATCACTTGAAGCGGGATCATGATGAAAAATTGCCAAGGTCTTTACTTCTCCCCGAGCGGCAAGCTCAACCCCCATGATATTACTTGAATGCCCCCAGTCTTCACGGATACCAATGGATTGAGAATGAGTGTAGGGAGCATCAAAAATTAGTAGGTCTGCACCTCGAATGAAATCAATAAAAGGATACTTTTTTGAATGAGCTGCATTCTTGTGTTCGGCATCGGTGGAATAAATCATTGATTTCCCCTTACTATCAATGCGGTATCCGAAAGAGACTCCAGGATGTTCTTGTTGGTATAATGAAATTTCAGATTCACAAAGCTCGAGTTTGTCGCCCGGCTTGTGAATTTTAAAAGAAACTTCCGCATTAAAGGTGTCCATATCGATGGGAAAAAACGGAGTATTCATTTGAGCCCTAAGGCTTTCCTCCAAGTGCTTATGACCCCCATGAAAAATAATTTTGTTGGACGGGTCGTAGGCAGGAATGAAGAAAGGCAGCCCTTGGATGTGATCGTAATGAAGATGAGAAATAAAGATATGAAAAGTGGTGTTTTTTATTCCAGCCTTGGCAAATTCCTGTCCAAGAGGACGGATTCCTGAACCACCGTCTAGAATTAATTTTTCATCGGAAGGGGTCTCAACATAAACACAGGGGGTGTTACCACCCCATCCGGAACTGGTATGAAAAGGTAACTTATTTTTTACGAAATCTATAATTTGGCCCTCGGAGCGGAGGTCTTTTCCGCGGGCAGCAAGAAGTGCATCAACAATTTTTTTGCTAATTTCGTCCGCTGAATAAGAAGTGGGAATGGAACCCCGGGTACCTTTGAAGTGAACTTTCATACAAGAAGAAAGAGATACTTTTCCTTTATTTAGCCCTAATATGGCAATCCAATTTTTATTAATTTAAACTCAAAGAGATTATTGAAGTTTGTGATCTTGGCTTGAAGAAAATCCAAGATAAGGTCATTTTTAAATTATGTCAGAAAGTTATGATATCGATCACCCGATTTATCAAGTCGGTCAGTCCACCTTGAGTTTCACTCAGTTACTGAACTATTTCATTGATCCCGCATACAAGCGAGGGAATCTTTCTCGTATATCGGATTTACATGTTAAAAATGGCAGACCGATAAGTTTTCGAATTGATGATGACCTCACTCCTTTGCCTGAAGGGACCGGTGTTACCGCTGCCACGATTGACTATATGCTAGGAATTTTATTAAGTGAGAAACATTTAGAAATCGTCTTAGATAAAGAAAATCCGAAAGATTTAGACACCGCATTCGAATGGGAAGCTCAAGGCATAAATTTTAGGCTTAATATTTTTAAGGACCGGGATGGACTCGCTTTTGTAATGCGGGTCTTGGCATCAGATATTCCTTCGATTCAAGAGGTTGGGCTACCTTCGGAAAAAATATGGCAGGATATCACCACTTTAAAAAGGGGTTTAGTATTAGTGACTGGAGTTACGGGGAGTGGAAAGTCCACCACCATTTCCTCCCTTATTAATCATATCAATTTATACCGAAAGACCCGAATAATCACCTTGGAAGACCCGGTCGAATTTTTATTTAAAAGTGAAAGCTCAATGGTTTCTCAAAGGCAAATAGGGCAGGATGTTCCAACCTTTGCCGAGGGCCTACGGAGTGCTTTGCGGGAGAATCCAGATATTATATTTGTTGGTGAAATAAGGGATACTGAAACCGCATCTCTTGCATTAAGTGCAGCAGAGACAGGTCACTTGGTTTTTTCTACCCTTCACACCCGAGATGCTAAAGGTGCTTTAAGCCGGATTGTAGACATGTTTTCTTCTGATCAAACGAAGAGTTTGTGCTTACAACTTTCATTTAGTTTGTCCTTCGTATTGAGTCAAAAACTGGTTCCGAGAGCAGATGGAAATGGAAGAATCCTAGCCATGGAGGTCTTAAAAAATCTTCCTGCCCTTGGAAACCTGATTCGTTCCGGAAATTGGCAACAAGTTTATTCAACTATGGAGACCCAAGGGAAGGAAGGGATGATGACAATGGAGCAACATCTACTTCACCTATACCAGCATGGAATTATTTCGAAGGAATCTGCAATTTCCTATACCAATGAGGCTAGTTTAATCGAAAGATTAGGATAACTTTGGATTTGAATAGATCTTGCCTCGAAATAAAACGAATGAAAGATTATTAGAATGAAGCCTTGGATGCTCAAAATTTTCGTGGTCTTAGCGTTGGTGATATTGGCAACGATTTTCACGATAAGCTTTTTCGCGGATCAAGCAAATGCGGAAACCAAGCAATCTCAGAAGAAACTGAAAACAAAAATGAATAGTATAAAAAAGGTGGAAAAAACGGAAGAAGAGTGGAAGCAGGAACTGACTGAAAAACAATTTCATATCCTCCGCAAGGCAGGCACGGAAAGACCATTCGGGAAAGAGTACGATGAATTCAAAAAACAAGGTGGGGGGAAATATTTATGTGCGGGTTGCGGGTCTGAATTATTTACTTCCGAAACCAAGTTTGACTCGAAATGCGGATGGCCTTCTTTTTTTGACCCTGCGGATGCAAAAAATGTGAATACTTTTGAAGATTTTCATTTGGGTTACCTGCGAACGGAAGTTCGGTGTGCAGGTTGTGATGGTCATTTAGGGCATGTCTTTAAAGGGGAAGGATTTGATACTCCGACCGATAAAAGATATTGCATTAATGGTGCTATTCTAAGATTTGTCCCCTTTGAGACGGAGGCAAAGGCTACTTCTAAAGAGGAAAATAAATCCGAACTTTAATCAATCTTGCATAGTAATTTTGAATGATCCACTTAGAGAGTCCCACCACTCACCTTTCCGATTGAATCAAATTCTGCTGCTTAAGAATCTTCTTCTAAGTATTTCTATCCTTTGTTTTTTCTCTCTTTCTTCCAATGCTGATGAACTTGACCGTGCAGATCAGAAAACCGAGGAAGGCATCCGTAACCTTAAGGTGCCCGGATTTGGTGAAGATGGAAGAATTGCTTGGGAACTTCATGCCAATGAAGTTAATTTTGAAGAGGAAGGGATTTATGAGGCTTTTGATCTGGTTTTGAAAACTTTGACTGGATTTAATCAATCCAATGCTAAAAGTAAAAAGGGCCTCTTTGAGCCCGGGTCTGGAAAAGCATGGGGGGAATCCATGCTCGAAGTAGAGGGTAAGGGGTTTACTGCAGAGGGTAAAAGATGGTTATGGAGAAACAAGATTGAAAAGGGGGAACAACTCATTGCATTTCAAGAAAAAGGAAAAGTGATGTTTAAAGAAACTCTGTTGTTGGACGAACGCGATGGCGGAAAAAAAGAAGAGGTCAGAAAAGATGTCCTGAGCTTTAAAACCTCAACCAAGGCGGAATATATTGAAGTCCTAGAGCTCTCTCCGACCCGAAACCGGTTTCTTCTTGAAAGAAGTGTCGTGGTGAGCTCAAAGGATTTGATGATATCATGTGACTGGATGGAGATCCTTTTTGATAAAGATTTAAATCAAACCAGCCCATTGAAAAGCTTGGGAAAAATTTCAAAGATCCATGCGAGAGGAAAGGTTAACATGATTCAGAAGAGTCGATCCTCTTTTGCAGATGAATTAAGGATAGATACCACAAAAGGAGAAGCCATTCTCCAAGGAAATGCCCGGGTTGAGGATCAAGATTATGGGATCGCCAAAGGAGATGAAATTATTCTCGAAAAAGGGACAAGAAGGGCGAAAGTCGTAGGGGTTGAAGGTAATCGGCCCAGTTTGCAATTACCTGAAATTCCTAATTTTGGGTTTCCAAATTAGTCACCCTAAAAAGCTTTGAATTCAGAACCCAAAAATATACTCCAAGTCCGTGCTGTCTGTAAACGATACGGAGCCAGGTTAGTGGTAAAGGGAGTCGATTTGAACCTATCGGGTGGAGAAGTGGTTGGTTTACTGGGTCCCAATGGGGCAGGAAAGACTACAACCTTTTCCATGGTTACCGGATTTACCAGACCCAGTAATGGTAGGGTAGAGTTGAATGGCAGAGATATTACCTCTCTACCTGCTTATCGACGAGCGCGGGAAGGACTGGTTTATTTACCTCAAGAATCCTCCGTATTTCGAAAACTTACGGTGGAGGAAAATATTCGGGCTATTGCCCAGTCTCTAAAACTGGAAAAAAAGGAAGAGGATCAAGTAGTCGAACACCGCATGGATGAATTAAACCTTTCTCATCTTGCCAAACAAAAGGCTTTCACCTTAAGCGGAGGGGAGCGTAGGAGACTGGAGATTACCCGAGCACTTGTACTAAACCCAAGCTTTCTTCTGCTTGATGAACCTTTCGGCGGGGTGGATCCCATTAGTGTAAGTGAAGTAATGAATATGATTATTTCTTTGAAAGAGAAGGGAATTGGAGTTTTTATTACTGATCATAATGTGAGAGAAACCCTAAAAATCGTAGACCGTGCCTATTTACTCTATGATGGAAAGGTTTTGGCTCACGGAGATTCTGAGTTTTTACTTAATGATGAGCAAACCCGTACCAAATATCTTGGGCAAGATTTCGTCGCCTGAATTTAAATTTACCCTACTATGAAAAGTGTCCAATACAATATTCCTTACTCGGTCGAGAGCATTGCAGTTCGAGAATTTTTTGAAGACTATGGTGAACAGCTTCAACTTCGATTAGTAACCACGAAAAAATCTCTATCCCGAAGTACGATCCGGGAGAGGAGTGTAAATCGACCGGCTCTAGCAGTAACAGGTTATTTCAAGTATTTTGCCCACAAAAGAATACAGCTTTTTGGGGCAGGGGAAATGGGTTTTTTTCGAGAACAATCCAAAGTACAAAGGAAAAATGTCATCTCTACAATGGCGGGAAAAAAGATTCCCTGCGTAGTGGTAACCCGCAATTTAGCCCCCACCCAAGAAATGATTGAAGTTTTAGAGGAGCACGGAGTACCACTCTTTCGAACTTCGCTGAGTTCTAAGGCATTTACTACAGAGGTCACCGTGTTACTAGAAGAGCGTTTTGCACCACGCTCATCTCTACACGGTACTTTGCTCGAGATTCGGGGTATTGGTACCTTAATCCGGGGAGGGAGTGGGGCGGGTAAGAGTGAGGCAGCTTTAGCTTTAATTGAAAGAGGACATAGTCTGGTCGCGGATGACGTTGTGAAAATTAAGCTACTGAGTGACCACACCCCCGTTGGTTTTTGCGATGAATTAAATCGAGGTTTTATGGAGTGCCGAGGAATAGGTATCATTAATGTGGAGAAGTTATTTGGTATTCGTTTTGTAAGGCTAGAAAATAAAATAGATCTGGTGGTAACCTTGCTTGAAGAGTCCAGCGAAAATGAGTTGGAAAGAACTGGCTTGGAACGAAAATTCTTCGATATTTTAGGCGCTCCAGTTCCTCACATGGAAATTCCAGTTCGAGTAGGACGGGATATGGCCCGGCTAGTTGAGGTTGCGGCTATGGTCCAAGCAGCTCGACAATTTAGTTACGATTCTGCGATCGACTTTAACGAAAAACTTTTAAAAAAAATGAATAAGTGATGATTCAAATCATTTTTTTATTTCGAAAAGATTTTTCTAAGTACCGAATTATCAAATAGCTGTGTCGATGTTGGAAATTATCGAATTGTGCAAGCAAAAAAGCACTAAAAACTTATGGACTCAAGCTTGTGAATAACTTGTGAGAAAGTTTCCGCTTTTATCGAAATTTTTTTCTTGGTTTCATTGGATTTCTTCTTCTAAACTATCTTTTCAATTTAGTATCAGCTTTTAACCAATACCCCACCAATACTTTTTCATTCAAAATGCAATATACTGTATATAAATCACTTATGCAATTATAGCCCTTCTCCTGCGATTGTACTCATTAATTTCACTATCACCCACCTTCAGACTCGGAAATGCCTTTCTCTAAAAGACTTACAAATCACTTCGACTTGCTGTGAATAAATTCTGATTTCTTATGTCATCCCCTGTTTCTACCCCTGACACTTTCTGGAGTTCCTTAAGAGAACAACTACTCGAGGTTATTCCTGCTGATACTTTTCGGGTTTGGTTCGATAATATGAGAGTTGGACATTTAGACGAAGATGGTTGTGAACTGATTACACCCAATGAATTTTCTGCAATTTGGATCCGTGATAATTATTTAGATGTTATTAGGCAAGAAGCGGATCGGCTTGTAGGTCATCCATTTACGGTTGAATTATTAGGAGACATCGTAGAAGGGAATCATGAGCTTGATATCAACAACCGCAATAAAAGTAAAGCTACCAAAACCTCCTCATCGCGTTTGACCGGCCCGGCTCTTAAGGGAAGATCCTTGGGGATTAATCCGAAAAATACTTTTTCCAACTTTATTGTGGGTGGAGGGAGTGAACTGGCACATGCAGCCTGCGTTGCAGTTTCAAATGCCCCTGCACATGCATACAACCCCTTGTTTATTTATGGGGAAACCGGACTGGGGAAAACCCACTTAATGCATGCAGTCGCCCATCAGGCACTGAATCGGAACCAAGCTTGCCGAATTACTTATGTTTCATGCGAAAAGTTTACCAATGAATTTATCCGGGCTATACAAGAAAATACCTTAACTAAATTCCGCTCACGCTACCGGAGTGTTGATTATCTTTTAATTGATGACATTCAATTCTTAGCAGGCAAAGAAAGAATTCAAGAGGAATTTTTTCATACTTTTAACGAAATTTACGAAGCTCAACGCCAAATTCTATTAACCAGTGACAGACCTGCTGGAGAAATTGATAAAATTGAAAGTCGATTACTTTCCCGTTTCCAATGGGGTCTGGTCGCAGACATTCAAGCCCCTGACCTTGAAACTAGGGTGGCGATTCTTTCCAAAAAAGCGGATGCAATGGGAATTTCGGTTGAACCTGAAATCATTGAGTTTTTGGCGAAGAATATCTCCAGAAATGTTCGACGGATGGAAGGTGCACTGACCCGAGTCGCCGGCTATGTTGGACTGACCCGGAAAAAAGCAGATCTTGAAACCGTACAAAGATTACTCCGTGATATTCTAAGGGAGGAAAATTTAAGCAGGATTACGATTGAAACCATCCAAAAGAAAGTAGTGGATTATTATCATCTTAGAATGGCTGACATGTTGTCGCGCCGACGACCCGCTAATATTGCATTTCCTCGGCAAGTTGCGATGTATCTATCCCGCATACTAACCGAACACTCTTTGCAGGAAATCGGCGGAGCTTTCGGAGGAAGGGATCACGGAACTGTAATTCATGCCTGTAAAACCGTTGAAAATATGATGGATCAAGATACCTCCATTAAACATTCTGTAGAATTCTTAAACGAACAGCTTTCGCAATCCATGGAATAAGGGTTGTTTTCTACTTATTGGTTTTACCACCTTGTCAAAGTTGTTTCTTTTGCTTAAATATTAGCAAGCATGATCATTAGTGATTTTTCAGATTCAAAAGATGCGTCCAGCGATGCAGATGAAGAAGTAGTCTCAGACACTCCTATGACCGAACCTAATCCAGAGCAGAAGAGAGAAATAGCTCGATGGGTTGCTGAGGGAATGGGCTTGTCGGATGTGCAAAAAAAGATAAGCACTGACTTTGGCCTGGTCATGACCTACATCGATGTTCGTTTTCTGGTTGATGATCTGGATCTAACCCTTGCCGATAAAGAGGAGGAAAAACCAAAGGAAGTATCCGAAAATAATGCGGAAACTCCTAGTGCAACTGATGAACTCAACCCAACAGATGGAGGAGTTTCGGTCGAAGTAGACCCGGTGACACCACCGGGAGCAATGGCAAGTGGTTCAGTTATCTTTTCTGACGGAAATCATAAACAATGGACTTTAGACCAATTCGGAAGGCTTGGTTTGTCCGGAGGTGACGAAGGATACAAGCCTTCGGACGAAGATGTGGTGGAATTTCAAAAGCAATTGGATGCAGCCCTGAGAGGGAAAGGCTTCTAGAAAGCTTTTATAATTTTCTTACCTCAGCGGGAATGTCGTCTTTTCGAGTTTTACGAGTCTATTAAAGTCACGTTTTTGGACATGGGAGCCCTTTTTTTGTAAATGATTCCAGAGATATATGTATTCAATAGATCTCTTTAATCGTATTCCTTTTACTTCCTCTTTTTCCAGTGCAAATCTCTTCTTCTCGATCTGATTAAAATTTTCTTTTTCGACTAAGAGTTGCTGCCATTGATTTTGGAAATGAAGTTTTTTAATAAATAATTCTTTTTCTGGTCCATTAAATACCTCTAATGATTTCGGGTGATAGGGGTTTACCAATTCCGGGTAAAATTTTCTGATCCTAGATTTTATTTGATCTCTTAATTTCCGAGTGGCAGCCAAAGATTTATTCTTTTTCTGTTCCCATACATTTCTTTTTTGTTTTAGTGACCTTATTTTTTCATCTGCTTCATCGATAGTCGGCCATTGCGAAAATCCAAACTTCAAAGCCAAAGAGCGGATCACCGCGATTTCCTCAGGCTCTGCTTTGGATAAGATATTTTCATGAATTTTTCTTTGTTTCGGGTTCTTACCTAATTTTCCAAGCCAACTATTTTCACCTAATACTTGATCGAAAACAGAGTTTTCTTGGTTCTGATCCTTTTGTAATAATTTAATTTGACCCGAAAAAATGGTTCGAAGCCAAATTTCTGATGTTTTGACGGGAACATCGATGGTATCTGAGTTAATCACCACATAGGCATGGGCTTCGGCAAGAGAAGTTTTTCCATTCTTGTCAAAGTCTGCTTTTGGAATTTGCATACCCATGCGAGTTTCTCCACATAATGCTTCCCAGAAAGTCGTGCTGTATTCACGATAGTCGCTTTCAGTAATATCAGGTGTACAACCGGCAGCTATCCGGTCATGCGTAGTTGCAAAAAACCCAACTCTTGGAGAGGTAGATAGACCCTTGGTATGGTTGCCCTCTTTGAACATAAAATGAGCAAATCCTCCGCTGTAACACTGAACCATAACACAAACTGTTTTTTGTTCACTGGGTAAGCCGTCTAATTTTTTAGAAAAATGCTGCATGCTTAAATTTTGATTATTCCAAAGGTAAGCCGTAGTATTG
>CESW01148551.1_pt1 | contig 12810 bp, 14 predicted proteins | sample 531171 | NCBI WGS metagenome assembly CESW01 (sample SAMEA2621859, study PRJEB7988) | marine metagenome | biome: marine biome (ENVO:00000447); feature: surface water layer (ENVO:00002042); material: "saline water (ENVO:00002010), including plankton (ENVO:xxxxxxxx)" | depth 5 m
AAAATTCTTTTTGGCATAATTATTCCTTAATTTTTTTTTCTTTTCCTTCGTTTATAATTGTTTTCAAACGGGCTATTTCTTTTTTCACAAATGAAATCCGAGCAGTATTTTCAAGTTGACCACTAGATTTTTGAAAACGCAAATTTAGAGACTCTTTTCTAAAATCACTGATTTTTTGCTTTAAATCAATTTCTTTAAGTTTTCTATATTCATTCAAATGCTTCATTATAAGCCTAACCTGACTACAAATTTACTGTTATTCGGTAGTTTTTCTGAAGCTAAGCTCAAAGCTTCTTTTGCTAGTTCCTTTGAAACTCCATCAATTTCGAACATAATTTTTCCTGGTTTAACCTTTGCCGCCCAAAACTCAACGGCCCCTTTACCTTTTCCTTGTCTTACCTCAGCAGGTTTTTTAGTTATTGGAACATCTGGAAAAATTCTGATCCAAACTCTACCAGATCTTTTCAAATGTCTTGAAATAGTTCTTCTAGCTGCTTCTATCTGCCTAGAGTTTACACGTGCTGGAGAAAGAGCTTTTAAACCAAATGAACCGAAATTCAATAGATTCCCGCCTTTTGAATTACCATGCATTCTTCCTTTGAACTGTTTTCTGTACTTTGGTTTTTTTGGTTGTAACATAATTTACCTAAATAATCTTTGTATCAGTTTTTTTTACTTCAGTATTTTTTTCGTCAACATTCGGACCATTATCGAGAACTTCCCCTTTGAATATCCATACTTTTATTCCACATATTCCATAGGTAGTATTGGCTCTAGCTACTCCATAGTCAATATTAGCACGCAAAGTATGAAGTGGAACCCTTCCTTCTCTATACCATTCCATTCTTGCTATTTCAGCACCACCTAGTCTTCCACTACAATTTATTCTAATACCTTGAGCTCCCACCCTAATTGCAGACTGGACGGCTCTTTTCATCGCTCTTCTAAATGCAACCCTTCTTTCGAGTTGTTGAGCAATGTTATCAGCTACAAGCTTTGAGTCAATTTCAGGTTTTCTAATTTCCATAATATTAAGGCTTGCATCACCTCCAACCATTTTTATAATATCATTTCTTAATTTCTCAATATCAGAGCCTTTTTTACCTATAATCACACCAGGCCTTGCGGTAAAAACTGTAATTTTAGCTAGTTTAGCTGGTCTCTCTATTACAATTTTAGAAATCCCAGCGGACGATAGTCTTTTAAACAAAAACTTTCTAAGTTTTAAATCTTCCTCCAAAAGTTTTGCATAATTTTTTTCTGCAAACCATCTAGACTGCCAAGATTTATTAATACTTAGACGAAGTCCAATTGGATTAACTTTTTGACCCATCTTTAATTTCCTTAGAAGTTGTGATTAAATTTTGATTCTTTGTTTTATCATCATTTCGTTTTGTCTCAAGTTTTTTTTTTTTAACTTTAGATTTTTCCTCTATCTTTTCATTCGTACGTTCTTTCAAGACAATTTTAATATTTGAGTATGGTTTAAGTATTTTCCCCGACCTTCCTCTTGCTCTTGGTCTAAATCTTTTCATTACCATTGACTTTCCAGCATATGCTTCAGACACAATTAATTTATCAATATCAAGTTGATGATTATTTTCCGCATTTGAGATTGCAGCCTTTAGCACTTTTTTTATCTCATTTGAAACTCTTCTTGTTGAAAATTCCAAGGAGTTTATTGCTGACTCAGCATTTTGTCCTCTGATCAAATCTAATACCAAATTAGCTTTTTGTGGGCTTGTCTTTACAGATTTTAAAGAAGCTTTAGCTATATTACTTTCTATTATATTTTGAGAATTCTTATTTTTTTTTACCATTCTACTACTTACCTGTTTTTTTATCAGCTGTATGACCTCTATATGTTCTAGTTGGCGAAAACTCGCCAAATTTATGACCAACCATGTTTTCAGTGACAGTGACTGGAACATGCTTCTTGCCATTATGCACCCCAAATGTTAAACCAACAAATTGAGGTAAAATTGTTGAACGCCTTGACCAAGTCTTAATAACATCATTGCGACCAGAATTTCTTACGGCATCTGACTTCTTGATTAAATACGCGTCTACAAAAGGCCCTTTCCAAATTGATCTTGTCATATTCTCCTACTTTTTATGCCTACTTTTAATAATATATTTATCTGTTCTTTTGTTGTTTCTGGTTTTCTTACCTTTAGCAGAAAGTCCCCATGGTGATACAGGGTTTCTTCCTCCTGAAGTTCTACCTTCCCCTCCACCATGAGGATGATCCACAGGATTCATAGCAACACCTCTTACTGAGGGTCTAATTCCCAACCATCTATTTCTACCAGCTTTACCTAACTTAATATTTTTTTGGTCTGGGTTTGAAACCATGCCCACTGTAGCTTTACATTCAATTCTTACTGACCTCATTTCACCAGAAGATATTTTTATTTGAGCATACTCTTGATCCTTTCCAGCTAGCTGGGCATATGTCCCAGCAGATCTTGCAATTTGTCCACCCTTCCCAGGTTTCAACTCGATATTATGAATGGTCGTACCTACGGGAATATATTTTAACCTTAAGCAATTTCCTGGTTTAATCTCTGCATCATCCGCGAAAATAACTTTATCACTGATAGAAACTTTTTGAGGACAGATTATATATGAATATTCACCATCAGTATATTTTATGAGAGCTATGTATGAAGATCTATTTGGATCATATTCTATTCTTTCTACTTGGGCAGAAACATTTTCCTTTTTCCTTTTAAAATCAATAACTCTATACTTTCTTTTATGTCCTCCACCCTTTCTTCTAGCGGTAACATGACCATGATTGTTTCTACCCCCAGTTGATTTAAGACCTTTTAAAAGACCTTTAAACGGTTTGCCCTTGTAAAGTTGACTTTTCTCTGTAAGTACAAGACCTCTTTGCCCGGGTGTTACTGGTTTGAATTTTTTCAACGACATTATTTAACTCCTGCTGAAAAATCTATGGTATTATTTTTATCAAGTTTCACATAAGCCTTTTTAATAGTGGCTCTTTTTCCCAGCTTACCTTTAAATCTTTTTATTTTCCCTTTTTGTATAAGAGTATTTACAGATAAAACTTTTACATTAAAAAGCTTTTCGACTGCTATCTTAATTTCGTACTTAGTTGCAGACTTTGACACTTTGAACACATAGTGATTGAATTGAGACACAAAAGTAGATTTCTCAGATATTAGTGGAGATCTTACAACCTCAAATTTTCTTTCTTCAGAAATACTCATTTTTCTTCGAACCTTTTGTTAATAAAAGAGACTGCTTCTTCAGTTAAAACTAGTTGATCTCTTCTTACAATGCTATAAACATTAATTCCACATGATGGTAAAACGTCAATATTGGGAATGTTTCTAGAAGCAAATACGAAATTACTATCAACTTTATCACCTCCAATGAACAAGGCTGATTCGATTTTAAGTTTTTCAAACTTATTCTTTAATAAAGAGGTTTTATTGCTCTTAATGCCAAGGTTAGTAAAAATTATTAGTTTTCCCTCTTTCAATTTTTGTGATAAAGCCATTTTAAGAGCTAGATTCCTGATTTTTTTTGGTAATTTATGAGCATGAGATCTAACTTTTGGACCAAACATAGCTGATCCACCTCTCATGTGTGGGGACCTTCTACTACCTTGTCGAGCGCTACCGGTACCTTTTTGCTTAAAAGGTTTTTTTGTAGTTCCGGAAATCTCAGAAATACTTTTTGTTTTGTGGTTACCAGACTGTTTTTTGGCCAATTGGTATTTTATCATTCTATGAATAACTTCTGGTTTTATCTCTTGCCCAAAAATTCTTTTGTCAAGATTTATGTCTTTTGTTACTTTATTTTCTATGGAGCTTACCTTAATTTTCATTTTTGCTCCTCCTTTATGACAGTTTGATTGGATTGATCGACCGAAGAAGTTTCTTCTGATTCACCATGTTTGTCTTTAGTTTCATTAACTTCTTGATTAAGCTGAGATGATTCATTATGAGAAGGATAAGGGAGATCCAATTCTTTATTAGACTTAACTGAATCAAATACTGTAACACAAAGGCCCTTAGGTCCGGGCACAGAACCTTTCACAATAATTAAATTTTCATCCTTTATTGTCTTTATGACTTCTAAATTTTGGATCGTACGGTTAACTCCCCCTAATCTTCCAGCCATTTTTTTTCCTTTAAACACTTTACCAGGATCCTGACATTGACCAGTGGATCCATGCGATCTGTGCGAGATGGATACTCCGTGACTGGCTCTATTTCCTCCAAAATTATGCCTTTTCATACCACCAGCAAAACCTTTTCCTTTTGTTTGACCTCTAACATCAACTTTTTGTCCAACTAAAAAGTGATCTGTTGTAACTTTAGAACCCACCTCCAGCATACCTTCTTCTGAAACTCTGAATTCCTTTACTTTTGCAGATGGTTCTTTTTTTATCTTAGTAAAAAAACCTTGTGCACACTTAGTAACTTTACTTTTTTTTTTTTTTCCAAAAGATACCATGACAGCATTGTAACCATCTTTCTCAAGTGTTCTTTGATGCAAGACTGTGCTATTGTCCAATTGTAATATTGTGACAGGTGTGTTTACACCTGACTCTGTAAAAACTCTGCTCATTCCGACTTTTTTTGCAATCAATCCAGTTCTCATAATTACCTTATAATTTGATTTCAACATCTACGCCTGAGGCTAATTCTAATTTCATCAGAGCATCCACGGTCTGAGGAGTCCAGTCTATAATATCCATCATTCTTTTGTGTGTTCTCATTTCAAGTTGCTCTCTTGATTTTTTGTCAACGTGAGGAGATTTGAGAACTGTATACTTTTCAATCCTAGTTGGAAGTGGTATAGGTCCCCTAACATTCGCACCTGTACGTTTAGCAGTACTTAAAATCTCTTGAGCGCTTTGGTCAAGAACTCTGTGATCAAATGCCTTAAGACGAATTCTGATGTTTTGATTAGCCATTTTCTATTACTCAACTATCTCAGATACCACTCCAGCACCCACAGTTCTCCCACCTTCTCTTATTGCAAACCTCAAACCTTTATCCATAGCTATAGGAGTTAAAAGCTCTACAGACATCGCAACGTTATCACCAGGCATTACCATTTCAGTGCCAGACGGAAGTTCAATTTGGCCTGTTACGTCTGTAGTTCTGAAATAAAATTGAGGCCTATAATTTTTAAAAAATGGAGTATGTCTACCGCCCTCATCCTTATTAAGGATGTAAGCTTCAGCCTTAAACTTTTTGTGAGGTTTAATTGAGCCGGGTTTAGCTAAAACTTGACCTCTCTCCACTTCCTCTCTTTTTGTGCCTCTTAAAAGGACTCCAACATTATCTCCAGCCTCACCTCTATCTAACAACTTCCTAAACATTTCCACGCCTGTGCAAACTGTTTTGGTTGTATCCTTAATACCGATTATCTCTATTTCTTCGTTCACATTAATTACCCCTTTTTCAACACGACCGGTTACAACAGTGCCTCTACCTGATATTGAGAAAACGTCTTCGATTGGCATTAAAAATGCTTGGTCAAGAGGTCTGGCAGGTTGAGGGATGTGTTCATCAATTTTTGACATTAGTTCGAGTATTGCTTTTTTACCTGTTTCTTCATTAGAACTTTCAACAGCCGCTAAAGCAGAACCTTTCACAATCGGTATGTTATCTCCATCAAATTCATACTTAGATAAAAGTTCCCTAACCTCCATTTCAACTAAATCAAGCAATTCACTATCATCAACTTGGTCTACTTTATTTAAGAAAACTACAAGAGACGGTACACCCACTTGTCTAGCAAGTAGAATATGTTCTCTTGTTTGCGGCATTGGACCGTCAGCCGCAGAAACAACCAATATTGCACCATCCATCTGGGCTGCACCAGTGATCATATTTTTCACGTAATCAGCGTGTCCTGGACAATCAACATGTGCATAATGTCTTTTTTCAGTTTCATATTCAACATGAGCAGTAGAAATTGTAATACCTCTTTCCTTTTCTTCTGGAGCTTTATCAATTTGAGCATAGTCCATAGCTGTAGCACCACCAGTTTCTGCAAGCACCTTTGTTATTGCAGCTGTAAGCGTTGTCTTACCGTGATCAACATGACCAATAGTTCCAATATTACAATGTGGTTTATTTCTATCAAATTTTTCTTTAGCCATACTTATCTCCTTTATTAATTAATTAGCCAGAAACCTTCTCTTTAACCTCTTCAGCAACATTTTGGGGTACCTGTTCATAATGGTCAAAGGTCATTGTGTAACTTGCCCTACCTTGACTCATTGATCTTAGATTATTAACGTACCCAAACATATTGGCGAGAGGAACCATAGAGTTGACAACATGATTGACACCCCTCTGTTCCATGCCAGAAACTTGACCTCTTCGTGAATTTAAATCCCCAATTATGTCACCCATATACTCTTCCGGTGTTACAACTTCAACTCTCATCATAGGTTCTAAAAGGACCGCTTTTGCCTTTGGCATCGCCTCTCTAAATGCTGCTCTAGCAGCAATCTCAAAAGCCATTACACTGGAATCTACATCATGATAAGCACCATCAGTTAAAATGCACTTAAAATCAATAACTGGGAAACCAGCTAAGAAACCAGAATCACAAGAGAGTTTTATTCCCTTTTCAACACCTGGAATATACTCTTTAGGAACTCGTCCTCCAACGATCTTACTTTCAAAAATAACACCTTCGCCCTTTTCTAGTGGCTGAAACTCCAAAACTATTTTGGCAAACTGTCCAGCACCCCCTGATTGCTTTTTATGTGTATAATCTACTGATGTAGGTTGAGTAATTGTCTCTCTGTAGGCAACTTGCGGAGCGCCAACAGATGCGTCAACTTTAAATTCTCTTTGCATCCTATCAACTAAAATTTCTAAATGGAGTTCACCCATTCCCTTCATTACTGTTTGACCAGATTCGTGATCCACACTAACTTTAAATGAGGGGTCTTCAGCGGCCAGACGTTGTAGTGCGACACCCATTTTTTCCTGATCGGCTTTTGTTTTTGGTTCTACTGCTACTTCTATAACGGGATCAGGAAATTCCATCCTTTCTAATATAACAGCTTTCTCAGAGTTACATAGAGTATCTCCAGTGGTAGTATCCTTAAGTCCAGCAACAGCTATTATGTCCCCAGCGTGCGCTATTTTGATATCCTCCCTAGAGTTAGAATGCATTTGAAGCATTCTACCAAATCTTTCTTTCTTATCTTTTACAGAATTAAGAACGGATGAACCAGCCTCAACTGTTCCAGAATATACTCTCATAAAAGTTAAGCTACCAACAAATGGATCGTTCATTATTTTAAAGGCTAATGCTGAAAAAGGAGCATCATCAGAACTTTCCCTAACTTCTTGATCATCAGAGCCATACTTAATACCTTTAATAGCAGGAACATCTATAGGTGAAGGCAAAAAATCAATGACTGCATCCAACATAGGTTGAACACCTTTATTTTTAAAAGCACTTCCACACAAAACAGGCACAAATGTTGAGTCAATTGTGCCTTTTCTAATAAGTTCCTTTAACTTATTTTCGTCGGGAATGGATCCTTCCAAATATTTTTCCATAACTTCGTCATCTAAATCAACGACTGTCTCGAGCATAGATTCATGATATTTTTTTGACTCATCAATAAGATCGGCGGGAATATCTTCGTATTTGAACTTAGCTCCGAGAGATTCATCCTCCCATACAATCGCCTTCATTTTTATTAGATCGACACATCCCTTGAAATTTGATTCGCTCCCAATTGGAAGCTGAATGACAAGAGGAACAGCACCCAGTCTCTCTTTGATCATGTCTACACACCTATAGAAATTAGCTCCAATTCTGTCCATTTTATTGATGAAGCACATTCTTGGCACTCCATATTTATCAGCTTGCCTCCAAACAGTTTCAGATTGGGGCTCTACACCTGCAACTGAGTCAAAAACACATACTGATCCGTCTAGGACTCTAAGTGATCGCTCAACTTCAATAGTAAAATCAACGTGACCTGGAGTATCAATTATGTTAATCCTTTTATCATTCCAAAAACAGGTAGTAGCGGCAGAGGTAATTGTAATACCTCTTTCCTGCTCTTGTTCCATCCAGTCCATCGTAGCGGCTCCATCATGAACTTCACCAATCTTATGTGATACTCCAGTATAGTAGAGAATTCTCTCTGTAGTAGTAGTTTTACCAGCATCAATGTGAGCCATAATACCAATATTCCTGTAATCCTTAAGTTCAGTTTTTCTAGTCATAATTTACCACCTATAATGCGAAAATGCCCTATTAGCTTCAGCCATTTTATGAGTATCTTCACGTTTTTTAACAGACATTCCTTTATTCTCGTTTGCATCTACAAATTCTGCGGAAAGTCTATCAATCATTGTTTTTTCATTTCTTTTTCTTGCTGAACTCACAATCCATCTAATAGCCAAGGCCTGAGCTCTTTCTGATCTAACTTCAACAGGTACTTGATAAGTAGCTCCTCCTACTCTCCTTGAACGAACCTCAATGCCAGGTTTAACATTATTTAGCGCGTTAAGAAAAATATCAACTGGTTCTTTGTTTTTAATAGTCTTTGAGGCTTTGTCTAAAGCGTCGTAAACAATTTTTTCTGATAAAGACTTTTTACCATCCACCATTAAAATGTTAATAAACTTTGATAGTACCTGATCATTAAATCTGGGATCTGGAAAAATTTCTCTTTTATCTGCGGCTCTTCTTCTAGACATATATTACTCACTTAGGCCTTTTGGTTCCGTATTTCGATCGTCTTTGTTTTCTGTCCTTAACACCTTCAGTGTCTAAAATACCTCTGAGTACATGATATCTAACACCAGGTAAATCTTTTACTCTACCTCCTCTGATCAGAACAACGGAATGTTCTTGAAGATTATGACCTTCACCAGGTATGTAACTGGTAACCTCAAACCCATTGGTTAGCTTAACACGAGCAACTTTTCTAAGTGCGGAATTCGGCTTTTTTGGTGTTGTAGTGTAAACACGGGTACAAACTCCTCTTTTTTGTGGGCAAGCTTCAAGAGCTGGAACTTTATTCCTTTTTCTTTGTTTCGATCTAGGCGATCGAATCAACTGATTAATTGTAGGCATTCTATTTCCTTAATTCAATTGTGTTTGGTGTCAACCACGACCAATTATTCTCAGGATATTAATACATCTTTCAGTTGAGTCAACAAAAGAATGGAATTATTTTAAAAAAATTAATTAAGATTCAGACGATTCATTATTTGTCGAAGATTCAGAGGATTGAAGAAGTTGTTGATCTCTTTTACCAGCTTCGACTCTCGCTTGTGCTAAAAACGATCCTGTACCGCAAGGAACGAGTCTACCAACAATAACATTCTCTTTTAAACCAACTAAGCTGTCAATTTTTCCAGACACCGAAGCCTCTGTCAAAACCCTCGTGGTTTCTTGAAAGGACGCAGCTGAAATAAAACTGTCAGTTTGAAGTGAAGCTTTTGTAATCCCTAACAAGATTGGATGCGACTTAGCTTCCTTTAAACCCTCAGACTTTGCCTTAAGATTGATATTTTGGAACTCTATTTTACTTACCTGTTCTCCTGCTAGGAAAGTTGTCTCACCGGGATCAGTAATTTCAACTTTTTGCATCATTTGCCTAACAATAACTTCGATGTGTTTGTCATTAATCTTTACCCCCTGTAATCTGTAAACGTCTTGAACTTCTTTTGTTAGATAAGCAGCTAAAGCTTCAACACCTTGAATTCTTAGAATGTCATGTGGTACAGCACTGCCGTCAACTAAAACGTCACCTACTTCTACATAATCGCCTTCTTGAACCGAGAGATGTTTTGATTTAGAAATAACATATTCAACTGGCTCTAGCTTTTTGTCATCAGGAACAACAAGTATTTTTCTTTTCATCTTGTAATCTTTTCCAAACTCTATTTTTCCTGCAACCTCGGCTATAATTGCGTGATCTTTAGGAATTCTCGCCTCAAATAGTTCAGCTACTCTAGGAAGACCTCCAGTTATGTCCTTAGTCTTAGATGATTCTTTAGGAACTCTGGCGATAAAATCACCCTCTTTAACTTTTTGATTATCCGAAACACCTAAAATGGCTTCAACAGGTGGTTCATAGACGGCTAAACTTCCATTATCAAGCGTAATTATCTTTCCATTTTTTTGTTTGTCATGAATTTCTATTCTCGGATTAATTGACTTGTTCTTTGACTTTTGTTTCCAATCAATAACCATTTTACTGGCCAAACCTGTAGATTCATCAATAACTTCTCTTGTAGATACTCCATCCTCTAGATCCTTAAATATAATGTATCCGCCTTTTTGAGAAATAATGGGAATGGTAAATGGATCCCATTCAGCAAGCAGTTCATTTTTTGAAATTTTCTGTTTGTCCTTGACATTCAGCTTTGCACCATAAGGAAGTCTGTGTTTAGCCTTTTCTTTAGCTTCTTGAAAAATACAAAGGTATGCATTTCGAGATAAGTTAATATGATTATCATTAGAATCTTTTGCAATTACAAGATTCTGAAAATTCACATTTCCATCAAGATGAGATTCAATACTTGATTTTTCAGAACCTTTTTGTGCAGCGCCTCCAATATGAAAGGTCCTCATCGTAAGTTGTGTACCAGGTTCACCAATTGATTGCGCTGCTATTACACCTACAGCCTCACCAATGTTAACAGGTGTTCCTCTTGCCAAATCTCTTCCATAACATTTTGAGCAAACTCCAAACTTAGCCTCACAACTAAGTACTGATCTGATTTTAATTTCTTCAATCATTGATTCTTCGATTAAAGGGATGTGACTCTCATCTATTAAGTCACCCTTTTTTGCTATTATTTTTTTTGTTTGTGGATTAACAAGATCCTCAACAATTGTTCTACCAAGAATTTTTTCACTTAATGAGTCAATTATTTCACCACCTTCAACTTGAGATTTTACTGTAATGAAGTTGTTGGTAAAGCAGTCTTCAATAGTAATAATACAGTCCTGTGCCACATCAACTAATCTCCTTGTCAGATAACCAGAATTTGCAGTTTTCAATGCAGTATCGGCTAGTCCCTTTCTGGCCCCATGAGTTGAATTGAAATATTCTAAAACGGTTAAGCCCTCCTTAAAATTTGAAATTATTGGGTTCTCTATGATCTCACCTGATGGTTTTGCCATGAGTCCTCTCATTCCAGATAGTTGTTTTAATTGTGCGGCAGAACCTCTTGCTCCTGAATCAGCCATCATGAAAACTGAGTTAACATCGTTGGTAGAATCTTTTTTACTAGGTACCATTTTCTTCATCATTTCTTCAGCTACATCATCAGTACATTTTGCCCATGCATCAACTACTTTGTTATACTTCTCACCTTTTGTTATCAGACCCTCTGAATATTGCTTTTCGTAGTTTTTAACCTGCTTTTGAGTGTTATCTAGCAGAGATTTTTTCTTTTCTGGGATTATTAAATCATCTTTTCCGAATGAAATTCCGGCTTTACAAGCCTCTTGAAAACCTAAGTTCATTAATTTATCAGCAAAGATTACTGTTTTTTTCTGACCGCAATGTCTGTAGACAAGATCAATGGCATTACTTATTTCTTTCTTGGATAAGACTCTATTTACAACATCAAAACTTACTTTTGGATGTTTAGGTAAAATCTCGCCCAACATCATTCTCCCAGGCGTGGTTTTCACTGTTACATCAATATTTTCGTATTTTTCATTTACAGTATTATAACGTGTGGTTATTTTACTTTGCAAAGAAATAACTTTATTTTCTAAAGCAACGTGAATTTCGCCAATGCTTCCGAAAATCATTCCATTACCTGGAGCTGTATCTGACTCTAAACTGAGATAATATAAACCTAGAATCATATCCTGTGAAGGTACTATTATAGGTTTACCATTGGCAGGAGACAAGATATTATTGGTTGACATCATCAAGACCCTTGCTTCAAGCTGAGCTTCAAGTGACAAAGGAACGTGAACAGCCATTTGATCTCCATCAAAATCTGCATTGAAAGCTGTACAAACCAAGGGATGTAACTGAATAGCCTTTCCTTCAATCAGGATTGGTTCAAATGCTTGTATTCCCAGACGATGAAGGGTTGGAGCTCTATTTAACAAAACAGGATGTTCTCTTATAACCTCTGCAAGTATGTCCCATACTTCTGGTCTTTCTTTTTCTACCATTTTTTTTGCAGCTTTTATTGTTGTGGCAAGATTGTATTTTTCCAATTTTGAATAAATGAAGGGTTTAAAGAGTTCAATTGCCATTTTCTTTGGAATACCACATTGATGAAGTTTTAATTCAGGACCCACAACGATTACTGATCTACCCGAATAATCAACTCTTTTACCTAGAAGATTTTGCCTGAATCGACCTTGCTTTCCTTTAAGCATATCTGACAAGGATTTCAAAGGCCTTTTATTTGTTCCGGTAATTACTCTTCCTCTTCTTCCATTATCAAATAGAGCATCAGCAGCTTCTTGTAACATACGTTTTTCGTTGCGTACGATAATTTCTGGGGCCTTAAGGGACAATAGCCTTTGGAGTCTATTATTTCTATTTATCACTCTTCTATACAGATCATTAAGGTCTGAGGTAGCAAATCTTCCTCCATCTAATGGCACTAAAGGTCTTAACTCAGGAGGAATTACTGGAATCACATTCAGAATCATCCACTCTGGTTTAAGTTTAGAAGATAAGAAGGCTTCGATTAATTTTAATCGTTTGACTAGCTTCTTTTTCTTTGTATCGGAATTGGTTGTTTTTAATTCCTCTCTAACTTTTTTCCTATCTGATGCTAAGTCAACTTC
>CESW01003714.1_pt1 | contig 12808 bp, 11 predicted proteins | sample 531171 | NCBI WGS metagenome assembly CESW01 (sample SAMEA2621859, study PRJEB7988) | marine metagenome | biome: marine biome (ENVO:00000447); feature: surface water layer (ENVO:00002042); material: "saline water (ENVO:00002010), including plankton (ENVO:xxxxxxxx)" | depth 5 m
TAACTCACTTTACATATGGTGTTTTTGATGGTAAAACTTTTACTTTACGAAATTTTATAAAAAATGATTGAATCACAAAAATCTAATTTTGAAAGAACTGTTCTTGTTGGAGTAATTAATGATTCTCAAAATGAGGAAAAACTTAACGAATTTCTGGAGGAATTAGAATTTTTATCTGTAACAGCTGGGGGCGAAGTGTTTAGAAAATTTAAGCAAAAAATTAAATCACCTAATCCAAAGACATATATTGGAAAAGGGAAAATTGATGAAATTTATAAATTTATTAGAGAAAATGATATTTCAATTGTTGTTTTTGATGATGAACTTTCACCTACTCAACAATCAAACATTGAAAGACTACTAAAATGTAAAATTATAGATAGAACTGCACTTATTCTTGATATTTTTGCTCAAAGAGCCAAAACCAGTTATGCCAAGACTCAAGTTGAATTAGCTCAATATGAATATCTTCTTCCGAGATTAAAAGGGCTCTGGACCCACCTTGAAAGACAAAAAGGAGGTATTGGAATGAGGGGTCCTGGTGAAACTGAAATTGAAACTGATAGAAGGATAGTAAGAGACAAAATTTCTTTATTAAAAAAGAAAATTTCTACTATTGATAAGCAAATGAAAGTTCAAAGAGGTAATCGAGGGTCTCTTGTAAGAGTTGCTTTAGTTGGATATACTAATGTTGGAAAATCAACTATTATGAATATGCTTTCTAAGAGTAAAGTTTTTGCAGAAGATAAGTTATTTGCCACATTAGATACAACAGTAAGAAAAGTTGTTATAAATACATTGCCATTTCTACTCACTGACACTGTAGGATTTATCAGGAAGTTACCAACTCAACTTATTGAATCATTCAAAAGTACTCTAGAGGAAGTAAAAGATGCAGATATACTCCTTCATATTGTAGACATTTCTCATCCAAGCTTTGAGGATCATATAATATCTGTAAATAAAATTTTAAGTGAAATTAATTGTCATAACAAGTATAATCTGTTGATATTTAATAAAATTGATAATTATAATAAAATTGATTTTAATGATTCCTCCACAAATAATGGTCACTTTTCCTTAATGCAATGGAGAAATACTTGGATGAATAAAACAAATGGAAAGGCATTGTTCATTTCTGCAAAAAATAAGACTAACTTTGATAACTTTAGGAAAGAGATATATGAAATAGTTAAAAATGTCGACATGAGTCATTATCCTAAAAATGATTATTTATACCCCGAATATTTTTCCAAGTGAGTTTTTAACTCATATTCAATTTAACCAATTATTAACAGGATTTTTAGTAATAAATTTTGAAATTTGATTAAATAAATTCAGTAACATGAGTGATACAAATAATAGTATAGATCTTAACAAAAATGATGAATTAATTAAAAAAGAAAGTGCTTTTGTTGATCTTTTATCAATGGAAATAAATAAAAAAATCATTGGTCAGAAAAAAATGATTGAAAGATTGCTTTTAGGACTTCTTGGTAAAGGACATATTTTACTTGAAGGTGTACCTGGATTAGCAAAAACTTTAGCTATAAATAGTCTAAGTAGTGCTGTAAAAGGATCTTTTAGCAGAATTCAATTTACACCTGATTTATTGCCTGCAGACGTTATAGGTACCATGATATATAACATGAAAGCAGGTAATTTCTCAATTAAGCAGGGTCCAGTTTTTGCAAATTTTGTTTTAGCGGATGAAATAAACCGTGCTCCTGCTAAGGTACAATCTGCTTTACTTGAGGCGATGCAAGAGAAGCAAGTTACTATTGGGGACAAAACTTTTAAACTAACGGATCCATTTTTAGTAATGGCAACCCAAAACCCAGTTGAGCAAGAAGGTACTTATCCTCTTCCAGAAGCACAAGTGGATAGATTTATGTTAAAGGTAGTTGTCGATTATCCAGAATTAGAGGATGAGCAAAAAATTATAACTATGAACCTCTCATCTTCACAGGATAAAATTAAGCCAGTTGTTACAACTGCTCAAATTAACAAAGCACAAGGTGTAGTTAATGATGTATATATGGATGAGAAAATTGAAAAGTATATTTTGGATTTAATATTTTGTACTAGGTATCCTGAAAAATATGGTTTGAAAAACTTATCTCCACTTATTTCTTTTGGAGCGTCTCCACGTGGGAGTATAAATTTAGCCCTTGCTTCAAAATGTTATGCTTTTATTAAGCATAGAGGGTTCGTTATACCTGAAGATGTTAGAGAGGTTATTAATGATGTGTTAAGACATAGAATAGGTCTAACATATGAAGCTGAAGCCGAAAGCGTTACAACTGAGGATATAATAAAAGAAATTGTAAACACTGTTGAAGTACCATAATAAATGGATTCTAAAGAATTACTTAAAAAAGTAAGACAGATTGAAATAAAGAGCAGGAGGTTAAGCGATAATGTTTTTGGAGGAGAATACTTAAGTACCTTTAAGGGAAGAGGTATGACTTTTAGTGAAGTCCGCAAGTATGAATTTGGTGATGATATAAGATCAATTGATTGGAATGTTACAGCAAGATATAACGAACCATTTATTAAAATTTTTGAGGAAGAAAGAGAGCTAACATTAATGTTATTAATAGATGTTAGTGGCTCAAAAAACTTTGCGACAAGAAACAAATTGAAAAAGGACATTGTTACCGAAATTGCTGCAACATTAGCATTCTCTGCATTAAAAAATAATGATAAAGTAGGAGCAATTTTATTCACTGATAATATTGAATTATTTATCCCCCCTAACAAAGGAAAAAAACATATTTTAAGAATAATTAGAGAGCTTCTAGAATTTAAACCTAAAAGTTCAAAGACAAGTATTGACTCATCTCTTAAGTTTTTGTTAAGTGTAATCCAAAAGAAAGCTATAGTATTTGTTTTATCAGATTTTATTGATGATGATTATGATAAGTCTTTAAAGCTATCCGCTAAAAAATATGATTTAACTGGAATAAGAATCTATGATCAAATGGAGACTGAAATTCCTAAGTTGGGCTTTGTACCAATGATTGATGCTGAAACAAACAAATTATTATGGGTTGATACTTTATCAAAAAAAATTAGAGATAATTACTCTTCAAATTACAATTTATCAATTAAAAAATTTGAAACTTTATTTAATAAAAATGGAGCTGGTGTAATAAATTGTCAGGTAGATGAAAGCTATGTAAAGAAACTTTTAGGTTATTTTAAACAAAGGGCATAATGAGATATATACTAATATTTCTTTGTTTTTTATATGTATCATATGTAAATGCACAATCTGCAAGTTTTGACTCAGACATTATTATTAAAACTTCAATTGATACTACTAGAGTTAAAATTGGAGAGGAAATTATTTATACTATTGATATAACATCAAAAAATGAATATTATATTCGTTTTGATGAAAAACCAAATTTTATTCCTTTTGAAATACTAGATTCTCAACCTTATGATTCAATTAATGAGTCGTCAAAAATTTCCAAAAAATATTCATTAATTAAGTTTGAACCTGGTGAATATTGGATTCCGCCCCAAAAAGTATATTTAAATCAAAGTATAAGATTTACAGATTCAATTTTAGTAGTAGTCAACGATGTTGAGGTTGATACCCTTAAACAAAATCTTTATGATATTAAGCCTATTATCCCTGTAAAAAGAAATTATCAAAAAATATTTTTAAAAATATTTTTTCTAATTATAATCTTAACTTTCGCATACTTATTGTATAGATATTTCTTTTTAAAGAGCAACGATAACTCAAATGATATTAATAAATCTTTATATGATATAGCATTTGAAAAACTAGAAAATTTAAATTCACTCGACCCCAATTCACAGATTGATTTTAAAGAATACTATACAATCCTAGTGGACATATTTAGAGAATATCTTGAATCTCAAGTAAAGATTCCAGCAATGGAAAGCACTTCAAAAGAATTAATTATTAGGATCAATATGTTAAAGGATAGTGGCAATTATAATTTTGAAAAAAAACAGATAGATAAGCTTGAAGAATTATTCACAAAATCAGATTTAATAAAATTTGCCAAGTCACTACCTACCAAAAATGATATAAATATTGATTTAATTACTATTAAAGATTTTATTACTTCAACAGAAAAAATTTACAATGAGAAGTTTGAAAAAATTGAGGAGCCAGTGGTGCTAGATGATAATATTAACATTATGGAATATGTAAAAATTTTTTTAAAATATTCACTAGTTGTAATCACTACTGTTTTAATGTTATGTGTTTTAATTTTTGGGTATTACCCTGTTAGAGACACCATACTACTAAACCCAACAAAGAAATTACTTGACAAGGAATGGTTCATAAGTCAATATGGTTCTCCTCCAGTTGAATTAAGTACTCCCTTAATTCTTGAAAGAGTTATTGATAGTATTGATTTAAACAAATTTCAAATGGGTAGGTTTGAGGATAGATTCTATTTATCCTTGGATTTTAAGGATGTTGTTCAAATTGATAGTCCAGTAAATCTTGATTTAATAAAAAATGGACTTATTGATGAGCTCCAAGTTCTGGGTTCTAAAAACATATTAGTTAAAGATGACCAATTTACTGTACAATCAGGAGATACAGCACTTAGGCTATATGGCAGTCTGGATATTGAGTTAAATAATGACCTTTACAGATCAAATTTTACTTCAATTATTTTGCCATACGAAAAGAAGACAATAAAACTTATAATTGTATACAGAGATAAAGATAGATATGCTAATGATATTGAGTCAAGAATCCTTAAGAGTATAGATATAATAAAAGAGTTGTAATGTTTAAAGATTTATATTTTGCAGATCCAGAGTATTTATTAATTGTTATTATAATACCAATATTAATATTATTTTGGTATAGATTTGGAAAGTTTACGCAAGCAACATTAAAACAATCATCTTTATCATTATTAAAATTTAATAAATCATATATATCAAGTTTGAGACCACTATTAAATATAATAAGAATAGTAGTGATCCTTCTGTTAATCTTTGCTATCTCAAGGCCTCAATCTAAGTCAACCTCAAAAAGAATTAAAACATCTCGTGGAATAGATATTGTTATGGTAATTGATATTTCATCCAGTATGTTATCTAAAGATCTTAAGCCAGACAGATTATCAGCTTTAAAAAATGTTGCTTCTAATTTCATTGATGATAGACCAAATGATAGAATAGGCTTAGTTGTCTATGCTGCTGAAAGTTATACAAAGACTCCTGTAACTACAGATAAATTAATTTTAAAACAATCACTATCAGACATCAATTATGAATCTCTCCTTGAGGATGGAACTGCAATTGGAATGGGACTTTCAACTGCGGTTAACAGACTTAAAGAAAGTGCAGCTAAAAGCAAGGTAATTATTCTTCTTACTGATGGAGTTAATAATTCAGGATTTATTGATCCACGAATTGCTGCTGAGCTTGCTGCAGAATTTGAGATTAAGACATATACTATCGGTATAGGATCAAATGGAAGAGCATTAGCTCCAGTTTCTATATTACCAAATGGTGATTTTCAATTTAGATTAACAAAAGTTGAAATTGATGAAGATCTTTTGAGATATATTTCTAATAAAACATCAGGTACATATTTTAGAGCTACCGATAATTTAGAACTTCAAAATATTTATGATGAGATAAATAAATTGGAAAAAACAGAAATTACTGAAACCATATTTACCAATATTTCTGAAAAATATAGACCACTTGTTATAATAGCTTTTATACTATATATAATAGAAATAATATCGAGAAAATCAATGTTTAAGAGTTTTATATAATGTATCAATTTGACAATCCATATTTTTTATATCTAGCATTAATAATCCCATTCTTAGTAATTGTTTACTTAATTTATATGTCATGGAGAAAAAAGGTTCAAGACTCCTATTCAGATACAGAATTACTTGATATTATAAGCCCAAATCGATCAAACTTTAAACTTAATTTAAAATTGATTTTAGAATGTCTTGTAGTATTACTTTTATCAATTGGATTGGCAAATCCAAAAATAGGAACCGAACTGAAATCAATAAATAGGGAGGGGGTAGATATAGTTTTCGCTATTGATGTATCAAAGAGTATGCTTGCTGAAGATGTAGCACCTAACAGACTTTTAAGGTCAAAAAGAATAATTTCTGAGATAATAAATTCATTGAGTACTGATAGAGTTGGAATAGTAGCTTATGCTTCTCAAGCAATTCCTCAAGTCCCATTGACTACTGACTTTGCATCTGTAAAAAACTTCTTACAGGTTATAGATACTGACATGCTATCATCTCAAGGTACATCAATTGATTCTGCATTAAATTTGTCTGCAAACTTCTTTGATCAAAATTCAGAGACTAATAGGGTGCTTATCTTGCTTTCTGATGGAGAAGATCATGATGATATTCCACAGAGCTTGATAAATATGATAATTGAAAACAATATCAATCTTATTTCAATTGGAGTAGGACAAGACAGTGGTTCAACAATTCCTATAAAAATTAATGGTACAGTTGATTCATATAAAAAAGATAACAATGGTGAAGTTGTTATTACCAAAAGAAATAGTGAAATTTTGAATAAAATTGCTAGTTCGTCTGGTGGAGAGTATATAGATGGAAATATTACTGAAGAAGCACTAGAATATGTTAAAGTTATGCTAGATAAAATAGATAAGTCAGAGTTTGAGACTTCTCAATTTGTTGAGTATAAGCAACAATTTCAGATTTTTATATTAATAGCTTTGTTGTTTATAATCGTGGATATTTTTATATTTCAAACAAAAACAAAGTGGATTCAGAGTTTAAATTTATTTAATGAAAATGAAAAATAGTAATATTATACAATTACTCTTTTTAACTTTTACAGTTTCTCTAAACTGTCAGAGTGATCCAAATAATCGAGTATTTGACGCCAATAAAAAATCAATTAAGCAAAATTTTTCTGGAGCAGAAGTAGATTATAGAAAAGCTATATCAAGGAATGAGATTCAAAATACTGCTTCACATAATCTTGGAAACCTTCTTTTTGAAAATAAAAATTATGATGAAGCAATACAAGAGTATTTTAAAACTCAAAAAAATTCTCAGATAGACCTTGAGAAGCATTCTGCGTTTCATAACCTGGGAAACACATATATGAAAAAAAAAGATTATGCTCAAGCTGTTGAAGCTTATAAGAATGCTCTGAGAAATAATTCAGAAGATGACGAGACTAGATATAATTATGCATTAGCAAAGAAATTTCTTGAGGGAGATAAAAGGCAAAACTCTCAGAATAACGATGATTCGGAAGAAGAGAAGAAAGATAAATCTGAGGATCAAAAAGAGAATAAAGACGAAGATAAAAACAGTAACCAAAATTCAGACTCAGAAAATGAAAAGCCAAAAGATAAAGAGAAAGATAAAAATCAAGATGAAGGAGGAGGCTTATCCAAACAACAAATGGAAAATTTATTAGATGCAGTTAATAATATCGAGAAAGATTTAAATGAGAAGATAAAATCCGGAAAAAAGAAAGTTCAAACAACAAAAAAAGCTGAAAAAGATTGGTAAGGAAATTATTTACAATTCTATTAATATTTAAATCATTTATTCTGATATCTCAGGTTAAATTTGATGCTTCAATAAGTAAATCAAAACTGGGTCTCAATGAAAGGCTTAGAATTGATTTTGTGATGAATCAAAATGGTGATAATTTTTCACCTCCAAATTTTGAAAATTTTCAAATAATTGGAGGCCCAAATCAGTCAATTAAAACATCATATGTAAATGGAGAAAGAAGTTTTTCAAAAACATACTCTTATTTTCTCAAGCCATTAAAAAAAGGAAATCTAAAAATAAGCCAAGCATCTATCGAAATTGATGGAGAGATATATAAGTCTCTTCCAATAGAGGTATTAATAACAGATTCTGTAAGTCAACCATCAGATTCAGTAACTCAATACTATAGTGATGATGATATAGAGCTTAGGGCATTAATCTCAAAAGGCTCGCCATATTTAAATGAACCAATAACAATTGTATATAAACTTTATTACAAGGCACCGATTAATATATCTGATGCAAGCGAGACAGAGACTCCTAATTATAAAGATTTCTGGAGTCAGACAATAAAAATTCCTCAACTAAAGGTACAGAGAGAAGTTTACAGAGGTCAAAACTATAATGTAGTAGAGTGGAGAAAAGTTGTTCTTTATCCACAGAAAGCTGGTGAACTAGAGATATCGCCTTTATCTTTAAATTTAGTTTTAGATGTTCCAACAGATAAAAGAGATTTCTTTGGTAATGTTATATATGATCAAACCTCTCAGTTCATCTCAACTGGAATGAGAAAAATCAATGTAAAAGATCTTCCTAAAACCAATAAACCAGACAGTTTTACTGGAGCAGTTGGACAATTTGAATTTGATGTAATTTTAAATAAAAAATCTTTAAGAGCTACAGAGTCTTTTCAGGCAGAATTAAAAGTAAAAGGTAATGGAAATCTAAAGTTATTTGATCTTCCAAACATGCTGGTTCCTAATTCTATGGAACTTTTTGAGCCTGAAAGAGAAGAATCAATTAATACAAATTTAAGAGGTATGAGTGGTTCAGTATCAAAATATTTTACTGTAATACCAAGATTTCAAGGAAACTTTCCTATCGAAGAAGTTGAATTCTCATATTTTGACCCAACTGCTGAAAGATATAAAGTTTTAAGGTCTCCAAGACTAACAATTGATGTTTTTGACGGTCCTACTTATAATAATCCTGCAACTTCTAATGAGTCAAATGTTATAACAACTGATGATTCATTTAGATTTATTAAACTAAAAGGTAATTTAAGTAAATCTGATAATTCAAAATTTTTTGAGTCTGAGATTTTCTATATTCTTTCTTCTACACCCTTTGTAATTTCTATAGCATTAATTGCTTTTTCAACATACAGAAGAAATAGAAAAAAATCTTACTCAGAAACAATTAAAAATGAAGAAAAAAGAATATACAGAATGATTGATTCTGCAAAAAAAATAACAAATGATAAAAGCCAATTTTATGATATAATAGAAAAATCTATAATTAACAGTCTTATTGTGAAATTTTCAATAAGAATGGAAAGTCTTAATAAAGAAAAAATTCAAGAGATAACCAAAAAGAAAGGTTTATCTGCTGTAAATATTTCACAGATTATTAATCTGATTGAAAATTGTGAAAAAGCAAAATATTCAAGATCTTCTGACTCAGTCATGAATAAAGATTTAGAAAATACAAGAAAAGTTGTCGGTATAATAATGAAGGCTAAATCATGAAAATATTTTTAATAATCTTATCGGTACTTCTATATAACAATCAACAGGTAGATGAAATTTTTAAACAATCAAATGATTATTATACAAATGGAAATTATGAGGCTGCACTTGATGGATATATTGAAATCATCAACTCTGGTTTTGAGAGTGCTGAATTATACTTTAATCTTGGTAATTCTTTTTATAAGTTAAATAATATTCCAGAGAGTAATTTTTATTTTGAAAAAGCTTTAGCCATTTCCCCAAATGATACAGATATAATATCCAATCTATCATTTGCTCAAAATTTAAGAATCGATAAAATAGAGAACCTCCCGATAACTCAAATTCAAAACATCAAAATTTCTGTTCTTGACTTATTCTCAGAGAAAGGTTGGGCATATTCTTTTGTGATTTCTGTTTGGCTTTTATGTATTTCATTGATACTATATATTCTTCTTAAAGATTCTAGGCTTAAGAGAACCTTTTTTACTCTATCAATACTCATTGTATTAATATCATCATCATCACTCTACCTTAATTATGAAAAGAAAGAACTGGACAATATTAAATTTGCAATTATTTATGATAAGGAAATAGAAGTTTGGTCAGAACCAAATAAAATTTCTGAATTAAAATTTCTTCTTCATGAGGGAACAAAAGTTAAACAAATAGATTTAATTGAAGATTGGGTAAACATTCAACTTGAAAATGGAACCTTGGGTTGGATTGAAGCCTCAAGCTTGAAATTTTTAAATTAATTTTTCTGGATTAATTTCTTGGCTTATTTCAAATAAACTAAATAGAATTTCAGAGAGAATATGTAATTGAATAATTATTGATGATTCAGAAATTATGTTATTTGGCAATAAGTTTAAAGAGAATATTATCTTAACAATAATCAAGAGTATCAAAAGTAACTTCAATCCTCCGAAAACCCCACCTAATAAACTGTTTAGTAGACCTAAATAAACAACTTTTGCTAATTTTGTAAATCCTTTTGCAATATATATAATGAGGACATAGCTTAAAATAAAAATTAAAATAAAACAGATAGTATTTATTAAATCAGAATTTGCATTAGTAAAAGAAGATACTTTATCTGATAAGACATTGTCAACATTACCAGCAATAAAAAAAGCAATAAATATTCCAAAAAAACTAGATAATTCTATAATTAATCCTTTTGAATATCCCCTAATAATCCCAAATCCAATTATTGCAATTATAATTAAATCAATTAAATTCATAAAACTTAATTTATATTTGCAATATACAGAAGGTTAATCATAGACTTTTAATTTTTTAAAAAAAAATAATGATAAAGAAATTAGAGGATCATATTTCATATATAAAAAACTTTGATTCAAAGGACGAAGATGAGATTGAATCTATGAAAATAAAGTTTCTGGGTAGAAAGGGACTAATTAATGAACTATTCTCAGAATTTAAAAATGTTCCTGCTGATCAAAAAAAGGAATATGGTCAAAAAATCAATGATTTAAAAAATCTAGCTTCAGATAAATATGAAAAACTGAAATTAGGAATAAAAAAGTCTAGTAAATCAATAACTGAGGATTACACTAAACCAGGCTTTCCAATTTCATCAGGTTCACTTCATCCTATAACATTAATTAAAAATAGAATTATTGATATTTTTTCTAAAGTTGGTTTTGAATTATCTGAGGGACCTGAGATAGAAGATGATTGGCATAATTTTACAGCTCTTAATCTTCCAAAAGACCACCCTGCTAGAGATATGCAAGATACTTTTTTTATACAGCAGGATCCAGATACTCTTCTGAGAACTCATACTTCCTCAGTTCAGGTTAGATATCTAGAAGATAACCCTCCACCATTAAAAATAATATCACCGGGAAGAGTTTATCGTAACGAGGCAATATCTTCAAGATCACACTGTATGTTTCACCAAATAGAAGGGATATATGTTGACGAGAAGGTTTCTTTTGCAGATTTAAAACAAATGATACTCTATTTCACAAAATCTATGTTTGGTAAATCAAAATTAAGATTTAGACCTTCATTCTTTCCCTTTACTGAACCAAGTGCTGAAGTAGATATATATTGGGGATTAGAGACTGAAACTGATTACAGGATTACAAAAGGAACAGGATGGTTAGAAATAATGGGCTGTGGAATGGTTGACCCTAATGTTCTACAAAATTGTAATATTAACTCAGAAAAATACACTGGTTATGCTTTTGGCCTAGGTATTGAAAGAATAGCAATGTTAATTTATCAAATACCAGATATAAGACTTTTTTTTGAAAATGATATTAGATTTCTAAACCAGTTTAAATAGAACTACTAGTTAATATCAAATTTTATTCCTTGAGCTAATGGTAGTTCAGATGAAAAATTAATTGTATTAGTCTGCCTTCTCATATATACCTTCCATGCATCAGAGCCACTCTCTCTTCCACCACCAGTATCTTTTTCACCACCAAATGCACCTCCAATTTCAGCACCAGATGTGCCAATGTTAACATTGGCAATTCCACAATCACTTCCCCAATGAGAGAGAAATAATTCAGATTCTTTCAAATTATTAGTCATAATTGCAGATGATAATCCTTGATCAACTTCATTTTGAATATCTACTGCATTTTGAACATTTCCTTTATACCTTATAAGATATAATATTGGTGCAAATGTTTCTTGATGAACAATTTCCAAAGAATGGTCAACTTCTGCAATTGCTGGTTTTACATAACAACCACTAGAATATTTTTCTCCATTAAGTATTCCACCTTTGACCAACCAACTACCTCCTTGTTTGTCTACTTCTGAAATCGCACTCTTATATGCTTCAACAGCATTAATATCTATTAGTGGTCCTACATGATTATTCGAATCAAGAGGATCTCCAATTTTAATTTGATTGTAGGCTTTTACCAATGATTCTTTTACATTATCATAAACCTCTTCGTGAACAATTAAACGTCTTGTTGAAGTACATCTCTGTCCACAGGTACCAACTGCACCAAATACTGTACCCATAATTGTCATTTTTAAATCAGCATCTGGAGTAACAATTATTGCATTGTTACCTCCTAATTCTAGTAATGTTTTACCTAATCTTGCACCAACTTTTTCAGCAACAATTTTACCCATTCTTGTTGAGCCGGTTGCTGATAAAAGTGGAATATCTTTACTCTGAGATAACATTTCACCTATTTTATAATCTCCATTTATAAGACATGAAACTCCTTCAGGAATATTATTCTCTTTGAAAACCTTTCCAATAATTTTCTGACAAACTAGACTACACAGAGGAGTCTTTTCACTAGGTTTCCATATTGTTACGTTACCACAAACCCATGCGAGAGCAACATTCCAGCTCCAAACTGCAACTGGAAAATTAAATGCTGATATTATTCCTACTATTCCTAAAGGATGATACTGCTCATACATTCTATGAGTTGGCCTTTCAGAATGCATAGTGAATCCATGTAATTGTCTTGATAGCCCTACAGCAAAATCACAGATATCAATCATTTCTTGAACTTCTCCAAG
>CESW01057503.1_pt1 | contig 12791 bp, 13 predicted proteins | sample 531171 | NCBI WGS metagenome assembly CESW01 (sample SAMEA2621859, study PRJEB7988) | marine metagenome | biome: marine biome (ENVO:00000447); feature: surface water layer (ENVO:00002042); material: "saline water (ENVO:00002010), including plankton (ENVO:xxxxxxxx)" | depth 5 m
AGTTCCTCTAAAGATTTTTGAACTTTTTTATCTTCAATATGTCCATCCAGGTCACATAAAAAAAAGTAGGAGTCGAATGAATTTTTTTCTGGGTAGCTTTGCAGTTTGGTTAAATTTACTCCATTAATTGCAAATCCGCCTAGTGATTGGTAAAGGGCCGCTGGTTTACTTTTAAGTTTAAATAAAAAAGAGGTAATATAATTTTTGTCTTTAAACTCTGGTTGAGAAATATTTTTACCCATTACTAAAAATCTTGTTAGGTTTCCACTTTCATTTTCAATATTTTTTTCTATTACTTCAAGACCATAAATTTTAGCACTTAAAGAAGAGGCTATAGCACCTTTAACAGCGTTTTTACTTTTTGAAATCATTTCAGCAGAACCTGCTGTATCTGCTCTAACATGTTCTATTAAACTATTTTTTTTTATAAATTTTGAACATTGCGATAATCCTTGTGCATGCGAATATACTTCTTTAATATCTTTTAATTTTGTACCTGGATGTCCTAATAAATTATGCTCAATTTTTTGAAAACGCTCCATATAAATATTTAATCTGTGTTTAAAAATCAAATACTCTATACCTATGTTTCCTGTTATTCTGTTAGACTCAGGGATTATTATTTTACTTTCTGGATCAATTGATGCCTTATTGAAACACTCATCAAAAGTTTTGCACGGCAATATTTCGGCATTTGGATCAACTGATAAAGCTGCCAAGTGAGAATATGCACCAAAAGTTCCTTGAAAATAAATTTTACTCATCGAATCTTATATTCCATAATTTTTTTTAACGCTATATAATCTTCATTTGTATCTACTCCAATTGGGGCAGATTTTGCCAGTGCAACATTTATATTGATACTATTATCTAGTGCTCTGTATTGTTCTAGTTTTTGATCAGTTTCATTTTTAGTTTGATTTAATTCAATAAATTTTTTAAGAGTTTCTTCAGTGTAGCAATAGATACCAATGTGATGATATATTTTATCTAATTTTTCAGATTTTCGAGAAAATGCTTCTGCTTCTGGAAAATTATTTTCTGTAAGTCTTAATTTTGTTTTAACTTTTACAATATTTTCATTTATAAAATTTTTTTCATTTTCAATTTGTGCAGCGAGTGTACCTATTTTTGATTGATTAATAATCATTTTTTTGTTTAAACTTTTTATATCTTCTATATTAATTGCTGGTTCATCCCCTTGTAAGTTCATTATCAAATCCACATTTTTAAGATTCATTTTTTTAAAAGCTTCATATATTCTATCAGTACCAGTTTCATGGTTCTTTCTGGTTAAAATGGCTGTACCTCCATTCATAGTCACATCTTCAACGATTTCCATGTTTTCAGTTGCTACTACTACATCTCCAATATCTGCTTCTTGGGCTCTTTTAAAGACATGTGAAATAATTGACATATTGTTAATTTTTAATAAAGGTTTTCCAGGTAATCTAGTGGCGCCTAATCTTGATGGTATAATGACTAATGTTTTCATAAATACTGAATTTAGTATACCTTTTTAAATACAAATAGAGGCAAATTTATACAGATAATTTTGATAATTATTTAATTTATCGTGCTATATGTTCAAAAATTATTTAATAAAAAAATGGATTCTTTTGAAATTAACAAAATAGTGGGAGCAATTTTGCTGGTTGCACTTTTGGTTATAGGTATTGGAAAATTATCAGATGTTATTTTTTACGTAGAAAAACCAGAAACTCCTGGTTATACAGTGGATGTAGAGGAAGCAACTATAGTTTCATCTTCAACAAAGGCTAGTGTAGAGGAGATAATTGATATTGCTGCTTTGATGGCCTTGGGTGATATAACCCATGGTGAAAAGGTTTTTAAAAAATGCGCTGCATGTCACTCTATTGTTAAAGGTGGAAAAAATAATATTGGTCCTGCACTTTATAATGTGGTTGGAAGAAAAGTCGGTGTGATTGAGGATTATAAATATTCAAAAGCATTAGCTTCTTACGATAAAGAATGGACTTTTGAGGAACTTAACGGTTATCTAATCAAACCTGCCAAATGGATTAAAGGAACAAAGATGGCTTTTGCTGGATTAAGAAAAGAAAAAGATAGAGCATCTGTTATAAAATATTTGAACGAAAACTCAGATAATCCATTATCATTGCCCTAGCTTTCCAAAACAGTATAGTAAAATACTTTTTTGAACATGAATTCTATTCAAAGCTTGTTGCCAAACGTAAGATTTTTTTCCTAAAAAAACTTTATCGCTTACCTCGTTGCCCCTTGGAAGACAATGCAAAAAAATGCAGTCCTTTTTTGCATGACTCATAAGTTTTTCATCAATTTTAAATTTTTTAAAGTGAGCTATTTTTTTCTTTTTGTTAACTTTATCATTAAGGGAAATAACTTTATCAGAAAAAATTACATCTGCATTTAAAGCAGCTTTTTTTGGATCATTAAAGATAAAAATTTTCTTTTTGTTTTTTTTAACCCAATTTCTCACTGAAGTACTTGGTTCAAATTTTTTTGGACAACCTATGCTTAATTTAAATGAAAATTTAACCGAAGCTGCAATAAGACTATCTAAAACATTATTAGAGTCTCCAATCCAACAAATACTTAATTTTGAAATAGGTTTTTTCTTAATTTCTTCAACTGTAAATACATCAGATAAAACCTGTGTAGGATGAGATAATGGACTCAGACCATTAATAACAGGAATTGAAAGGTATTTTTTAAAATTTTCAACTTTTTTATCACTATCGGTTCTAAGCATAAACCCATCACCATATGTTGATAGAATTTTTGCAGTATCTGCAATACTTTCCCCCCCTTGACCAAGATGAAGCTCATTTGATCTTAGAGTTAGTGTGCCTCCTCCAAGTTGCTTAATTGCTATATAGAAGCTTAGTCTTGTTCTCAAACTTGATTTTTCAAACATTTGTATAAGTAGCTTTCCTCTTAAAGGAGCTCCTTTGTCAACTTCAAGTACATTTAATTTTTTTCTTAATTTTTTTCTAATCTTTGCATCAATAATTATTTTTTTAAGATCTTTAGCTGGTATGTCTTGTAAATTAATAAAGTGCTTCATTTTAATTTAATTCTGAACAAACTTTTTGAATTATTTTTAGTGCTTGATTAACTTCATTTTTTTTTACATTAAGAGGGGGAAGAATTCTAACAACATTCTCAGCAGCACGTATTGTCAGTAGTTTATTATCCATAAGTTTTTGAATAAATTTATTTTGATCTTTATGTAATTGAATACCGATTAAAAGTCCCTTGCCTCTAATATTCTTAATAATATTTGGATAAAGTTTCTTCAAATGATTTAACTTTAAGTGAAAATATTTTGAAATATATTTAACATTTTTTAAAAATTTTTTATGTGAAACTATGTCCATTACAGTATTACCCACAGCCATTGCTAATGGATTTCCACCAAAAGTTGAGCCATGAGTTCCTACTGTCATACCAGAAGCTACTTTCTTATTCATTAAAACTGCTCCAATAGGAAATCCACCTCCAATCCCTTTTGCAATAGGAACAATGTCAGGCTTCACTCTAGAATTTTCAAATGCAAAAAAATCACCAGTCCTTGCTATTCCACACTGAACTTCATCTAAAATTAGTAGTATTTTTTTTTCATTACAAAGCTTTCTTAATCCAACTAAACACCAGTCTGGAATTACCTTAATTCCTCCCTCACCCATAATTGTCTCGACCATAATAGCAGCTGTATTTTTGGTTATCTTTTTCTTTAAAGACTTGTGATCTCCGAACACAAAATGGTCAAAGCCTGATACTTTTGGACCAAAGCCCTCTGTCATTTTTCTTGATCCACTTGCATAAATAGCTGCTAAAGTTCTTCCATGAAAAGAATTTTTAATACACAATATTTTGTTTTTATTTGATTTACCAATTGAGTAAAAATATCTTCTAGCAACTTTGATCGCCACCTCAGTAGCTTCTGCACCACTATTCTGAAAAATAACGTAATCAGCAAAAGTTTTTTTACACAATTTTTTTGCTAGCTTTTCTCCTTCAGGAATTTGAAAAGCATTTGATACATGCCACAATTTTTTTGCTTGAGCATTAATCGTTTTTATTAATTTTGGATTTGCATGACCTAAGGAATTTACAGCAATACCTTGAACAAAATCTAAATATTTTTTATTATTATAAGTAAACAAATAGCTTCCCTTTCCGTATTTAAAGGAAATTTTTTTTCTTTTATAATTTTTTGCCAAAAAGCTCATGAATCTAAATTGTTTTATAAATTTTAATTATTAGATACAAGCTATGATTGAAAATAGATTTATGCAAAGTTAGACTTATAAATGTTGATAAGTCTTATATTTTGATTGTTTAATTTAAATTAATATCAGTATATTGTTATTAAAATAATTATAAATACTATATATTGATAATATGAGTTGGACAGAAGAAAAAGTAGCCAAACTTAAAGAACTTTGGGGAAAAGGGAGTACAGCAAGCCAGATAGCAGAGATTATAGGTGGTATTAGTAGAAACGCAGTAATCGGCAAGGCTCATAGACTGAATTTATCATCAAAGATAAAAACGAGAACGGCAACATCAAATCAAAATTTTGAAAATTCTATAGAAGAAAAAAATTTAAAAATCAGGAAAGGTCGTAAAAATAAATTTAAATCTTTGATAATCGAAAAAGATTTTGAACCAGAGAATCCTAAGCAACTAGAAGAACTTGATGAAAGTTCATGCAAGTGGCCAATAGGTCATCCTGATCAACAATCATTTTATTTTTGTGGAAGAACCTCATTAAAAGATTTCTCATATTGCAAATTACATTTGCTATATGCCTATCAGCCCAAAGGAAAAAAAGAAGAAGCTACGAATAAAGATGATGTGCCAGAATTTATAGAAAAGAAAGTCCAAACAGCTTAATTTTTATTGTTATTATTTTTTTAAATTATTATATTTTTCAGTAGAAAACTGACCACCATCTTTCCACATATAACAATATTTTTTTACTTCTTCCTCAAAATACCTGACACTAGGAACTCCAATATCGTGATTTGTTTTATATTTGCCTGATGCAATATTATTATATTTTAAAAGTTTTAATTGGTCCATTGTAAGTAATGGTTTTGGCAATAACTGAAAAATTTTTGCAGATGCCTCTGCAAAAAATAAGGGCATGGGTAATAAAAATCTTTTTTTATCAATTAATTTTAATAATTTTTCTATAATTTCTTTAAAAGTAATGGTCTCAGGGCCAACACATTCAATTATTTTAGAATAAATGTTGTTTGAAATAACATAATAAATAGTGTCAGTTAAATCAGAACAATGGATTGGAGAAAATTTAGTTTGACCTCCGTAATATAATGGAAAGAAAGGAAGCCTGTTTAGCAAAGTCATAAAGTTAGTTGTAAAATTATCATCAACAGAATAAACAACTGATGGCCTTAATATTGTTGCAAGAGGAAAATTTTTTAAAATATTATTTTCTCCATCAAGTTTAGTCTGAGCATAAACTGAATCTTTAGCTTCATTAATTCCGAGAGCAGATAAGTGAATAAAATGTTTTAGATTATACTCTTTTGATAGCTTTGCTAACAATGAGGGGAAAAATGTGTGAATATTTTTAAAAGTATTTCCTTTTTTTTCTTCGAATAAAATACCTATTAGATTTACACATATGTCTGCTTTTTTAAAAAGTTCTCTAATTTTTTTTTCATCAAAAATTTTAGCTTCAACAATATCGATATAGCCAACATTTGCTTGGGTTTTAATTATATAACTCTTTTGATGAATATTTCTTGTTACAACGGTAACTTTAAAGTTGTTCTTTGTAAGTTTTCTTATTAGGTTTCTACCAATTTGACCACTACCACCAAAAATTAGACAATTCTTTGCTTTCATATATAAATATTTAAAAATGAGTAATAATATTCAACTACACAAAAACGATCTACCAGATGATTTAAAATTAGGCAATATAATAGCAGTTGATGGAGAGTTTATGGGCCTTAACGTTAGACGTGACCCATTATGCTTATTACAAATATCTTCAGGTAACTCAGATGCTCATATCGTACAATTTGATAGGAATAATTATAATGCTCCAAACCTAAAAAAAATATTGAATGATGTAAAAATAAGTAAAATTTTCCACTACGGTAGGGCAGATATGTCTCACATAAAATATTATTTAAAAACAGAAACTAATAACATTTTAGATACAAAAATAGCTTCGAAACTTGCAAGATCATATTCTGATAATCATTCACTAAAAACACTGATAAAAGAATTTATAAATATTGATATTAGTAAACAATTCCAAAATTCAGATTTTGGAGGCGAGCTTACACCTGCTCAACTTAAATATTGTGCAAATGATGTAATTTATTTGCACGAAATACACGAGAAACTTACTAAAATTTTAGAGAGAGAAAACAGAATAAAACTATATAAAGATTGTCTAAAATTTTTAAAGATTAGAGTCGATCTAGACTTAGCTTTATTCAAAGATGATATTTGGTCACATTAATGATAAAAAAAAAATCTATCCTGATAGCTAAAGAGGTTATAAACTTAGAAATCAGAGCGCTACAGAATTTAAAAAAAAACTTGAACAAATCTTTTGATCAAGCAGTTAATCAAATTATAAAATGTTCATCTAAAGTAATTTTATGTGGTGTTGGAAAAAGTGGATTAATCGCCTCAAAGATTGCATCGACACTGGCCTCGGTTGGAACACCATCTTTTAGTATTTCAGCAAGCGAGGCATCTCATGGTGATTTAGGAATGGTCTCCAAAAAAGATATTTTGATTTTAATAAGTAACTCTGGTGAAACAAAAGAATTAAAAAATATTATCCAATATGCAAAAAGAAATAAAATATTATTAATTGGAATAGTTGCTAAAAAAGACTCAATCTTATATAAGGCCTCGGATATCAGGATTTCAATTCCAAAAGTTATAGAGGCTGGAGGTATAGTGCCTACATCAAGCACTATTTCACAACTTGCAGTAGGTGATGCTTTAGCTATTGCTACAATGAAATATAAAAAATTTAGCAAAATAGATTTTAAAAAGTTACATCCAGGTGGAAGTTTGGGTGCTCAACTAAGAACAGTAGAAGATATAATGATATCAGGTAAAAAAATACCTTTTGTGAATGAAAATACAAAAGTGAATAATGCTCTAAAAATTTTAACAGAAAAAAAATTAGGTATATTGGTAGTTAGGAATAAAAAAAATAAAACAATAGGAATAGTAACAGACGGACAAATTCGAAGATTTAGTCAAAAGAAACCAAATTTTCATACATTAGTAGTAAAAAAAATAATGACAAAAAAACCAATATGTATTGATAAAAATGAATTAGCAGCTAAAGCTTTATCTATGATGAATAACAAAAGGATTACCTCTTTGATTGTGAATAACAAGCGAAAACCCTTGATTACTGTTGGCGTTATTCATGTACATACAATTTTGCAATCAAATATTAATTAATGATAATAAAAAAATTTGGTAAAGTTTTTTTTATTCTCACAATTATCTTATTTATAATAATTATCATATATTCAAATTTTTTTAAGAATAACAAAGCAGTTCAACTACAAAACCAAGAGACAAAAGAAACAAAAGATGAAATAAATAGTTCAAATTTTATAAAAGACGTTAAATACACTACGAAAGACGCAGATGGAAATGAATATGTAATAACAGCAACAGAAGGTGAAATAGATTACTCTAATCCAAATATTTTATATTTATCAAAAGTTCAGGCTTTTATTAAACTTGTAAATTCTGAGGATATTACTATTTCCTCAGATTTTGGAAAGTATAATTCTGAAAATTTTGATACTATATTTTCTAAAAATGTGAAAATTAATTATTTAGACAATAAAATAACTGGAGAATATTTAGATTTTTCATTAGAAAGAAATTCGATGTTGGTTTCTAAAAAAGTAATTTATACAAATTTAAAAAATATTCTTAAAGCTGATGCAATCGATATAAACCTTAAATCTAAAGATACTAAAATATTTATGCTTGAAAGTAACAAAAAAGTAAATATTAAAAGTAAAAAATAAAATGGCTATAATTAAAAAGTTTCGAATTAAATCGTTTAAGACTATTAATTCTATAATTGAATTTGAAAATATTTCGTTATCATATGGAAACAGGCAGATATTAGAAAATATAAATTTTAAAATTAACGAAGGTCAAATATTTGGTATGTTAGGTCCAAATGGTGTAGGTAAATCAACAATTTTTAATCTTATTACTGGTTTAATAAATCCAGGAAATGGAAAAATTAAAATTGCTGGAGAAGATGTTACTAAGTATCCAATTTACCTTAGAACTAAAAAATTTAAAGTGGGATATGTCCCACAATATGGTGGATTTTTTAATGATTTAACACTCCACGATAATTTAAAAGCAATTAGTGAAATTGTAATTGAAAATAAAAATTATAGATCTGAACGAGTTAATTATTTAATTTCGAAATTTGAACTTGATAATTTAAAAGATATTAAAGGAAAGTTTTTATCTGGTGGACAAAAAAAGAAACTCGTTATTGCATTATCATTATTAAGTGAGCCAAAAGTCCTTTTATTAGACGAATGTTTTGCTGCACTTGATGTTCTTACAATTAAAATGCTACAGGAAATAATCGTTAATTTACAAAATGAGAATAGAATTACTATTTGTATTTGCGACCATCAAGCACGTGATCTTTTGGCTTGTGTAGACATAGCTATGATACTTAGTAATGGAAAAATTATTGCTCAAGATACACCCTCTAATTTAGTAAAAAATATTAATGCTAAAAATGCTTATTTCGGGGATAATTTTAAATTCAACTAATTTGTAATGACAAATTTAGTAAGTATAAATGGAAAAATAAAAAATTATAAAAAAATAATTACCGTTGGCGGAGACAAAAGTCTCAGTATTAGATGGGTATTACTAGCTTCTTTGGCAAAAGGTGTATCTGTAGCGAATAATTTGTTGATGTCTGAGGACGTATTGGCTGCAATTAAAGCAATTAATAAATTGGGCATTAAATCAAAAATTACCGGTAACCAATGTAAAATTTTTGGAAAAGGTCTAAGTGGATATAAATATAAAAAAAATATAACCATTAACGCTCAAAACTCTGGAACTCTAGGCAGACTTATACTTGGTCTATTAATTAATACTGATTATCCAATTAAATTAATTGGCGATAAAAGTCTTTCGAAAAGAGACTTTAGTAGAGTATCTATACCTTTAAGTAAATTTGGCGCAAAATTTAAATTAAAAAATAATAAAAATTTACCATTATTAATCCTGGGATCATCAAAACTTAAGCCAATTAAATTTTTAGAAAATAGAGGCTCTGCTCAGTGTAAGAGTTCAGTGATACTAGGTGGAATGAGAACTAAGGGTACCACCTTCATTAAAGCTAAAAAGTCTAGAAACCATACAGAGCTTATGTTTAAACACCTCAATTTACCAATTAAGCTAAAAACAAATAAAAATTTTGATGAAATTAAAATAAGCAAAGCTAAATTAATAAATCCTATAAACTACAATATTCCATCTGATATAAGCTCTAGTGCTTTTTTTATTGTTTTAACGGCTCTGACAAATAATTCAAAGCTAGTAGTCAAAAATGTAAATATTAATCACTCAAGGACTGGAATAATAAAAATCTTAAGAAGAATGGGTATTCCAATATTCTTTAAAAATCAAAGAATTTACAAAGGTGAAAAAATTGCAAATATAGAGGTAAAAAGTCCTAAACATATTAAGTCTATCAATTGTCCAACTCACCTAAACAGTAGCGCAATAGATGAATTTCTTATAATTTTTTTAGTTGCGGCTAAAGCATCTGGAGTATCCTATTTTAAAAATTTATCTGAATTAAATCAAAAAGAAAGTCCAAGACTAAAATGGGCTAAAAATATTTTAAATAAAATAGGTGTTAAATCAATAACTACTAATGACTCAATTAAGATATATGGAAATCCTAATTTAAAATTAAAAAAAAAAATTATTATTAAAAATTATCTTAAAGACCACAGAGTTTTCATGACAAGTGTGGTAGCGGCTTTATCCTTTGGAGGAAATTGGCAAATACATGACAAAAATTCTTTCAAAACCTCATTTCCAAATTTTCTAAATATAATAAATGATTTAAAATACAATGATAAAAAGAAAAAACATTATTAGGATCGCTATAGACTCACCTGCAGCAGCTGGTGCAGGAACTCAAGCAAAATTAATATCTAAATATTACAATCTATTCCAGCTCGATACTGGTCGAATATACAGATATATTGCAAATATTAAAATATCTGAACCTCATAAATTCAATTACAATTTCTTAAAAAAAAAAATTGATCAATTAAAAATAAAAGATTTACAAAGCAAAAGGTTATTGGCTGATGATGTTGCAAAAATGGCGGCTTTCATAGCAAAAGATAAAAGAATACGAAAGTTAGTTCACACTTTCCAATTAAAATGTGCATACAACCCACCAACTAAATACTCTGGATCATGTTTAGATGGTAGAGATATATGCTCTGTTATTGTGCCTGATGCAGATGTTAAATTATTTATAACAGCTAACTTAAGAACAAGAGCAATGAGAAGGTTTAAAGAACTTAAAACTCGAAATAATAGTGTTTCTTACAAAGAGGTATTAAAAAACATTAAAAAACGGGATAAAAGTGACAAAAATAGAAAAATCTCACCCTTAAAAAAAACAGCTGATAGTATCTTGATAAACACTAGTAACCTAAGTATAAGACGTTGTTTTTTAAAAATAAAAAAAATAATAGACAGAAAATTATTAATTAATGGAAATTTATAAAGACCTTTCGAACCCGGCCTCACAAGAATTCGAAAAGTTACTCAATAGTCAGCTATCAAAAATCCAAATTGAAGAAGGAAAAATAATAGAGGGCAAGATAAATAAAATTACTGAAAAATTCGTATTTTTATTTGTTGAAGGTTTGAAATCTGAACCAGTGCTAGATATTAATGAGCTTAAGAGTATGGGGCTATCCAACAAAATTAAGGTTGGAGAAACAATTTCTGTGTTATTAGAAAAGATTGAGGATAAACACGGAGAAGTATTAGTTTCTGCTTCTAAGGCTCAAAAAATCAAAGGATGGCATAAATTAGTTGAAGCATATGAAAAAAATGAACCTATAATGGGTAAGATAACATCCAAATGTAAAGGTGGATGTATAGTTGAGCACATTGAAACTGGATCTTTAATGTTTTTACCAGGCTCACAAATTAGTGATAAACCGCTGAAAGACATTAGTCATTTAATGAATGAACCTCAAAAATTTGCTCTTATTAAACTTGATAAGGTTAGAGGGAATGCATGTGTCTCAAGGAGAGAAATTATTTCTTCTTTTAAAAAAGAGGATAAAGCGAAAATAATTGAAAAGTATAAAATTGGTGACATCATAAAGGGTGCGGAGGTTAAAGGTTATAGTTCGTTTGGGTGTTTCTTTAATGTAAATGGTGAATTAGATGTTTTAGTACACTTGCAAGAAATTTCATATTCAAGAGTTAATCATCCTGATGAAGTCTTTAATATTGGTGAAAAGCACGATTTGAAAGTTATTAGTGTAGATAAAGATAAGCTACAAGTTGGATGTTCCGTTAAACAATTATCACCAGATCCTTTTGAACATATACAAAACTATGAACTTAACAAAGTGTACAAAGTTAAAGTTGTTAAATTGATGGATTTTGGAGCTTTCTGTGAACTAGAACCAGGATTAACAACCCTTTTACACTCAAGTGAATTAAGTTGGACAAAAAAAAATGTTTCGGCGAAAAGAATGTTTAAAGTAGGTGATGAAATAGATTGTGTGATTACAGAAATTGATAAAGAAAAAAGAAGAGTTGCTATTTCACATAAATTAACACAAGAAAATCCATTTGAAATTTTTGAAAAAAAATATCCAGTCGATAGTATTGTGGAGGGTGAGATTGTAAATAAAAATGAGTACTCATTATTTGTAAGAATTGAAAATTTAGACGTGGATGCTTTTCTTCACTGTAATGATTTAACTTACTTAAATAATGGTGAAGATGAATTGTCTAAGTACAAAAAAGGGGAAAAAATTAAAGTTAAAGTATTGGAAATAAAAACTACTGAACAAAAAATAAGGGTCGGTTTAAGACAAACAAAACCAGATCCATTCGAATTTTTTAAAGATAAGAAGAAAAACCAAACTATTACAGTAAAAGTCGTATCAACCGATAACAAAGGGTTAATTGTAAGACCTGAGAAATGTGAAATGGACTTTCAGATTAAGAAATCGGCGATAGCAATTAACTCAGCTGACGCAAGGCCAAGTAGATGGACAGGTGGAGAAAAATTAGATTGTGCAATTGCAGATCTAGACATAAATAAAAGAAAAGTAACACTAAGTATAAAATTACTTGAAGAAATTGAGAAAAAGGAAGCTCTAGACAAATATGGATCTGAAGGATCTGGCAAAAATTTGCCATTTTCTTCACTATCTGAAGACTTAAAAAAAAAAGAAGAAGAAAAATAAATTAAGAAGATCTAAATTGGCTGTTGTAAAATCAAAGCTTTTGAGACAACTATCAAATAATTACCCTAATTTTCTAAAAAAAGATTTAGAAAAGTTTACTAACATAATTTTAAACGAAATAAAAAGAGCCTTAAGAAGGGGAGACCGTGTAGAACTAAGAGGTTTTGGAGTATTTTTTACAAACATTCAAAAAGCCAGAATATCAAGAAATCCCAAAACAGGAGAAAAAGTCAATACTCCTGA
>CESW01113701.1_pt1 | contig 12787 bp, 14 predicted proteins | sample 531171 | NCBI WGS metagenome assembly CESW01 (sample SAMEA2621859, study PRJEB7988) | marine metagenome | biome: marine biome (ENVO:00000447); feature: surface water layer (ENVO:00002042); material: "saline water (ENVO:00002010), including plankton (ENVO:xxxxxxxx)" | depth 5 m
CGGATTTTGAATCCGTCGCGTCTACCAATTCCGCCATAGGGGCTAAAAATTTTTAAAATATTGTATATTATTATAATATATCTTTGAAACCTAATATTTATATGTAAAGTTTTAATTTGTGGTTGATTTTGAAATTACGATTATTGGTGGTGGAGTCGTTGGCTTGTCAGTAGCAAGGGAGCTTGCGATATCGGGTAAAAAAGTTCTTGTCATTGAAAAAAATAATTCTTTTGGACAAGAAAATAGTTCAAGAAATAGTGGAGTACTGCACGCGGGTATATATTATTTACATAATAGTTTTAAAAACAAATTTTGTGCTGCAGGTAACGCTAATTTATATACTTATGCTAAGGAGCGCGGAATTTCATTCTCTAATTGTGGAAAAATCGTTGTAGCTACACGAAAAAATGAAGAAATTAAATTAAATCAAATTTTATCAAATGCTGAAAAAAATGATTTAAAGCTAGAAAAACTTTCCAAAAAACAATTAAAAGAACATGAACCAGACTTAATTGGTGAATCAGGCCTCTTTTCCAGAACAACAGGAATAATTGATATACATAATTTAATGTTAAATTTTGTTGGCGATATTGAAAATAATGGAGGTTTCATAAGTTTCAATTCAGAGTTTTCGCATAGTAAAAATAATGCAGAAAATATTTCTTTTTTTTTAAAAAACGCAGAAAATGAAGAAATAAAAACAAACTCAATTATTAACTGTGCAGGCCTCTACAGTCATCTAGTTGCTAAAAAAATTGATGGAATTAATTTCGAAGATATTCCTAACATAAGATATGTGAAAGGAAATTATATGTCTTTATCAGGTAGATCACCTTTTAAAAAATTAGTTTATCCTATTCCGGAAAAAGATGGACTAGGTATTCATTCGACATTAAATCTTGATGGTGTAACAATTTTTGGACCTGATACGGTTGAGGTGGATGAAATTGATTTTCAGGTAAATAAAAACATCGAAAGAAAATTTGTAAATTCAATATCAAAATATTGGCCAGAAGTGGAAAATAGAACCCTGAATTATGACTACTGCGGAATAAGACCCAAGATGCAAAATAATGATTTTTCATTTTTTTTTAAAAATCTTGGAAATGAATGTCTAATAATTAATTTATTCGGAATTGAATCACCTGGCCTTACCTCTTCAATGCAGATAGGAAAGTATATTTTAAATATATTTAAAAATGAAAAACTTTAACAAGTATCTCAAAAATATTTATCAAAAATCACTAGACTATCTTTCACAAAAAAACTCTTGGAAGTTTTTAGGTTTTATATCATTCATAGAATCAATATTTTTTCCTATTCCACCCGATATTATTTTAATCCCAATGATTATGGCTGATAGAAAAAAAACAATTTTTCTTGTCAATGTAACGACTTTTTTTTCTGTAACCGGGGGCATTTTTGGGTATCTTATCGGATTTTATTTTTGGGATTTGATTTCTCCCCAACTATATGAGTTATTACCAGAGTTCAATAGGTATTTTTCTGAATTTAAAATTAAATTTAATGAGATTGGATGGTTAATAATACTGTTAGGTGGCTTCACTCCTTTCCCTTTTAAAGTAATTACCATTTCATGTGGAATTATGCAGGTAAATTTATTCTTATTTATTCTATTTAGTTTGTTGTCAAGGGGATTAAGGTTTGCTTTCATAGGAATTCTGATGTACAAATTTGGACTGGTAATCAAGAAAATGGTTGAAGAATATCTAATGATTCTTACAATTTTATTATTACTTATAATTGTGTTGTATTTTGTTGTTTCCTAAATGCTTAAACGTCATATATTCAAAAATAACAGTATTTTATTTGTTCAGATTTATAGTATTTCTGCACTAGCTTTTGCATATTACTTTCAATATTTTGAAGATTATCCCCCTTGCGAGTTATGTATTTACCAGAGGATTCCATATTATTTTTCAATCGTTTTGGTATTGCTTTACCTTGTTATCCCTGTAAAAGATTCAATAGTTCTCAAATTATTGTTTTTAGCCTTCATATCTAGTTTTGTTATCTCTGGCTTCCATTTTGGAGTTGAGAACAATCTGTGGGAATATAAAAGTGCTTGCTCAAGCGGAAAGAAAAATTTTGAAAATATTAATGATCTAAGGAGTTATCTTGAGGAAGCACCTATTGTCAAGTGTGATGAAGTCATTTTATCTTTTTGGGGCGTTTCCATGGCAACCCTGAATATGTTATTGTCTTTTTTAATGTCTTTATTTATATTATATAGTGTTAGAAAATGCAGAATATAAATAAAAAAAAAACTGACGAAATCATTAGAGTTGATCATGCTGGGGAGTATGGGGCACAAAGAATTTATAAAGGACAAATTGACTTTACTAATGATCCTAGACTTAAAAAGGAACTTCAGAAAATTGCATCAGAAGAATTAGAACATCTTAATTACTTTGAAAAAAAAGCTCTGAAGAATCGTGTTAGACCGACTGCGCTTTACCCTATCTGGAATATTGGTGGTTATTCATTAGGAGCTATAACAGCCCTTATGGGTAAAGACTACGTTATGGCCTGTACGGAAGCAGTTGAAGAGGAAATTGTAAAACATTATAAAACACAGCTAGAGTTACTAAGTAATTCTAAAGATACAGACCTTAAAAGAAATATATCTAAGTTTCTTGATGATGAAGACAAACACAGGCATTATGGTAATCAAAATCATAGTGGAGGTTTAAGAGTTAGAGCCTTTAAAAATATTATTAGTTTTTTAACGAAAACGGCTATAAAAGTTTCCGAGAAAATTTAGGCTAGGGTTCTAATTCCGAATCCCAATATAAAAAATCACTCCATCCTTTATGAAGATAATTTGGAGGATATTGTCTACCTATTTCTTTGAGTTCAAAATTTGAAGGAGTCTTTGGTTCCTGTTTTAATGATAAACCAAGTTTAGAAATACTTTTACTACCTTTAGCTGTATTGCAGGACCGACAAGCTGTTACAACATTTTTCCATTCAGTTTTTCCTCCTTTTGATCTTGGAATTACATGATCAAAAGTGAGTTCCTCAGCCTTAAAAATTTTTCTACAATATTGGCAACAAAATTTGTCCCTCAGAAAAACGTTAAATCTTGTAAAGGCCGCTCTTGAGGGAAGTGGTATGTAGTCTTTAAGAGAAATAACACTGGGAAGTTTTATAGAAATTGATGGCGAGTTTGCTGTAAACTCATATTCAGACACCACGTTTACTCTATTTAAAAAAACAGCCTTCAGAGCATTTTGCCATGACCAAGTTGAAAGAGGAAAATAGCTTAATGGCTGATAATCAGCATTAAGGACAAGTGCAGGACAGCTATTTGGTCTTAACTCCATAATTTTTTATATGTTGTGTTTAAAAAAATTAATTCAAATGTTTAAAACTTTTTCCAAAAAAATTTTACCTTGATTTAAACCTTCTAGATCAATGCCATGTTCTAAATTCTCTTGGATAATACATTTCACGTCAAAACCAAATTCCTCAAGATTGTCTCTTGCTATTTCAGATGAATGTGCGGCAATTACAGGATCATTTTTTCCATGATATAATAATATTGGAAACTTAGATTTAATCTTCTTTTCAAACTCCTGATCATTAAATAACAAACCAGAATAACCAATTAACCCTGCACATGCTTTAGATCGTTTAGTCAAGTGATAAAGACCCATTATTGTACCTTGAGAAAAACCAACTACACTTAATTTATTTTCTGTAATATTATTCTCAGTAAGTATTTCATCTAAATATTCGTTTAAAATAGGTTCAATAGCATGCAGTCCTCTTTTAAGTTCTTCTTCGTTTCTTTCTACAAGATCAAACCATTGATAACTCTCAATACCAAAGTTACATTTAAATGGGGCATTCGGAGAATAAAATTTTGTGTTAGGCAGATCATTTTGCCAAGCACCAGATAAAGAAATCAAGTCCTGTCCATTTGCACCATAACCATGGAAAAAAATTACCACATTTTTTGTATCCCCACTCAGGGGATTTACGATTGGGCCATCTAATTTCATTATAATATATTAAATTAATTTTTTTATTTCGTTAATTGTTTTATTAGAAAAAAGTTCCTTTTTTCTTTTAACTAAAAAATCAAGAATTGGGAGAATGCAATTGGGTTTTACTAACTTCTTTCCTAACAAATCAAAAATCTCAGATGTTGAAAAAAAATGAAAACTCTCTATTTCTCCATCATTATTTTTTATCGAGTTAAAATTAGAAATCTCTAAATCATATGAAAATATGACTGCTGGAGAAAAATTATTATTTTGCGTATGCAAGTATTTAATCGGTGTCGAAAACTTTACATTTGATAATTGATGGTTATCTATGTTTGCTTCTTCCAGTGATTCTTTTTTCAAATTTTCAATTATAGAAATTTCTGAGGGCTGCCCTCCCCCTACTAGGTTATCATACAGCCCCATAAAATTTCTAACATTTTTAGACCTTTTCGCCATCAAAAATTGGAACCCCCCTTTTTTAATTTTCCAACCATTCATATGTACACCATAAGCAGGAAAGCCAAAAATACTTAATAATGCTCTTTCAACACTAAATACTTCATTTAATCCAAACTTAGTGTTATGAGAAAATTTTGTCCTTGGTTTTGTACAATCTTGATCAAAGACAGGACATTTTTCTCTAAGTTCTGTTATAAGATAATTATGATTTATTAGAAATTCAAAAACTTCATCAAAAAAGTAAGTGTTTCTTGACAAGATATTATCAATATTGATATTACCCTCTTCGAAAAAACCCTTAGAAAAAAGAAAATTGTAATTTTTTTCGTTAATATATCCAATTTTTTTTTCATTAAAAAAGATTGGACAAAAACCATTTAAATCATAACTATTCAGGTAATTAAGGGATTCGATGACTAAGTTATTAATTATTTTTTTCCAACCTTTTTTCAACTATTTTAACTATCTCATCCATTATATCGAATATCTGAAAATTTTTAGGAGTAAATACAGCACTTACTCCTTGTTTTAACAATTTTTTTTCGTCCGATGGGGGAATAATACCACCCACTACTATAGGTATGTTCTGAAAATTAACTTTCTTAAGTAGCTTTAAAAACTCGTCTACGAGAAACAAATGTGACCCAGACAAAATTGATAAGCCCACAATATTTATTCCTTCCTCAATGCAGGTATTAACCAATTGATCAGGTGAGGATCTAATACCGTCATATACAACTTCAAAACCTACATCTCTTGCTCTTACAGCAATTTGTTCAGCTCCATTTGAGTGACCATCTAAACCTGGTTTGCCAACAAGCATTTTTGGTCTTCTGCCTGTTTTCCTTGTAAGTATGTCTAACCTTTTTCTTAAAGACTTAAGTTTTGTAACTTCTGTTTTATTGTGGTTAATTGAAGATGCAACAATTCCGGTAGGAGCTCTATATTCTCCAAAAACATTTCTCATTACAAAACCCCATTCTCCAGTTGTTACGCCAGCGTGTGCGCATTCAATTGAGGTTTGCATAATATTTTGACCAGATTTGGCGACATCAGATAGTTTATCAAGTAAAATTTTGACTTTTTTGCTATCTCTATTTTTTTTCCACTTTTTAACATTTTCAATCTGTTTTAATTCTGCCTTTTTGTCTACCTTCTGAAAGCCACCATCGTTTGAAGAAACAAGCGGTGAGTCCTCTCCTTCCGTAAAACAATTTACTCCCACAACTTTTTGCATACCATCCTCAATTCTTTTTTGCCTTATTGTTTGAGATTCAACCAACTTTCTTTTCATATATCCATTTTCAATAGCCTTCTCTAATCCTCCAAATTCATCTATAATTTTAAGTTCTTTCTTTGCTTGTTTTTTTAATTCATTAACTTTTTGTTGGATTTGTTTTGAGCCTTCAAAAACATCGCCAAATTCTAATAGATCAGTTTCAAAAGCCATAATTTGTTGTAATCTTAAGCTCCATTGTTGATCCCAGGGTCTTGGTAAACCAAGAGCTTCATTCCATGCAGGAAGTTGTACTGCTCTTGCTCTAGAATTTTTTGCAATTACAACTGGTAGCATTTGTATTAAAATTCGATAAACATTGTTTTCTGGTTGGGATTCGGTAAGACCTAAAGAGTTTACTTGCATGCCGTACCTAAATCTTCGAAACTTTGGGTTTTTGATTTTAAACCTTTTCAGACAGATTTCATCCCACAGTTCTGTGAAAGCAATCATTTTTGAGGTTTCAGTTAAAAAACGCATTCCAGAATTAACAAAAAAACTTATTCTTCCAACGATTTGTTCGAATAAGTCAGATTTTAATTTTTGATTTTTTTTAACAAATTCCAATATTCCTATAGCCGTCGCTAAAGCATATGAAAGTTCTTGTTCTGGGGTTGCCCCCGCCTCTTGAAGATGATATGAACAAACATTCATCGGGTTCCACTTTGGCAACTCTGTTGTTGTAAACTTTATTATGTCAGATGTAAGACGCAGACTTGGTTGTGGTGGAAAAATATAAGTTCCTCTAGATAAATATTCTTTGGTAATGTCATTTTGTGTTGTACCGGATAAGGTTTTTCTGTTAAGTCCTGACTTTTCTGCTGTTGCAATATACAGTGATAGTAGCCAAGCCGCAGGAGCATTTATGGTCATAGATGTATTCATTTTCTCAAGAGGAATGTTCTTAAATAAAGTCATCATATTTCCAATGTGACTTATTGGAACTCCGACTTTCCCTACTTCACCCTTAGCCAGTATATTATCAGAGTCGTAAGCTGTTTGTGTCGGTAAATCAAAGGCAATTGATAACCCGGTTTGACCTTTCGAGAGATTTTTTCTGTAAAGATAATTGGAAGCCTCAGCAGTCGAATGTCCTGCGTAGGTTCTAATAACCCACGGTTTATCAATGTTTATAACCATCAATATGAAAAATAATATTTATTTTAAGTTTCAACAAGAAATTTATGTTTTTTTTTTTCATTTATGCTAAAAAATCATTTGTAAAATTTAAAAGAAAAGAATTTTAATATGAAAAAAATATATCAGATAGGCGAGATTCCTAATTTGGGTGAGATTCCCGAAGAAATGTATGCCTGGGTAATTAGAGAAGATAGGTTGGGTGTCCCAGAGAAAGCAATGCAAATAGAACGAATGCCTGTTCAAAAACCAGGTAAAGATGACGTTTTAGTCATGGTCATGGCAGTGGGTATCAACTACAACAATGTCTGGGCTTCACAAGGGATACCTATATCTGTTATTGGAGAAGATACCGGCTATCATATAGGTGGTTCTGATGCTTCTGGTATAGTGTGGGCAGTCGGAGATAATGTCAAGAGATGGAAAGTTGGTGATGAGGTAATAATACATTGCAATAGAGATGATGGCGATGATGAAGAATGTAATGGAGGTGAGCCAATGTATTCAAAGTCTCAGAGAATTTGGGGTTATGAAACAAATGATGGTTCTTTTGCTCAATTTACTACTGTACAAGCGAGACAATTACTCAAGAAACCCCCACATTTGTCTTGGGAAGAGAGCGGATGTTATACATTAACCTTAGCAACAGCCTACAGAATGTTATTCGGCCATCCACCTCACGCACTTAAGCCTGGGATGAATGTACTTATTTGGGGTGCATCAGGTGGCATTGGTAGTATGGCTGTGCAAATATGTAAAGCAGTTGGCGCGAATGCTGTTGGCGTGATATCTGATGATGAAAAGATACCTTTCGTTAAAAAACTTGGAGCATTAGGTGTTTTAAATAGAAAAAACTATGAATGCTTTGGTCAGCTGCCAGATGTTAAGGATCACAAAGGTTACTCTGATTTTATCAAAAAATGTAGAGTTTTGGGAAAAGATATTTGGAGTATTACAGGAAAAAAGGATGTTGACATTGTTTTTGAACATCCAGGTGAATCAACGTTTCCAGTTTCGTGTTATTTGGTTAAAACGGGCGGAATGGTTGTAATTTGCGCGGGAACTTCAGGTTATAATCTTACAATGGATGCTAGATATATCTGGATGAGGCAGAAAAGAATTCAAGGAAGTCATTTTGCAAACTTGTATCAAGCTAATCAAGCAAACGATATGATGATAAACAAACTAATTGACCCACTTATGTCAGAATGCTTTGATTGGGACAAAATACCCACGGCTCATACAAAAATGATGAATAATAAACATTTGCCTGGAAATATGGCTGCTTTGGTTCAAGCAACAAGACAAGGTATGAAAACTTTAACCGATATTAATTAGAGATTGTGATTGAACATTGATTAATTTTTATTAAATAGTATTATGTAAATGGAGATAATATGGACAGTTCAGTAATTAACACTATTACCAAAAATGATTTTGCCGTAGACCAGTATTTTGCGATTTACAATAACATACTTGATAAGTTGCAAGTACTTAGCGAAAAAGCTAAGAAATATCTATCTGATAAATGCACATCTGATGGTAGAATAAGTTCAAAGCTATTAAATGAAAACCAGTATAAAACCCACGGCTTTGCATGGTTTGAAACATACAGAATAAGTTTAAGGGAGACTCTTTGCTGGTACAAGAGATTACACGAAACGGGTCAAGCTACCAAATTAGATTCACTCATTTTAGCTGGTGCCTTTTCTGAATATTTAACGCAAATGCGAGACGGCATAATGATGAGCCAGTCCGAAACCATTCGGTACAGTGATTTAGGATTAGATAAGTCAGATTTTTCATTTTTCGAGGATCAAGAAACACATGATGCTGTTTCTTATGGATTGTCTGAGGATCTTAAACTAGAAATTGTAGACTTTCTTGATAAAGGACAATATCCAAGTCTTGGTCTAGGCGATGAAACCCTAGATATGATCCAAGATCAGTTTAAAAAATTTACGGACGATGAAATATTACCATATGCCCACGAGTGGCACCTAAAGGATGCATTAATACCTGATAATGTGCTTTCTAAGATGTCTGAATTAGGTGTTTTTAGTCTTGCAATACCCGAACAATATGGTGGGTTAGGTATGGGAAAGGTTGCTATGTGTGTTGTAACTGAAGAGCTATCCAGAGGTTTTTTAGCTGCAGGTTCACTAGGAACAAGAGCAGAAATTGCTGGAGAATTAATTAGATTAGGTGGAACTGAGGAGCAAAAGAACAAATTTTTACCGAAAATTGCCTCTGGTGAAATGTTAACCACTGCTGTTTTTACAGAACCAAATACTGGGTCTGACTTAGGTAGTTTATCCACACGTGCTTCCCTTCAAGGAGATGACTACATAATAAATGGTAATAAAACTTGGATAACTCACGGAGCTCGATCAGATTTGATGACTGTATTAGCTAGAACTAATTCTGATGAAAAGGGTTACAAGGGACTCAGCATGTTTTTAGTTGAAAAGCCAAGAGGAAATTGTGAAAAACCTTTTCCAATGGAAGGAATGAGTGGGGGCGAAATTGAGGTATTAGGTTACAGAGGCATGAAAGAATACGAAATCGCTCTAGACAGCATACCAGTTCCCAAAAAGAACTTATTGGGTGAAAAAGAAGGTATGGGTTTCAAACAATTGATGGAGACATTTGAATCAGCTAGAATACAAACAGCAGCAAGGGCTGTTGGAGTTGCTCAGTCGGCCCTTGAGCTTGGGTTACAATATGCAAAAGATAGATCGCAGTTTGGAAAGCCAATTATAAAATTTCAAAGAATTGCAATGAAGCTTGCTACCATGGCCATAGAAACCACTGTTGCTAGACAAATTACACTGTTCTCTGCTCGAGAAAAGGATAACGATGTAAGATGTGATATTGAGGCCGGAATGGCTAAATTGCTCGCTGCTAGGGTGGCATGGTCTACAGCAGATAGTTCACTTCAGATACATGGTGGTAATGGATACGCGCTTGAATACCCTGTTAGCAGAGTGCTGTGCGATGCCAGAATATTAAATATTTTTGAAGGCGCCGCAGAGATTCAAGCTCAAATTGTTGTAAAAGGTTTACTCGGAAAATAAAAATGCTAGTTACCCTTCTAAATATCATTATTTTGCTTATGGTATTTATAACATTTTTTATATTAATTACAGGGTTAATCAAAACAGCTAGATCTGACGCGAGTAGTGGAGATGATACAAATAAATTTATGCGTTACAGAGTATATTTTCAGTTAGTAGCTATTATAATATTAATCATTGCAATTTATACAAAAAAACAAATAGTCGGATAAACTTGGTTAAGCTTGATAAAATTTATACCAGAGGTGGTGACCAAGGTTATACTTCTTTGGGTGATGGTTCTAGGGTAAAGAAAAATAACCAAAGAGTGTTAGTTTATGGGGAATTGGACGAAGCAAACGCTATCCTTGGAATATGTATTAATTACTCAGGAGAATCAATAAGATCCTCAATAAAAATTATACAAAATGACCTTTTTGATCTGGGAGCTGATATTTGCGTGCCTGATAATGATAATATTAAAAAATCTAAATTAAGTATAACTGAATCTCAAGTTGAGAATTTAGAAAAGATGATAGATGAGATGAATACAGAACTAGATGCACTATCATCGTTTATTCTTCCTGGTGGGTCAAAGTCGTCTGCCCTCTTACATTTGGCTAGATGCGTAATAAGAAGGGCTGAAAGAAATTTAGTAGTTCTGGAAGAAGGTGAGAAGATTAACAGTATTATTTCAAAATATCTCAATCGTTTGTCTGATTTTTTATTTGTTGCAGCAAGATTCGAAAATAAGGAGATTGGAGACATTCTTTGGAAACCTGGAAAGTCTCAGAAAATTAAATAATAATGGAGAAAAAATGAAAGCTTTAGTATGTGTTAAGAGGGTAATTGACTATAATGTAAAAATTAGAGTGAAACCAGATAAATCGGGTGTTGAAAAGGATAATGTGAAAATGTCTATGAATCCATTTGACGAGATCGCTGTTGAGGAAGCAGTAAAGTGTAAGGAGAATGAAAAAGTTACTGAGATTGTTATTTTGTCGATAGGTGACCAAAATTCTAAAGAGACCATAAGATCTGGACTCGCAATGGGGGGTGATAGAGGTATACTGGTGAAAACTAGTAGTGAATTGGAACCATTAAATGTAGCAAAAATAATTAAAAAAATAGTTGATAAAGAGAAGCCAGATTTAGTTTTTATGGGAAAACAGGCAATCGACGATGATTCAAATCAAACTGGACAAATGTTGTCTCAACTTACAAATTATTCTCAAGCTACATTCGCATCAAAAGTCGAATTTAATGGGGATCTTCTAAATGTCACTAGAGAAATTGACGGAGGTCTTGAAACTATATCAGTTAGAATACCTTGCATTATAACTACAGATTTAAGACTTAATGAACCAAGATATGCCTCACTACCAAATATAATGAAGGCGCGTCAAAAAAAAATAGATGAAATTGATGTAAATACATTTGGTATTGATCTAGGAAATAGATTAGATATTATTGAGGTCAGTGATCCACCTGAAAGGGAACCTGGTGTAAAGGTAAAGAATGTGGATGATTTGATAAGTAAACTTAAAAATGATGCAAAGGTTTTATAATGAATATTTTGATAATTGCAGAACACGATGGAAATGAACTAAAGAGCTCAACTTTGAGCGCAATTACTGCTGCCTCGCAGATAACAGAAAACATTGATTTAGTATTATTTAGTAATGGTGACCAAGAATTATTAAACAATGCTAAAAAAACAAGTATTGTAAAGAAAGTAATAAATTTTAAGAATCCCAAATATAAAAATCAAATTGCTGAGGATATAAGCTCTCAACTTAATGATTTTTTATCTAAAAACTCTTTTACACACATCATGACACCCTCTTCAACATTTGGTAAAAACTTATTACCTAGAGTTGCAGCATTTTTAGATGTACAGCAGATATCTGATATTATTAAAATTCATGATCATGAGACTTTTGATAGACCAATTTATGCTGGTAATGCAATATCTAGAGTAAGGTCTAATGATAAGACCAAGGTAATAACTGTTCGAGGAACTTGTTTTGAAAAATGTCAACTTGAGGGAGATTGTGAAATTGAAACCATAGAAATTTCTGGAAGCCTTAATGAGAAAGTGAACTTTGTTAAACATGAGCTATCCAAATCCGATAGGCCAGAACTTACAGCAGCAAAGGTTGTTATATCTGGTGGTAGAGGTATGCAAAATGGAGATAACTTTAGATTACTAGAAGGAATTGCAGACAAGCTTGGAGCAGCCATTGGAGCAAGTCGAGCTGCTGTTGATGCTGGATTTGTTCCTAATGATTGGCAGGTTGGACAAACAGGAAAAATTGTTGCTCCTGACTTATATATTGCGGTAGGTATATCAGGTGCAATACAGCATTTAGCCGGTATAAAAGATTCTAAATTTATTGTTGCAATTAATAAAGATGAAGAAGCTCCTATTTTCAACTTTTCTGATTACGGGCTAGTTGGTGATTTGTTTCAGGTACTTCCTGAACTAGAGAAAAAGTTATAAACTTTTAATTACATCAAAAATTTTTTCTGAATTCCACTTGATATATCCGCTTGATCTTATTATTTCGTTTCTTGATTTATCTAAAATTATAGTAGAAGGTATCTGACTTATCTCAAGATTTTTTGATATTTTAAGATTATGGTCTATGAAGACATCAATTTTTTCATAGTTATTTTTTTTTAAAAAAAAACTTACATCCTTTGCCGGATTTAAACCGACTGAAATAAATAAAACATCAACTTTGTCTGCAAATTTTTTTTCTAACTCTACCAATTCTGGTATTTCTTTGATGCAGGGAGTACACCAGGTTGCCCAGAAATTAATTATAATTAATTCTTTT
>CESW01142109.1_pt1 | contig 12766 bp, 13 predicted proteins | sample 531171 | NCBI WGS metagenome assembly CESW01 (sample SAMEA2621859, study PRJEB7988) | marine metagenome | biome: marine biome (ENVO:00000447); feature: surface water layer (ENVO:00002042); material: "saline water (ENVO:00002010), including plankton (ENVO:xxxxxxxx)" | depth 5 m
ACCTAAAACTTTTTTATCATCAATTTACATCGGATCATTAATTTTCTTATACTTCTCTTTGAATATTTCAAATTTTAACAACCTTATTACCCTTGCTATAATCATTTTCATTATATTCCACTTTGTGATACAAATAAAAAATTTCAACACAAACGATAACTCATCATTAAGAAAAATTTTTATATCAAATGTGTCATTAGGTTTTGTTCTATCTGTTCTGATGTTCATAAATAATATAATAATTACTCTTTGATTATTGTGTATCTAATAAAACAATCGTCTACGTTTTTCCACGAGTAGTGATCCCAGACTTCTCTGGCTTTTTCTGAACTTTCAAAAGGACCATATTTTTCAATTTCAAAGCCATCCTCAATTTCTTGAAAGTTTGTATCCCTGTATTTTCCCCCAACTACCCAGTAACTCATTTGTAAATCAAATTAATTAATGTTTGTAAATATTTATTTTATAATTTAAATACTACTTATTATTATAATAAAAAAACAGAAGAAAAAAAATGGATAAAAATTTAGTAGAGAATTTAATTGTTAAACTTAAGAAAAAAGGTGCAGATCACTGTGACGTGATGCTAATAAAATCAAACTCAATCAGTTGCTCGCAAAGATTAGGTAAACTTGAGAAGAATGAACATTCAATGGAATATGATATTGGTATTAGGTGTATTATTGGAAAAAGACAATCAATTGTTTCATCATCTAATATAAAAAAGGAAAACCTTTTTGAGCTTGTTGACAAAGTATTTGAGATGACAAAAGTTGTCCCGGAAAATAATTTCTGTGGTTTAGCTGATGAAACTAAAATTTCTCCTTTTAACAAAGTAGAACAGCAAAAACTTCAACTTTGTGATAATAATTCACCAAGTCTTAAGAAGTTAAAAGAAGCGACAAATATTTTAGAAGATAGTGCACTACAGAATCCTAAAATTTCAAATTCCGAAGGGGCTGAAATTTCTTGGGCAAAGTCTAGTGTTCTGATAGCTGGGTCTAATGGATTATTTCAAGAATATCAAAAAACAGCTAGTAGTTATATTTTAGCGGTGCTTGCAGGGGGAAATGGATCAATGGAAAGAGAGTTTGATTATAAATCAAAGTGTTTTTTTTCTGAACTTGGAAATTTCGAAACTATTGGGAAAAAAACCGCACAAAGAGCTCTAAGGAAACTTAACGCTAGAAAAGTGAAGACCTGTAAAACTAGTGTGATTTTTGATTCAAGAGTGTCTTCAAGTTTAATAAATAATTTGGCTAGTGCTTGTAATTCTAGTCTTGTTTCAAAAGGAACAAGTTTTTTGCAAAAAAAATTAAATAAAAAAATTTTTAATAGGAACATTAATATATTAGATAATCCTAGCTTGAAAAAAGGACTTAAATCAAGGATTTTTGATTGTGAAGGTACTAAGTGTAGCAAAAAGCATTTGATTGAAGACGGAATTTTAAAATTTTTCTTTAATAACCTCGAATATTCAAAACAATTAAAACATAATGCAACTGGTCATGCTTCAAGATCTCCTTCTTCATTACCATTTCCCTCACCAACTAATCTATATCTAGAGAATGGAAATTCATCTAGAAATCAACTCATTGAATCACTTAATACAGGGTTCTTGATAACTGAATTAATGGGAAGTTCCATAAATATATCAAATGGTGATTATAGCAGAGGAGCGTCTGGGTTTTGGATTGAAAATGGTAAAATTACTTACCCAGTTTCTGAGGTTACAATAGCAGGGAATTTAGTTAATATATTTCAAAATCTAATTCCAGCTAATGATTTAACATTCAATTTTAGTACAAATGCACCCAGTTGTCTTGTACCAAATTTAACAGTCGGTGGAATCTAGGTTCAAGAAAATGGGTGAAAGATCAATTCTTAATGATCAGTTTTTAAATTTAATATTTGAAGCAGTTATAGACTCTGGAGACATAGCACTTAAATTAGGGGGCAATGCGTTAGAGGTTAGCTACAAATCTATAAACCAACCTGTAACTAATGCTGATTTGCAAATAAACGATTATTTGAGAGATTTTTGCAATAAAAATACACCGGAATTTGGATGGGTATCCGAGGAATCAAAAGATGATAATTCTCGTAAATCAAGAGAATATTTTTGGTGCCTTGATCCGATAGATGGAACTAGATCTTATATTGAAAGAAAATCTGAATATACTATTGCACTGGCACTAATGAAAAAAAATGAACCTATTTTAGGAATTGTTTATAATCCAAAAACCCAAGAGATTTTTCATGCAACCACAAACTCTAGTGCATTTTGCAACAAAAAAAAAATTGAGGTCACTAAGAATAATAATTTAGAAAAACTTAATATTGCTATCAGTTCCTCAGAGAAGAAAAATTTTGATTTGTATAATTTGAATTATAAAAAATTACTAAAAATTGGATCCATTGCCTACAAAACGGTTCTAGTCGCAAAGGGAGAGATTGACGTAACATTAAGTTTCACAAAAAAAAATGATTGGGATTTAGCCGCAGCTAATCTTATACTAGAAAAAGCTGGAGGTTTGTGCACTACAATAACCGGTCAAAATATCAAGTTTAATACAGATGATTTAAAAATCTCTTCCGTTCTTAGCACTAATGGAAAGATACATAGTAAATTATCGGACAGATTCACTTGTTAAAATAAAATAGAGGGGTTAAGTAATTCAGGAATATCCTACAAAATATCTTTTAAAAAGATTAATTCATAATTATGTCAAGGAACATCTTACAAGGTTGACCATAGCATTCTTTTGTATGGTTATAGTTGCAAGCGCTACAGCAATCAATGCTTGGATGATGCAGCCTGTTTTGGATGATATATTTCTTAATAAAAATAAAAAGATGTTACTGATTTTACCAGTTGCCATATTGGTAATAGCAATGGCAAAAGGAATTGCATCATATTTTCAGTCTATTTTAATGAATTTTATAGGTTTTAAAATTGTTGCAAACGTACAGAAAAACATGCTGACCAATCTACTAAAAGTTGATCTAAGTTTTTATGATGAAACAAATTCAGGTACATTAATTTCCAGATTTTTATCGGATGTTGGTTCTTTAACTAGAGGGGTTCATAGTGTACTAACGAATATTGTAAAAGATCTATTAACAATTATTTTTTTAGTAGCTGTAATGTTTTATCATGACTGGAAATTAGCATTATGTGCATTCATTGTTTTTCCAATATCGATATTTCCAATAGTAAGAATTGGAAGAATAATAAGGAAAATATCAACAAAAACCCAAGTAAGTTTTGGTGAATTAAGTTCAAAACTAAATCAATTATTCGCAAGTATTAAAACAGTTAAGTCTTTCAATACTGAAAAGTTCGAAGAAAGAAATATTAGTCAATCCATTGATGATATATTTAGACTTACCTTTAAATCAAACAAAGTTAATTCAATTGCTAGACCTTTGATGGAAACGCTTGGAGGAATAGCTGTTGCTTTGATAATTTGGATAGGTGGAAATCAGGTAATTCAGGGTTTTACAACTCCTGGAACATTTTTTTCATTTATTACTGCTCTTATCATGGCCTATCAACCAGTAAAATCTCTAGCGGGGTTAAATTCAACATTGCAAACCGCAATGGCTGCAGCTCAAAGAGTTTTTGATATTATGGATAAAGAACATAAAATCAAAAACGAGGGAAAAATTTTTACAAAACGAAGTATTGACTTTATAAATAAAGATATTTTTATAAATAATGTAAAATTTAGATACGCGAAAGCAAAAAAAAATATTTTTTCAAATTTTTCTACCGTTTTTCCTCATAGTAAAACAACAGCAATTGTAGGGCCTTCTGGCTCTGGCAAGACAACTCTATTAAATTTAATACCAAGATTTTATGAACCTCAGGGAGGACAAATTTTGATTGGTGATACGGATATCAAAGCCATAGATCTTGTAAGCTTAAGAAATCTTTTTTCAGTGGTGAGTCAAGATGTGGTACTATTCGACAACACAATAAAATATAACATCTCATATGGATCATCAAAAAAATCTGCCAGCAGCGTAATAACAGCATTAAAACAGGCTGGGTGTAATAGTTTTATTACTAAAATGCCAGCTGGATTAAATACTCATATTGGAGAAAATGGGGTAAGGCTTTCGGGTGGACAACGACAGAGGATTTCAATTGCTAGAGCTTTTTTAAAAAACTCACCATTTCTTCTTTTAGACGAGGCGACATCATCTCTTGATACGGAATCAGAGGAAAAAATTCAAAAAGCACTTAAAAAATTAATGAAAAATAAAACAACCATTGTCATTGCTCATCGCTTATCAACTATAAAAGATGCAGATAAAATTCTTCTAGTAGAGAATGGTATCTTGAGAAATTCTGGAACTCATCAATGTTTAATTAAAAATTCTAACTTATATAGGAGATTATATGAAATTCAATTTAAAAAAAACAAATAATGTTAAAAAAAATTTTAAGAAATAATATTCTTCAATCTATAATTGCTTGGTTAATATCAATATATATTAAATTTTGTTATCATTCATCTTCATGGATTGTAAAAGACGAATCAAATTTAAAAAAACTAATTACAACAAAAAAGAATTTCATTATTTGTTTTTGGCATGGTAGATTATTGATGACGCCACTGTGTTGGAATTTTAGTCAAAACTTTTATATGTTAATTTCATCGCATGCTGACGGTAGACTTATATCAAAAGCTGTTTCTCATTTTCAAATAAATACAATATCTGGATCACAAAAAGAAAAGAAGATATCATCTACAAAAGAGATAATAAGAAAATTAAAAAATAACCAAATTATTGGAATCACACCCGATGGACCAAGAGGCCCAAAAATGAAAACAAAGACAGGTATTTCATCAATTGCAAACTCATTCAAAATACCAATCCTGCCATTAAGTTACAGCGCTCGTTTTAGAGTAAAAATGAAATCTTGGGATGAATTTTTATTTGTTTTACCTTTCAACAGGTTTGTTGTTGTTTGGGGAAACCCTACACATTATAGCAAATCAATAAGTAACCATAAACACGCGAAAAAGCTCGAAAATGAATTGAATAGAATAACAAAACTAGCTGATAACTTGGCCAAGTAAATGATTTTTGAAGTTTATAAAAAACTTTCAAATTTTTTAATACCAATAGTCTTTTTGTTTTTTGTATTTCGGCTACTTAAAAAAAAAGAAACCTTAGTGAGCCTAAAACAAAAATTTGGTATTTACTTATCGAGGAAACCTAGGAAAAAAATAATTTGGTTAAATGCTGCTAGCATAGGAGAATCATTATCTGTTATGTCGGTAATTAAAGAAATTAACAAAAGCAAAAAATATAAAATTCTTTTGACAACTTCGACTACTACATCAGCAAGAATAATAAAAAAAAGGTATCCTTATTTGCTTATTCATCAATTTGCACCCTTAGATATACCTTTAATAATCAACAAATTCCTTACACACTGGGATCCTAAGGTCGCCATATTTTCAGAATCAGAATTGTGGCCAAATCTACTATCACTAACAAAACAAAAAGGTATAAAACTTGTTTTATTAAATGGTAGAATGTCAATGAAAACATTTGAAAACTGGTCAAACTTTCCAAAAACCTCAAAAAAAATGTTAAAGAAGTTCGATCTTAGTTTGATTCAAGATAATGACTCATATGAAAGATTTAAGAAATTAGGTCTGGAAAATATAAAGCATGTTGGGAACTTGAAATTTATTTCTGAAAAACCACCTGTCTCAAATAAAGATTTTATAATATTAAAGAGGGAACTGAGAAAAAAATTAGTTATTTGCGTATGTAGCAGTCACTTCAATGAAGAAGAAATTATTTTGGAAACTTATGTAGAATTAAAAAAAAAATTTTCTAACCTTTTCTTAATTATTATACCTAGACACATAAGTAGAAAAGATGAAATTAAAAAAATATTTAAATTGAAAAAAATAAATTATTCTGTGAGGTCAGAAAAAAGTAAAAATAAATATTCTGAATGTTTACTTGCAGATACATTTGGAGAGGTGGGCTTATTTTTGAAAATTTCTGATATTGTATTAATGGGGGGGTCATTTATCAAAAAGGGTGGACAAAATCCTATAGAAGCTTCTTTTTTTAAATGTCCTACAATAATTGGACCTTATCATGAAAATTTTAGTGAAGTTGTTAAGATTTTAAAAAAAAACGATGCAATACTTGTTGCAAATGATGTAGTTCAATTAAGCAGTATGATTTTTAGGCTTTGTAAAGATGACAAGTTTAGATTTAGTTTAGGAGCAAATCTTTTCAATACTTGCAATGCTGAAAGGGACAAAAACATTAAAATTTTAGAAATCCTTAGCAAAGCAATTTATAAGTTATGAAACTCTTACAACCTGGATTTTGGTATACAAAAAATATTTTAACTTATGTATTGTATCCGGTTTCGTTTTTGTACTTTGTTTTTTCTAATATTTTGAAGTTGTTTAAATATGAGAAAAAAGTTTCTGTACCCGTCATTTGTGTTGGAAACCTTGTCATGGGTGGAAGTGGGAAGACACATACCTGTATTGCAATAAGAAAATTAATTAATAAGTATTTTAAAAAAACAACCGTTTTAACCAAAGGCTATAGAGGCTATCAAAAAAAAAGTCATCTAGTCAGGAGTGATGATGATTTTAGGAAAGTAGGAGACGACGCATTAATTCACTCGCTGTATGGGCCAGTATGTGTTTCTAAAAATAGAGTTGAAGGAGCAAATTATTGTATAAAACATAAAGCCAATTTAATTATTCTAGATGATGGCCTTCAGTCAAAACATATTCACAAAGACCTTACCTTATTAATTGTTGATGGAAAACAGAAATTTGGAAACAAAAAGCTATTTCCGGCTGGGCCGTTAAGAGAATTATTATACTATGGTTTAAATAGATATGACGCTATTATATTGGTTGATATCAAAGAGTGTGAATTTAGGCAAGAATTCCAATCAAAAATTCCTTTATTTCAAGCAAAAAAAGAAATTTGTATTAATAAAACAAAAAAAAATGTATTTGCATTTTGTGGAATAGGATTCCCCCAAAATTTTTTTAATAGTTTAAAAGATAAGGGGTTAAATGTTGTAGATAGAAAAGTTTTTGGAGATCACCATATTTATAACAATAATGAAATTGAAGAAATTCTTAGAATTGCAAAACTTAAAAAATTAGACATTATTACAACACAAAAAGATTATCTGAGAATAAATGAAAGTTATAAGAAACTTATAAAGTATACAAAAATTGAAATTAATATTTCCGAAAAAAAAAAATTACTTTCATTTGTGTTACAAAAAATTACTTGAGAAATATTTCTGGGTCAACTGGTACTTCACCAAGATATATTCCCCAATGTAAATGAGGTCCTGTAGCCCTTCCTGTCATTCCTACCTCACCAATTTTTTGGCCCTCTTGTACTTTCTGTCCTTTGGAAACATTGATTTTATTTAAATGGGCGAAAATAGACAGTAAACCCAATCCATGATCAATAATAATTGTTTTTCCAGTAAAAAACATATCATCCGAAACTAATTTTACAAAGCCGTTAGTAGGAGAAATAACTTTAGTACCTTTTGGTGCTGCGATGTCTATACCGTAATGTGGTCTACGGGGCTTTCCATTCAATATTCTTTGACTACCATAAACACCAGACAACCTACCTTTTACAGGAATCAAAAATTTGCTATTAAAAAGTTTTCTTTTTTTGCCAAGCATTTTTGCAATTTTCAATTCTTTACTATCTTTAAATATTTTATCTAAACTTTTTTTATCGGGTTGAACTTTATTTGATGATAGCCCACTAATTCTTTCTATTTTATATTTTTTTTTTTTATTACAAACTCTTCACTTAGACCATTTATTTTTATTCCTATTTTATCTTTCGATTTTCTTCCAATTGCGTGAATAAAAAAACCATCATTAAAAATCATTTTTTCCTGATTATCGATAAATACAATCGCATCCTCTGAAACCTCTCCATAGATTAATCCACCTTCACAAAAGCATCCAAGAATTTTTGGTTCAGCATTTAAGTCTACTTGGGAAAAGAATACAAATATTAAACAGGATAAAAGACTAATTTTTAATTTTTTTTGCATAAAATTTACTATCATATAATTCAATACTCATTTTTGAATCAAATATAATATCTTTTGATTTTTTAATTATTTTTTCCTTTTGTCTAACGACAGCATAACCTCTTTTTAAAATGCTTTTGTAGGATAGTGATTGCAGCAAAAAATGTTTCTGGCCAATTAACGTTTTCTCTTTTTCAATTTTATTTTTTAGGTTAAAAGAAATTTTGTCAAAAGAATTCTTTATCCTAATTTTTAATTCATGAATCTTTAACCTAAAATTCTTTTGATTGATATTATGTGATACTTTATTTAGGTCATTCTTCCTTTCCAAGATTAATCGAAATAATTTCTCCTCAAATTTTTCTTTTAATCTTCTTATGTCCTGATACTTGTCATGGATATTACTCAACATATCCTTTGAAATAATACTATTAGAAATCATGTTATAATTATTCTTCTTTTCCATAATAAGCCGAGAAAATTTTTCATGAAATTTTTCCTGTATCCAATCTATCTCCTGAAATCTATTTTGTACTTCTCCAAGAATATCAGGTAATGAGGATTTTTTTTTATCAAATTTTAAATTTAAATTTTCCAGTCTGTTCAATGATAATTTTGTAAGATAATTAAATTTTTCTTCAAGCTTAAATATTAATTCAGTTTTAACTGGCACAGAAACCTCTGCAGCAGCAGTTGGTGTTGGAGCCCTCAGATCAGCAACATTATCACAAAGTGTCCAATCAGTATCGTGCCCAATTGCAGAAATAACCGGTATTTTTGAGTTAAAAATTGATCTGACTAAATTTTCATCATTGAACGGCATTAGATCCTCTAAACTCCCACCTCCCCTAGCAATTATGATAGTACTTACAATCTTTTCCTTATCATTGTTTTCAAACCAAAAATTAAAGTTTTTTAAAGCATTAATAATTTGTTCGGCTGAATCCCCACCCTGAACAACTACTGGATATAGTATTATCTCTAGTGGATATCTTTCATTAATCCTATGAATTATGTCTTTAATAACTGATCCTGATTCTGAGGTTATAACACCTAATCTTTCGGGGATTGATGGAATTTTTTTTTTTATATCCTGTTTAAAAATACCTTCTTTTAATAATTTTTGTTTTCTAGCCTCCAAAATTTTAAGTATTTCACCTTCTCCCTCTAATTCGATATCATCAACTATTAATTGAATCTTTGATTGTCTGGAGTAAGTCGTAATTTTTCCAGAAATTAGAATATTTTTTCCATTTACTGGAAAAAAACTTAATTTTGATGCAGTTGATCTCCAGCAAACAACTGCGATTGTCTCTTTTTCATCTTTGACATTGAAATAAAGGTGACCAGAAGATGGCTGACTCAATCCTGAAACTTCCCCTTTAACTTTAATATATCCTATGGAATTCTCTAAAATTTTTTTAATGGAAGCATTTAATCTACTAACAGTGTAATATTTATTATTAATTATATAATTCATATGATTATATTTGTAATGCAGGTTTTTTAAAAAAAAAAGGGTTATTTTGAATATTTTAGTTTTAGGATCTGGTGGTAGAGAACATGCGCTAAGTTGGTCTATCAAAAGTTCTAAATTATGTAAAAATTTATATTGTATCCCAGGTAACGGAGGGATAGAAAAGATTGCAAAATGTCTAGATTTAGATCTTAACAATAAAAAAAAAATACTTGAATTTTGTAAAAAAGAAAAAATTGATTTAGTTATTGTCGGACCTGAAAATTTACTAGAAAAGGGATTTGTTGATTATTTTACAAAAAATGGAATTAAAATTTTTGGTCCATCTAAAAAAGGGGCAAAATTAGAGAGCTCAAAAACGTTTGCTAAAAATTTTATGAAAAAAAATGGTATACCTTCTGCATCATATAGAGCTTTTTCAACCCTAGGAGCTAGTAAAAAATATATTAAAAAAAAATCTGCACCCTATGTGATTAAGGTTAACGGATTAGCTGCTGGCAAGGGTGTAATAATTTCAGATGGAAAAAAAGAGGCTTATAAAACACTAGAGATGATCTTCAATAAGAAAAAATTTGGAAAAGCTGGTAAAACCGTTTTAATTGAAGAGTTTCTAACAGGTTATGAAATTAGTTTTTTCACTTTTATAGATAAAAAAAGTTCATTAAATCTTGGTTATGCCTTAGACCATAAAAAACTAAAAGATAAAAATTTAGGACCTAATACTGGAGGTATGGGAGCATTTGCACCATCAATTAAAGTCAACAAAAAATTACTTCAAAGAATACAAAAAGAAATTATAAATCCAACTGTAGAAGGAATCAGAAAAGAAAAAGTTTTTTATAATGGTATAATATTTTTTGGTTTAATGATCACCGAGGATGGACCAAAGGTTATTGAATATAATACCAGATTTGGGGATCCTGAGTGCCAAACTTTAATACCTCTTATTAAATCAGATTTCCTGATGTTAATAAGGTCCACAATTGAGAATTCCCTCTCAAAATATTCTCTCAAAGTATCAAAAAACTTTTCGGTCTGTGTTGTTCTCACAACCAAAGGATACCCTGAAAAATACAAACGTGATATTAAAATAGAAAGGCTAGAAAATATTAAATGTAAAAGCAATGAAAATATATATCATGCAGCGACTTATAAAAAGAATGGTTCATATTTTTCTAACGGTGGCAGGGTTCTTTGTGTTGTTTGTCAACATACGTCATTAACTTTAGCAAGAGAAAATGCTTATAAAATAATCAAAAAACTAAATTGGACTTCAGGTTTTTACAGAAAAGACATTGGGTTAGATGCTTAGGTTTTTTTTCTAAGATTTTGAAAAAAGTTTTTTAAAAGTTTTTTACATTCTTTTTCCTCAAATCCTCCATTAAAACTATACTTTGACTCAGAAAAAAAAATATTACTTCTTGAGTTTTGAATAATTTTTTTTTTTCTATAGTTAAGATTGTATGCTCCAAAAAAAACATTTTTTATTCTTGTTTCTCTAATTAAGTGTTCACACATCATACATGGTTCCAAAGTGACATAAAGTGAGGATTGATCTAAAATTAAAGTATTTTCTTTTACACATGCCATTCTTATTGCCAAGACCTCAGCATGCGCTGTAGGGTCATTTTTCATGATACAAGAGTTATAGCCAGAACCAATTATTTCTTTCTTTGAATTGACAATTATACAACCGACTGGAATATCATTAAACTTAGAGCATCTTTTCGCAAGCTCTAAAGCCATTTGCATAAATTTATTTTTTTTTTCCATATTTAAACTTTATTATTTTTTAAATTATAATAAAGATAACTTTAAGAATAAAATTTTATGAAAAAGCCTGTAATCGGTATAACATTGGATGAAGGTAGGAATTCCTCTTATTCAGTATTTCCATGGTATGCAACCAGAAAGAATTATGCAGTTCCACTATCTAGGCTTGATGCTGTACCAATTTTTTTATCACACGATTTAAAAAATATAAAGGATTACCTATCACTAGTAGATGGATTAATAATTACTGGAGGTGATTTTGACATAAATCCAGATTATTATGGTGAGAAAATAAAGAGTCCGACAGTTAAACTAAAAGAAGAAAGAACAAATTTTGAGTTTAAGATTTTAGAAGAAGCGTTAAATGTTAACCTTCCAACATTATGTATATGTGGTGGGCATCAACTTTTAAATGTTGTGCTTGGAGGATCTTTATATCAAGATATTAATGAGCAAATTGTAACAAATATAAATCATGAACAAGAAAATCCAAGAAATTTTGGTAGTCATACTGTTGAAATAAAAGACAAGACAAAACTTAAAAAAATTGTCTCTAAAAAAGAAATGTTTGTAAACTCTGCTCATCATCAGTCAATTAAAAACGTTGGTAAGAATTTAGTTGTAAATGCTGTTTGTAAAGATGGTGTTATTGAAGGAATTGAACATTTGGACTTAGATTTTTGTATTGGTGTTCAATGGCATCCAGAGTTTTTAATCGATAAAGGTGACAAAAACTTATTTTTAGAATTAGTTAACATATCAAAGACACTGAAATGAGAAAAAAAGTTATTAGAATTTCAAAACTTATTTCTCATTACGGATTTTGTTCAAGACGAGAAGCAGAAAAGCTTATAAATTCTGGAAAAGTAAAAATAAATGGTAAAGTGATTAGTGATTATACAATTGATGATGATCATATAGAAAACATTGAGATAGAGAACAAAAAATTAATAAAACCGTTGAGCACAAGGGTGTGGATAATGAATAAACCTCCTGGATACATATGTTCCAATAGAAGACAAGGATCAAAAAAAATTATTTTTGATATTATACCACAAAATATTCAAAGAGTAGTTCTTGTAGGAAGATTAGATATGTATTCGGAAGGTCTTATATTATTGACTTCTAACCCAGGTTTGTCATCATATTTAGAGAATCCAAAAAACAAAATATCAAGAAAATATATTGTTGAAATCAACGAACTTATTTCAGAAGAAATGATAAAAAAAGTATCTTCAGGAATATTTATTAAAGACGCTTATTACAATAAAATGAAAATTAATATGTTCAAAAAGTTGCAAAAAGTTTTTTTACAGATTGAACTGAAAGAAGGAAAGAATAGAGAAATTAGAAACATAGTTGAATTTTGTGGAAAGAAGATAAAAACTCTGAAGAGAATTTCTTTTGGTCCTTTTAGTTTATCGAGTCAAAAA
>CESW01149294.1_pt1 | contig 12746 bp, 10 predicted proteins | sample 531171 | NCBI WGS metagenome assembly CESW01 (sample SAMEA2621859, study PRJEB7988) | marine metagenome | biome: marine biome (ENVO:00000447); feature: surface water layer (ENVO:00002042); material: "saline water (ENVO:00002010), including plankton (ENVO:xxxxxxxx)" | depth 5 m
AAGAATGTAAAAAAAATTGTAAATAAAAGTAAAATTTTTTATTTAGAGGCTGATTATATTTGGGGAAGAAGAGAGAAACTTTTTGGTTGGAGATCAAGAATCAAAAATTATTCTGCTACTCTGGGTGCTGGAATTCATTTGATAGATCTAGTAACATGGATTTTAGAAAAAAAACCTGTTTCTGTAATTTCATACGGTAATAATATTGTAACAAAAAAAACTAGATTTAAAAAAAAAAGTTTTGTGATCAATATTTTTAAATTTCCTGGAAATGTACTAGTTAAGACTACCTCAAATTTAGCAGGAAATTATAATCATTTTCATGAACTAAAGATTTTTGAAAAAGACAAGACAATTGTTCATAACTTAAACGACAGTTTTGTTCTAAATAAGAAAAAAAATAAAATTAAATTAAAAGGAAGTTATCCAGATAGATCAAATAGAAAAAAACTAATACAAAATTTCATTGATCAAATCAAAGATACAAGTATAAATCCTATTTTAACTTTAAAAGAGCAATTTGATCTAATGTCTATTTGCTTTTATGCAGATAAATCTTTGAGATCCAATAAAGAAATTAAAATTAAATATTTATGAAAGTAGAATATTCTAAGAAAGAAATTTACGGCAAAGATTTAAAAAAGGTAAATCAAGTATTAAAAAGTGGATGGTTAACTCATGGAATTTTTACGGATGAATTTGAAAAAGAATTTTGTAAATATACGGGTTCAAAATATTGTGTTACAGTATCTAGTTGTACTGCAGGTCTTCATTTATCATGTATTGTTGCTGGCTTTAAAAAGGGAGACGAAGTTATAGTTCCTGCAATGACACACGTTGCTACAGCCCACGCTGTAGAGCACACTGGCGCAAAAGCTGTTATCGCCGACATAGATCTTAAAACTGGAAATTTAGATTTAGTAAATATAAAAAAAAATATTAATTCAAAAACTAAGGGAATAATTTTAGTACATATGGCTGGATTACCATGTGACCTGAAAAGAATAATTAAGTTTTGTAAACAAAAAAAAATCATACTTATAGAGGATTGTGCACATGGGTTGGGTTCAACTTTCAAAAATACTCATGTCGGTAATTTTGGAATTACTGGAAATTTTTCCTTTTATCCAACAAAGCAAATTACAACAGGTGAAGGAGGAGCGGTCACAACTAATAATAAAAATATTTATAAAAAACTTAAACAACTAAAAGCATTTGGTATTGATAAAGATATTAAGAATAGAAAAATTCCAGGTGATTATGATGTTAAAAATTTAGGCTTAAATTATAGATTAACAGATTTTCAGGCTGCCCTAGGAGTAAATCAAATTAGATATTATAATAAAAATCTTAGAAGGAGAAAGGAAATAGCAAAAAGATATTATAAAAATCTTGAAGGAAATAAAAAACTAAATTTTATTAAATTCGACAAATCTAATTCATTTTATGTGTTTCAAATTTTACTTAAAAATAGAAATAAATTAATAAAAAAATTCAAAGAATTAGGGATTGGTTTCAGTATTCAATACCTTAAACCAATTAATAAAATGTCCTACTATAAAAAAAAATATAAACTATCCGATAAAGATTTTAAATCAGCAAATCTATTTTCTAAACAAGTAATTTCACTGCCAGTTTATCCAAAATTGAAAAACAAAGAAATTGATTTTATTTGTAATTCAATTAGACAAACAATAAATGAAACTTAAAAACATTCTGCTTGTTGGAGGTTGTGGTTTTATTGGCCACAATTTAGCTATCAAATTAAAGAATGATGGTCATAAAGTAACAATTGTAGATAGTCTAAGTGTAAACAATCTTTTATCTTTTACTGATAAAGATATAAAAAACAAAAAACTTTACATATCTATTTTAAATAACAGAATTGAACTTTTGAAAGAAAATGGCATTGAATTACTAGTGTTTGATTCAAAAGAAAATAGCCAAATGAAAAAAATTTTTAAAAAAATTAAACCTAATATTGTGATCCATTTAGCTGCTGTATCTCATGCAGCAAAGTCAAACAAAGATCCACATCATACATTTGACAATAGTTTACGAACTTTGGAGTCAACTTTAGATAATGTGAAAGATGGTAATATACATGTAATTTATTTGTCATCTAGTATGGTTTATGGAAATTTTAAAGAAGACCAAGTGGATGAAAATTCAATTTGTGAGCCAATAGGTATTTATGGAAATCTAAAACTTGCAGGAGAACTTATGATTAAATCCTTTAATCAGGTTTTTGGGATGCCATATACTATAATAAGACCATCTGCATTATATGGTGAACGTTGTGTTAGCAGGAGAGTTGGTCAAATTTTTATTGAAAATGCTATACAAAATTTTGATATCAATATAAGTGGAGATGGTGAGGAGAAACTAGACTTTACCTATATAGAGGATCTTGTCCAAGGTATTAGTCTTTGTTGTACAAATAAAAATTCTATAAACCAAATATTTAATATCACATATGGTAGAGGAAGAAAAATAAACGAATTAGCTGATATTTTAATAAAAAATTTTCCTTCAACTAAAATTATATATACTGACCGTGATAAATTAATGCCCAAAAGAGGTACATTACTTAATGAAAAATCAAAAGATCTTCTCAAATTTAAGCCCTCATTTCAAATTGAACAAGGTTATAATAAATATATAGAATGGTACAAAAATTTTTGGAGCCAACAAAATTTTTATGAAAATTAAAAAATTTGACACGAAAAAAAAAATATTGATTGTTGGTGAAATAGGAAATAATCATGAAGGATGTTTTGAGACGGCAAAAAAATTAATCAATATGGCAGCAAAAGCTGGTGTTGATGCTGTTAAATTTCAAACATATAAAACTGAAAAATTTATTTCAATTGATGACAGAAAAAATTTTAAGAAATTTAAGAAATTTGAGCTTAGCTTCAGTCAATTTAGAAAATTAAAATCTTATGCAAATCAAAAAAAACTTTTGTTTATTTCTTCAGCTCTCGATTTAGAAAGTGCTAGTTTTTTGATTAAAAATTCTGATGCAATTAAAGTGGCTTCATCTGATAATGATTTTTCTTTACTCTATAGGAAAATATTAAAGTCTAAAAAACCCCTAATTATTTCAACTGGTTTTTTAAATTCAAACGATATTAATAATTTGATGAGAAGATTGATTAAAATTAGAAGGTCAGATATAACAGTGTTACACTGCGTTTCATGCTATCCTACAGAGAAAAAAGAAGTAAATTTATTATCTATCAGAAATATGAAAAACAATTTTGGTGTAGAATATGGATATTCTGATCATACAATTGGTGTAGAGGCGTGTTTATGTGCAGCAAGTTTAGGTGCCAGAATTATCGAAAAACATATAACTTTAGATAAAGATTTTTCAAACTTTAGAGACCACAAACTCTCATCTGACTATAATGAGTTAAGAGAATTAGTAAAACAAATAAGAAAAATTGAATTAATCCTAGGAAATAAATTTAAAAAAATTCAAAAGGGTGAAAACAGAATCTTGAAAGCAGTCCGTAGAAAACCCTTCGCATCAAAAAAGATCAAAAAGAACGACAAATTTACAGAAAAAAACTTGAATTTTTTAAGAAGCTCTATTTCTTTTAAAAAAACTGATATAAATAAACTTATAAACAAAAAATCAAAAAAAATTTTTAGAATTAATCAAATGATAGATTATTAATGTGTGGAATTGCAGGCTGTTTAACAAAAGATTTTATTAATAATGATTTAATTAATAAAATTTTGAACAGTATGTATAATCGAGGACCTGATAATCAAGATAAGATAAGATTTGAGATTGGAAAAAAAAACTTATATTTATTTCATAGCAGATTAAGTATTATAGATTTAGAGCCAAGATCTCACCAACCATTCAAATTTAGAAATTACACATTGGTTTTTAATGGCGAAATTTATAATTTCAAAGATATTAGAGATCAGTTGATTTCACTAGGATATAAATTTAAGACAAAATCTGACACAGAAGTCATTATTAAAGCTTTCTCAGAATGGAAGACAGATTGTTTTAAAAAATTTATTGGCATGTGGTCAATCGCTATCTGGGATGAAAAAATTAAAAAACTTTATTTATCGAGGGATAGATTTGGTGAAAAACCATTTTATTATATTATGTATAGAGATGAGTTTTATTTTGCTTCAGAGTTAAAAACTTTAAAAATTATCTATAATAAAAAGATGGAATTGAATTCAAGAAAAATAAAGGATTTTCTTTTTAAAGGTTATAAAGCTATTAAAAAAGACGAAGCGACTTTCATAAAAGACGTCATGCAGTTAAAACCATCAGAAACTTTAACACTATTTAAGGGCAAACTATCAAAAGATAAATATTGGAAACTTGCATATAATCCTGATTACAAAATAAAATATAATGATGCCTTGGAGGAAATAAAATATTTAGTTGAAAAAAGTGTACAAAGAACTCTTATTTCTGATGTTCCATTATCAATTATGTTAAGTGGAGGTATTGATTCAGCAACAATTCTTGGAATTGCAAAAAAAAAATTTAACAAAAATTTTAAATCTTTTTCTATAATAGATGATGACGATAGATATAACGAAACAAAAAATTTAAATCTTTCAACTAAATATTTAAAAAGTAGAAATATAAAATTAAGATTATCAAAAAATTTTAACAATAATTTCGTTAAACTCCATGATTTAATAGATTATCACTTCAAACCTGTTTTAACTATCTCCTCATTTTTATCTTCTTTACTTACAAAAAAAATAAAAAATCATAATATAAAAGTTAATTTATCTGGTGTTGGGGCTGATGAAGTTTTTTCAGGATATTATGATCATACGTTATTTTATTTAAGTGTAATTAAAAATGAAAAATTTTTTCATAAAAATTTTTCATTTTGGAAGAAAAATTACAAAACAAATATCAGAAATCCATTTTTAAAAAATGAGAAATATATTTTAAGAAATAAAAATTTTAGAAAACACATTTTTGAAACAAATTCTGATTTATATAGTTTTTCTACAAAAAAAATAATTTCAAACTTTAAAGAAGAAAATTTTACAAAAGATGTTTTAAGAAACAGAATGCTCAATGAAAGTTTTTTTGAAACAGTTCCAATCTTGACTGACCAAGATGACTTAAATCATATGATTTATTCTATAGAAAATAGATGTCCTTTTTTAGATAAAGATTTAGTTGAGTTTCTTTATAAAGTCCCAACAAAATATTTGATGAAAAATGGTTTTTCAAAAAATTTATTAAGAGATTCATGTTCAGAATATGTCGAACCAAAAGTGATGTTTGACACAAAAAAAAGAGGATTTAATGCAACAATTCAATCAATATTTAATTTTAATGATCAAAAATTGACCAATTATGTCTTGAACAAGAATTCTGAAATATATGAATATGTAAATTTTGATAAATTTAAGAATTTACTTAGTCAAAAAAAATATTTAAATTCTGAAAGTAAATTTATATTTTCAGTCATATCGACAATGATATTTATCGAAAAGTTTTATGAAAAAAAATATTAGTATTAAATGGTGTAAAAGATGTATTTTACCGAATACAAGACCTAATTTATTTATACAAGATAATGGGCTGTGTAGTATTTGTTCATTAAAAAGAGAATACAAGATTGATTGGAGTAAAAGATATAAATTACTTAAAAATTTTACAAAAAAGATAAAAAAATTTTCAAAAACAAATTATGATTGTATTGTGCCTGTTTCAGGAGGAAAAGATAGTTATTGGCAAGTTTTAACGGCACTAAAACTTGGTTTAAAGCCTTTGGCTGTTACTTGGAAACCGTCAGGAAGAAATACTCTTGGAACAGAAAATTTAAATAATTTAATTAATCTGGGTATTGATCATATTGACTATGTAATAAGTCCTAAAATTGAGGCATCTATGATGTTAAAAGCTCTCAAGAAATTTGGTTCGATTGGCATACCCATGCATCTTTCAATTTTTAATATTACTTACAAAATCGCACATTCGTTTAACATTCCACTAATAATATGGGGTGAAAATCCATCTGCTGAATATGGTTATAAAAAAATTTCAGAGGTAAAAAAAAATCCAAATTACGATTATTTTATGCAACATAATATAATCAAGGATACAAAGCCTAATATTTGGAAAGATAAATTTTTAACAAGCAAAGATTTAAATGGATACTATTTTTTCTCTAAACAAAAAAAAAAATACAATCTATATTTTTAGGTGACTACATCCAATGGGATCCAAAAAAAGTTTATAAAGAAGTAAAGAAAGCTGGTTTTAAAGAGAGCAACTCAGCCAAAACTGGTTATTACAATTTCGCTGATTTAGATGATGACTTTATATCGATACATCATTATTTAAAATGGTATAAGTTTGGTTTTACGAGATTATTTGACAATTTATCAATTGAAATTAGAAACAAAAGAATAAGCAGGGAAGAAGCATTAAAAATTATTTTTAGAAATAAAGCGAAGAGGCCAGAAAAAGATATCAAAAAATTTTGTAAATTTACCAATATTTCAATAAAAGAATTTAATAAAATTCTTGAAAAATTTAGAAATAGATCAATCTGGAAAAAAAATAAAAAAGGCAAATGGTTTATTAAGAACTTTATATCAAACCAATATTCTTGGTAAGCATTTTATGAAAAATCAATCTTTCTTAAATTGTTGTAATGAAAAAAATTTAAAAGATTTATTTTATTATAACAAAAAACCTAAAGGCGAAACTGATTTTGGCATTAAAAGATATAAACGAAAATATAAGATTTGTAAAAATTGTAACCATATGTTTTCTTATTTTGATTTCAATTTAAAAAATTTATATAATAAGAAATATTCAGAAAATGCATATGGTAATAAAGAAAAAATTTTAAATACTTTTAATAAAATAATAAGTTTACCTCTAACTAAATCAGATAACAAAAATAGAGTTAAAAGGTGTCTAAAATATCTTAACAAAAATAATCACATTTTTGATGTTGGATGCGGATTATCAGTATTTTTGTTTGAACTTAAAAAAAAAGGTTTTAAGGTCAGTGGATTAGAGCCAGACAAAAATTTGTTTTTGCACTCAAAAAATATGATTAAAAAAAATATTTTTAATAAATCAATTGAAAAATTCAAATTAGAAAAGACTAAAAAGTTTGATTTTATATCTTTAAATAAAGTCTTAGAACATATTCCCTATCCAGAAAATACCATTAAAAGAATTAAAAATATTTTGAAATCTAATGGAATTTTTTACATAGAAGTACCTGACCAAAGAGCAGTAAAATTTGGAAAGAATAGGGAGGAGTTAATGATTGAACATTTGCATGTCTTTTCAAAAAAATCATTGCAAAATTTAATGATTAGAAAAAATTTTGAACCAATCAAATTAAGGCAAATTAAAGAGCCATCTGGAAAATATACAATCTACGGATTTTTCAAAAATAAATAATTTTTGTTTTAATTATGTTTAAATTTTATAGATTACATAAAAAAATTAAATTATTTTTTAAAAGTTTTTATGCATAAAGTGACTCATTTAGATTGTACTCTTAGAGATGGTGGTTATTATAATAATTGGGATTTTAAAATTGATTTAGCTAATAAATATCTTTACGCGCTAAGCAAAATCAATGTTGATTATGTAGAAATTGGTTTTAGATTCTTTGATATAAAAAGAGTTAAGGGAAAATTTGCTTATTGCGATGAAAAATTTTTAAATAAATTAAAGATCCCAAAAAATATCAATTTAGCTGTAATGATAAATGCTGGTGATGTTTTAGAAAATGATTTTTACAATAAAGATTTTATTAGAAAAAAATTTATTAAAAAATCTAGTTCAAAAATTAAACTAGTAAGAGTGGCTGCTCATTTTCATGAATTAAAACTTATATTGCCAATGATAAAAGATCTTAAAAATTTAGGATACGAAATTGGTATAAACATCATGCAAATTTCTAACAAAAAAAATTCTGAGATTTCTAAGGCAATAAAAATTGTTAGAAAAATGGATCCTAAAGTTTTATATTTCGCTGATAGCCTTGGTAGCTTAACTTTAGATCATACAATAAAAATAATAAAAGTGATTAAGAAACACTGGAAAAAAGATATTGGCATACATACGCATGATAACTTGGGTAATGCGCTTAGAAATTCCATGATTGCTTTAAAAAATGGAGTTAAATGGATAGATACTACTATTAGTGGAATGGGCAGAGGTCCAGGAAATACGAAAACGGAATTAGCAATAATAGAATTTGAAAAAAGCAAAAATAAGAAAATGGACATTATTCCCTTAACTAAATTAGTGAATAATGAATTTAAAATTTTAAAGAGCAAGTTTAATTGGGGGACAAATCCTTATTATTACATGGCAGGGAAGTGGGGTATTCACCCTTCATTTGTTCAAGAAATGATTTCAGCAGATTTTCCTGAGGAAAAAGTTTTTAAAAACTTAAAAAATTTGAGAGATATTGGTGGCCATAAATTTAGCAAAGATCTAATTAATAGAAATGAGCTATTTTACCATGGTAAAGTGGTAGGAGATTGGATACCAAAAGAATTTTTATTTAAAAAAAAAATATTGATCCTAGCAAATGGACCTAATCTTTTTAAATTTAAAGATATGGTTGAAAAATTTATAAAAAAAAGTGATGAGCTAATTGTTTTTCAGATAAATAATAAGAGTATGATAAAAGATGGCCTGATAGATTATAGAATTGCATGTCATACTATGAGAATTTTATTAGACTCTAAGGAATATTATAAAAGTAAGTCCCCAATAATTTTACCACTTAATAGGTTCTCAGAGAGGGTAAAAAAATCTTTAAAAAACATCAAGACATTAAATTTCGGACTACAAGTAAAAAAAAATAAGTTTGAATTTAATAAAAATTTCACTGTAATTCCTAATTCGTTAGCATTTTCATATGCACTAGGTATTGCAAATTCAGCAGGGGTAAAAGAAATATATTTAGCTGGGTTTGATGGTTATAAAAATAATCATCCAAAGAAAATTGAAATGGATGAGACTATTGAAAATTATTACAAGACAAAAAATATTATAAAAATAAGATCAATAACACCCTCTTCTTACAAGATATAAAATGATAAAAAAAAAATTACTAATTAAAGATTATAATACAAAAGAAAGTTTGTTATTCGTTGACAGAGGTAGAGAAGAAGCTGCTTATGCAAATGCTTATTTTGCTGCAGCTGTAAATAGTAAATATAAGAAAAAGATATATCTATTAAGTAGATTTGAAAATCAAAATCTAGTTGAAGTACATAAAAAATTGGGATTTAAAAACTTTATTGACGTAAGTTTAAAAAAAAATTTTTTTAATAACATAATATTAATAAAATCTTTTTTTATTTTATTAATATGTTTAATAAATTTGAAAACTCGAGGCTTTTTTTGGTTCATTAATCATTTTAAAATAGATAATGTTTTAATTGGAGATTTAATTTACGATACTTATATAAATTCAAATTCAAATTATTTAAATCCAAAGATTGATTTCTTTTTTATAAAATTATTATTTTCAGCGATCTTTAAGACAATATTAATTAAAAATTATATCTTAAAACATAATGTTAAAATAATTATTACTGGAACAGAGCATTATTCTTATTCAAGTGGATTAGCTATAAGAATTTCAACTTATCTAAAAGGAATCCGTAATTTTATGTGGAGATCGCCAGGTATTGGAAGTTATATTGAAATAGTTGAATTAAATAAAAAGACTAAGGAAACAGGTTACAACAGTCTCCAAGATAAAATTATATTTAAAAGATTTAAGAAATTCAAGATTAGCCAAAAAAAATTGTATAAATTTTATAACTTAAGGAAATTAAATAAGGTAAAAACAAATTTTTATACAATGGACTCTCATAGAGTAGCGAACAGTGGAAATGGGTCAAAGTTTATAGATCAAATTAAAAAATTAAAGAAAATTTATCCAGGTAAAGTTTTATTGTTCGCTTCTCATAGATTAAGCGACACTGCGCATATTTTAGGTATAACATATTCTTTTAGAGATTATTATGATCAATTTGAAAAAACTCTGTCTTTTGCGTTTAATAACGATGATAATAATATTTGGATATTTCGAGCCCACCCATATTCAAATCTTGGTAAGGCTGTGGAAAGGAAACAATTAATCAGTCTTTTTAAAAAATATAGAAAAAAAAATATTTTCTTTTGCCCAGTGGGAGTGCCTATAGATAGCATAAAAAGTATCATTGATGTCGTCGTTTCAGGTAGAGGAACTGTTGCTTTAGAATTTTTATGTGAACAAAAATCAGTTCTACTTGCAGGTATTCCTAGATACTTCCATCAAAAATTAGGCATTAATTATTTTTCCGACAAAAAAAAGTATTTCAATATTTTATCAAACCTAAAAAAAATAAAAAAACCCTCGTTAGAAAATAAATATTTAGCAAGAAAAATTCTATATTTCTATGAAAACGGTTTACACCCAAAATACAAAATTGATTTTAAAAAAATTAAAAAAGATAAAATAGCTAATAATATTTTTAATAAAACTATATCTTATCGAAAAAATAAAAATTTCAATTTTATAAATTATTTAGATGCTGTTTTAAAAAAGGACCCATATGATAGTATCTTTTTCTCAAAAATAAGAGAAATAATTTAAAGTAAATGACAATAAATATTTAGTATAAGAATATGAAAAAAATTTGTATTATTGATTATGGATCTGGAAATGTTGCTTCAGTTTTTAATGTAATTAAATTTTTAGGATATGATTGTAAAATTACGAATGATTTAGATTACATTCAAAATTCAACTCATATAATTTTACCAGGTGTTGGTTCATATTCAGCAGCAATGAAAAAAATAAAAAAAAAAATTTCTATTAATGATTTAGAAAATGAAGTTTTAAAAAAAAAAAAACCATTTTTAGGTATCTGTGTAGGAATGCAAATCTTATCATCTTATGGACATGAATTTGAAAAATTTAAAGGACTAGATTGGATCCCAGGAAAAGTATGTAAAATTGATAATCAGAAATTACCCCACATTGGATGGAATAATATTCAAATAAAGAAAAAATCTGTCTTATTAAATAATTTAGATGTTGACTATAATTTTTACTTTGTGAATAGTTTTCAATTCATACCAGAGGATAAGGAAAATATAATATCCACAACTAATTACCAACAAGACTTTTGTTCTATTATTCAGAGAGAAAATATTTTTGGTGTTCAGTTTCATCCAGAGAAAAGTCAGAAAGCAGGGCAGTTGTTAATAAAAAATTTTTTAAACCTAAATTGATTAATACATGATACAAATATACTTAATGGCTATTACAGAAAATAATTGAAAAAAAAACTTAAAAATCATTATGATTAAAAAAAGGTTAATACCAATTTTACTATTAAAAAATGGATTTCTTGTGCAAAGTAAAAATTTTGAATATCATAATAATATTGGCCATCCATTAAAAGCAGTCAAAAGATTAAGTCAATGGTGTTCAGATGAACTTATATATCTAGATATAAGCAGAGATAATATTTATGACATTCATAGAGAAGATCACGGATATCAAAATTTTGATGATTTTTTAAGTATCATAAAAGAGGTTGCTAAAGTAACTTTTATGCCAATCACAGTTGGTGGTAAAATTAAAAATTTATCCGATGTTGAGGAAAGGTTTAAATTTGGAGCAGATAAAGTATGCTTAAATTCTGCTCCCTTGGAAAATCCTGACTTAATAAATCAAATTGCTAAAGAATTTGGATCTCAAAGTATTGTAATTTCAATAGATGTAAAAACTATTAATGGTATCTATGAAATATTTTATAAATTTGGAAAAAAAAAAGCTAAATATAGTTTAAAAGAATGGTTAAAAATTGCTGAAGACAAGGGGGCAGGTGAAATTTTAATTAATTCAATAGATAAAGACGGAAGTAAAAGCGGTTATGACATCTCTTTATTAGAAACAGTTTCTAAAAGTTGTAATATTCCAGTAATTGCATGTGGAGGCGCGGGTAAAAATGAGGATTTTATTGAGGTTTTAAGCAAAACTAATGTCGAGGCAGTTGCAGCAGCTAATTTTTTTCATCACTCAGATCTAAGTGTTTACAATGTAAAAAAATTTCTTTATGAAAAGAAATCCAATGTTCGAAAACCTGATATTTTAAAAATTTAATATGATTTATTGTAAAGAATGTCTATATCCAAGTGTTAGCGTATTACTAAATATTCATGATGATGGAATTTGCTCGGGGTGTAGGTCGCACAAAGCGTTTTTAAATAGCTCTGATGAATTTTGGAAAAAAAGAGAAAAAATATTTGAACAATTACTTAACGAATATAAGAGTGAAAGTTATTACGATTGTATCGTTCCAGTTAGTGGAGGTAAAGATAGTTATTACCAAACCCATGTAATTTGTAAGAAATATAATCTTAAACCACTTTTAATTACCTACGATGGAAATAATTGGCTTCCAGAAGGTGAATACAATAGAAATCAATTAAAGCATAAATTTGATATTGATCACATTATGTGGAGCCCTGGTGTGGAAGTTTTGAAAAAATTGAATCGTTTATCCTTTAAAAAAATTGGCGATATGAATTGGCATGATCATTGCGGAATTGTAACTGTGCCAATCATTATGGCTGTGAGGCTTAAAATTCCATTAATCATTTGGGGAGAAACTGAATGGGATATTGCAGGAATTTATGGGCCAGAAGATATAGTTGAATTTAGCAATAGAAGTAGGCATGAAAA
>CESW01148832.1_pt1 | contig 12744 bp, 10 predicted proteins | sample 531171 | NCBI WGS metagenome assembly CESW01 (sample SAMEA2621859, study PRJEB7988) | marine metagenome | biome: marine biome (ENVO:00000447); feature: surface water layer (ENVO:00002042); material: "saline water (ENVO:00002010), including plankton (ENVO:xxxxxxxx)" | depth 5 m
TCTAATAAAATTAAAAAAAAAAAATCGAGAATTATAGTAATGATTGATTACATTTTGTACGATCATAACAAACATGAATTAGAGTTATTTAAAAAATTTGCCAAAGATTTAAATTTTAATTTTAGTATAAGACCAGGTAACCCTTTCCAATTAAAAGAAAAAAAAGGTTACATTGAAAGTAAACAACCCGAAATAAATGCCTCCAAAATTGCCTGTGAATGGCTTTGGAAAGTTTTGACAGTAAATTGGAATGGAGATTTATTACCATGTTGTGATTATGTTGTCTGGAGCAAAACATATGGCTACGGTACGATAGTTACAGAAATAAATGATTTAAATAAAAATAAAAATATTGTGCCAAATATCAAATCCATATGGAATGGTAATAAAATTGTTGAAATGAGAAATACACATTCTAAAACAGGGAGGGAAACAATTCCAATATGTTCTGGGTGCAACAGAGTTGGCGTTGAGTATAAATATTAATGTTTGTTTCATTAGTAATATCTTTCAAAAATGAGGAAAAAAATTTAAACGAACTTATAAAAAGGTGTGTAAAAGTTATTGAAAAAAACGATCAATATGAAATTATTTTTGTTGATGATGCTTCAACTGATAAATCTCTTGAAGTTTTATTAAATCATAGAAAAGAAAATAAAAATATAAAAATAATTACAACCTCAAGAACATTTGGAGTGTCACCATGTGTTTTAGCTGGTTTTAAAAAAGCAAAAGGTGACGTAATTATATATATGGATTCAGATTTACAGGATCCTCCTGAAATAATCGATGAACTAATTAATAAACATAAAGAGGGTTATGAGGTTGTTCATACAGTTAGAAAAAAAAGATTTGGAGAAAGCCTTTATAAAATTTTTCTTACAAAAATTGCTTATAAATTAATTAATTTATTTTCAGATATAGAATTACTTGAAAACGCAGGAGATTTTAAGCTGATAAGTAAAAATGCTCTACATGAAATTTTAAAAATTCAAGATGTTGATCCATACCTAAGAGGTCTTTCAGTATGGGTTGGTTATAAACAAAGCTATGTTTCCTACGAAAGACAACCAAGATTATTTGGTAAAAGCAAATTTACATTTCTTAATAACCTTAATCCTTATAAAGAATTTATTAGAGGCATAACTTCTTTTTCTTTAGTTCCTCTTTATTTTTCATTATTCATCGGAGTAATATTTTCATTAGTTTCTTTTGTATTTTTACTTCTTGTAATTTTACAAAAATACCTTGGATTAAATTTGCCAGGATGGTCTGCAATAATGGTTGCAATTCTTTTTTTAGGTGGGATGATTTTATTTACATTAGGTATATTAGGCATTTATATTGGTAATATTTTCAAACAAGTCCAAGGAAGACAGAAATATATTATAAAAAATTTTTATAACTAAGAATAAGTCATATAAACGAAAAATCTGGAAAAATTAACTAATATTTTTTAATAGTTCTAATAAAGTAAATGTCTATTAATTTACAAAAAAAATAAAATAAAACAAAAATTACAAAGAGCTGATAACTGCCTGAAATTATTTGTTTCAGTGATAAATTTAAATTTAACACGTGGATAATTAAAGATGCTCCTAAAAATTTGAATAAAATACTATTTGAGAATATAAATCTAATTATGGAAACATAAAATAAACTCATTAAAAAACTAATAAAAAATATACCGTTATTTAAAAAATTAATCCATGCTTCAGTGAGAATACTTACAGATATAATTGTTCTATTTTTATCTTCACTACTCTTTAGATTATCCATCAATTTCATATAAACTTCATCAGCATTATCAATAGGTTTGTTTTTAAATATAAATCTAGGAGTAAAAGTATACAATATTGGCTTATAGGTTTTTCCTTGAACATAATTTGAGATGTTCACTTCGTTAATCACTTGAGCAAAAGGAGAAAAGAAATCAATTCTGTGAACAAATCTAAAAAAAATATAACAATGAGTTTGAGTTTTTAGTTCAATAAATTTTTGCAATTCTGGATAATTATTTAAGATTTTTAAATCCAGACTTTCTTTTATAATTTTACCGTCTTTAAAGACAAATTTTGAGATTAATGTTTCGATATCAGTCCCATATTTAAGTTTGTATTGATGTCCTTTACCGCAAATATTAGAATATAAATAGCTTTTGTTAAAAACAAGAAATTCTAGTTTTTGTTTCATAAAAAAATCTTCTATATTTCTGTAATCAATAGTTTCAGTATAAGTAATATTTTCTTCATCATATTTATAATTGAGTTTATCCATGCCACCATAATGAACATAATCTCTATAAATTTTTTTTAATCCTAAGACAGCTATAGCTAGTAAAGTAGACAACAAAATTACATATAAAAATTTTTTAAAGTTCAATTTGGAAAAAACGACAATTATAAATGTAATTAAAGTAATTAAAAAAAATTTACTATCACCAGAATATAAACAAATTAAATTACACAAAACTAGACTTAAATAAATTATCATAAGTTCTTTTTTTCTATAATTTACTGTTGTGTTGAGCAGTACCAAAATTAAAATTAAATGCTGACTTATATAAAATAGAAGATTGAAATAGTATAAATCCAAAATAAATAGTTTTGATATAAGAGTAGATAATATAGAAAATGAACTTACAAAAATAATTGTTAGAAATTCTATTTTTATAATTTTATTTATTTTTTTTTTGAAAGGATTTAAATAAAGTAAATATAGACAGATTATATTCATTATAAATATAGATAGTAAATAATAATTTTTAGCTAAAAGCTCATGACTTTTATCAATCTCAATATCGCTGTAGTAAAAATTTTTATATAATAAAATTGGTAATACAAAACCAATAATTATTGGAGATTGAAGTATTAATATTAAAGGATAGTTTTTGAATTTATGTAGTAAATTCCTCATTTAATTATTTTTAAATTTAGGAAATTTAAATTTGTCGACCAGAAGATACAAAAATAAACAAAATAATAAGATTGTAATATTTTTAAGGAACATAACCGTATGAGCTTCAAAAGACTGCTCAAAGGAGGATAAATATTGAATAAAAAAGAAAAATGAAATTGTTTTCAAAAATAAATTATTAGATGCAAAAGTACGATTTAGTATAGAAGTTACTATTGTTATTTTAAGGATATAAAAAATAATGAAAACATATCCCCCTATCCAATAAATTTCTCCAATTAAAGTAGGGCTTACACCTGATATAAAATCTATATTTCCAATACCAGATTTGATATAAAAATTATCAACTTCTGCATTTCTTTCATAATCAAATCGATAATTTATATATTTTACAAAAGAATTTAAGTAAGTGTACATAATAATTTTATACTCATGAAATACGTTTCTCTCTTTTAGTTGATTATTATTTAACAAATAAAGTACACTAGAAAGTGGTTGGTAGTTATTTAATCTTACGGTTAAATTGTAGATTGTATTATTTATAAAACTCATTTTTAAAGTATTATTATAAGTTACCTCCTTTGATTTGTTTGTATTTGGTATTTTAAGATTTTTAGTAATTATTTTACTTTTGGTATTATAATCATGAAAACCAAGTTTTTGACAAATATCATATTTTGAGTACTTAGCTCTGTCTTCGTATTCTTCTAGATTATTTTTACATTTAAAAAAAACAAAATTTTTACTAAGTATTACATCGACAATTTTTTTATTTTTATAATCTATGTCTTTAAAATAAATTTCTTTATTTAAATCTAAAACATGAACGCCTATATATGCCAATAAGGTAGCATCTCTTTTGACAGTTAAAATGTTAAAAAGTACTAAAAAAACAATAAAAAATGAAAAAAATTTCAAAATATAATTCTTAAAATTTGAAAATTTATAAATTTCAAATAAAAAAATAAATAATATTAATATTATTAAATTATTTCTTCCACCATGGGAAAACAACACGAAACAAATAAAGTATACAATCGGTATTAAAAATAAATAAATGTTTTTTGGTTTATTTTTATCATAATAACTTGCTATGAAGAATAATAATGAAAGTAAACTCAATACATTCATTGATGACAAATATTCAATAATAAATATATCAGAGTTAGGATCACTATATCTATAATTTAAGTATGACCCATTAATAATATTTATAAATTTTGATCCTAAACCTGTAAAAAATAAAATATACGCAATAAATAATAAAGAATCATTTTTAAAATTAAATTTATTATACTCAAATTTATTTAAAGATAATTTAATTGCGATAGTAAAAAAAAAAAATGTAATCAACACAAATAATATTAGAAAAATATACTGAATACTTATAAAGAAGACATATTTAGGATTAATTAACGAGGAAATATAAGGAAATAAAAAATATGAAAATAAAAAATAAATAAATATTAAATAAAAAAATAGATAATTTTTAATTTGTGAATTATTTCTAAAATCCATGACTATTTTGCTTTTATGTACAATGAAATTGTTGCAAAAGATAATTTTTTTAAAATTGGAACTATGCTGATTATATAATCAAGGAAAAAAAAGATATGAATCAGATAAGATGGTAATTTAGAAAAAATTTTAAAAGCATCAGGGTTATAAAAAAAAATATACCCAAGATATCCAATCCTATGATTAGTAACTAGTTTAAATCCATTTTTTTCAAAAAATTTATTTAATGTTTTTAGCTCTATTCCTGACTCAGTCTTTTCATCAAAAAAAGAATTTTTTTTGTATATAAAATTTCTTATCAGTTTAATTAATGAGTACTCATGTGTCGGTTCAAGATTAATAAAATATGCATTATTTTCGTAATATTTAGAAATATTTTTTATAGCTGTTTCAATATCATTAGATACATGATGAAGACCTCCAATTAATATACCAAAATTAAAACTTTTATCTGTTTTAAATTTGTATATGTCCGCTTCTTCAATAGATAAATCAGAATAATTTTTTTTGCAAAAATTTACAACTTCGCTGCTGTAATCAAAACCAATATAACTGCTTATATTTTTAAATTTTGAATTTAATATTTGATAACCTTCAAAAAAACCACACATTGGTTCAAGAACAGTAATTTTTTGAGGTAAATTTTCAAATATTCTTGAATTTTTTTTAAAAAAAAAATTCCAAGTCAATTTTTTGAAACTAGTATGCGATTTTAATTTTCTATATTTATGATAATCGCTGGCAATAGAATCAAAATGTTTTTTTTGTCTTAAATTTAAATCTTCCATAACTCTATAAAAAATCTTTTATATTTATCTGTTTTAAATTTTGTTTTTTATCAGGATTTGAGCTATTATTTTTTATATTTTGAATTAGCACTATTGTAATTAAAATTATAGAAAATGTTATAGAAATTATTATAGAAGACCATCCAGTGATCAAATTCTCATTATAAATATAAGTAAATAAAATATAAATTGCGTAAAATAATTCTAATATGATTATTGATAATAAAATTAAAAATATTACAATTTTTTTGTTAGAGAAAAAACTAGATAAAGCTAAAAATAGCATTTTTTTGAAACTATATTTAGTTTCTCCATATTTTCTTTTTTTAACTGACGTGTTAATTTTTGCAATTGATAAGTTGAGCCGGTTTACTGCTCCCCTTATAAAGGGAGGATGTTCGATTTTCTTTAGAAGTTCTTTTGCAGCATTATTAGAAATTAATCTAAAATCAGAATATCCATTTATATTTTCACCACTTATTAGGTAATAAATAAAATAAAAAATATTAGAAAAATATTTCTTTAAAATAGAGTCAGTATTTCTATTAATTCTTTTTGAATTAACAACATCATATCCTTTCCTATATAAATGAATAAACTCATCAATTTTAGTGAAATCATGCTGTAAATCGCAATCAATAGAAATGAATGCATCAACTTTATTTAATAAATATTTATAAGCTGCTAGAAGTGCATATTGATGACCATAATTTTTTTGTAATGAAATAGCTTTAATTTTAATATCTTTATTCTTAAGGTTTTTTATTCTTTTAAAGGTTTCATCTGTACTACCATCATCGATATACAAAATAATAGAGTCTTTGGAGATAATATTTTTCTCAACAAGACTTTTAAATTCACTTCCTAGGTATTCGTACGAATATTCAATATTATTTTCTTCATTATATGCAGGTATTAATATTGCTATTTTTGGTTTAAAATTTTCATTTTTAAATACAAGTTTCATTTTTTAAATTTTAACATGTAATCATAAGAAAGGTTATAAAAAATATAATTATCATAATACCTAAAAATATATAATAAATAGTGTTTTAAATAATTATGGTTAATAAAAAAAGAAGACGGAGTCTTTGAAACATTGAATATTTCAAAATTTTGTTTTTTTAAAAATATTAAAAGCTCCTTTGATTGTTTTGAGTTTAAAATAAAATATATGTTATCGTATTCTTGCGAGTTTTTATAAATATATTTTTTATAGTAATTTAAAGAGTAATTAGTATTAAGGTCTATTAATATCAAATCAACATTATTACAATTTAAACTTTCGTTTTGTAATGAAACTCTTTTGAAAAAAGTTCTATCCCAATAATCATCTTTATCTCTTATTAATAATTCTGGTTTATCAAAAATATTGATAACAGTTTTTTCTTTCATATTGCAAGATGATTGAAAAATTTTATTAACATTATTCTGCGTTATAATTGAATTAATGGGTGCAAATTTAATTTCAATTAATGTATGAAAAACTGATGGCAAATTAATAACCAACAGTAATGAAGCTAAGATATAAAAATTTTTTAAATAAAATTTACTTAAATTTTTAAAATCTATTGAATTAATAATTAATAAATAAACAGGAAGAAAATATTTTGAACTATAAGCTCCAATTATTATAAGAATAAATAAATAGCTAATTCCATAAGATAAAGAAATTAATTTGAGATTATTAAAATTAAAATTTTTAATTTTATGAAAATTGGATATGATTGACAAAATTAGTAATAAATATAACAATGCATCTGAAAAAATAGAATTAAATAAAAAATTTAATGATTTCATAAAACTAAAGTTATTTGCACTGGCATATATCTGAAGTTGACCGCTAAAATATGCTTGAAGAATTAAGTAAATATAAATTATAGATAAAAAAACAGTTATAATACTAGATATAAAAAATATTTTATTAAACTTGCATTTGTTTTTCATAAACAAATTTAAGGATATATATAAAAAATTTATCAAACCTAATGAGGCAAGTGCTATTTCTTTACTCATTACCGTCAACGCGAAGAATATGACTGATAATAAATAATTTTTTTCAAGAGAATATAAATATAATATTAAAAATAATAATACATACCTATCTGAATTGGAAAAAGCGTTATACGATAATACAAAAGGTGTTGATAATAAAAATATTAAAATAAAAAAAAAATTTTTATTATTTTTATAAATAAAGTGGCATGATAAAACAACTAATATCGTGGATGATACAGCTTGAAAAAAATTTATATTTTCAACGACAAAATTTTTATTGAAGATTAAACTAAAAAATTTAAATTCAACAAGAAATGTTGGAAAAAATCTTGCAAACTGATTGTACATTCCAGCATTTGGCCAGAAAAGATATCTTGAATTGTATGAAAAATTTTCATCTTCATTAGTTATACCAAATAAACTTATTCTTGAATAATGGTCTATTTGTTCATTAAATATAAATGAAAAATAATCAAAAAATGCATACGCTATTAAAAAAAATATTATTAAATAAACAAAAAAATTAAATGTTTTTAATTTCATATATTTTTATTAATCATTAAACAGAAATTTGGATCTTTAATTCTATGTTTATATTCAGATAAATTGAAGTAATTATTTTTTAGTTTTATGTATTTGCCAAAGTATCTTAATAATTCTTTTATATTATAATCTGGAATATAGGATAAGTTTGTGCAGTAATATTCTTTATGATTATGGTCTTTAATAAGCAATTCTTTATTTATTTGATTATTTGAATTAATATTTAAATAAAAAAAGTTTCCTAAAATTAATATATCAATTTCAGATATTGGTTTAGTAATGTTTTTATAAATTGATAAATTTGTGTTATTTCCAACAATATAAGGAAATTTATTAGCATTTTTAATATCCCATTTCATATCTGAAATTAAGTCGAAGTCTTTACAATTTTTTAAGTAGTAACATAAAAAAATTTCATAAATATAATATGTAAAAATTCCTGAACCTGATTTTAAAGAGCTGAGAGAAACTGTCATCGTTTTTTCGTTGAGAAATTTTTCCTGATAAATTTTGTTTGTCTTTATCATTATGTCATTGAACGCTATACTATTGTTCTTTAAATAGCTGTAATTATGCAATGATATTGGCAATGAATTTAAAAGATATATTAAAAATGGAAAAATTAATATTTTGTTAAATTTTTTTGAATTTAAATTTTTTAAATAATTGAAAAATATTGGTATAGAAAAACCGTATATACTAATAAAATAATATTGAGAATTTATTGGCTTATAAACATAAAAAATAATTATAGCCAAACTGGAAATACATAAAACTTCGTAATCTTTTAGAAAATATTCCTTATTTATTATTCTTTTAAATATCATGGCAAGTAAAACGGGAATTAATAAAATAAAAATTATTGGATCATATAAAATATAATGAATAAAGATTTTGGTAAATTGAATAAAGTTCCATTTTGATTGGCTATAATTATCTATATGTTCCCCCCCAACATATGTAAAATAGTAAATGAGGAAAATTATTGAAATTATAATATTGAATAATGAATAAAAAATTACATTAGAATTTTTATTTTTTAAAAATAATATTAAAAACCCTAAAGAAATTAATTGTATGAAAGAAATTTCTTTGTAAAGTAGATACAAAATTGAAAAAAAACATAGTAAGCAAGTACTTAAAATTTCTCTTTCAGGTTTTTGATATATTTTCAAAAATAAGTATGAAATAATAATTGATAAGATAAATATATTCCTCTCATTTAATTGAGTTTTGAGAAAGATTGTTGAAAAAGCAGGAGTTAAAATGAATAATAAATTTATTATAATTAATTGTTTAAATGATATTGAGTATTTTATAGCAAAATAAATAATAAATAATTCAAAAATTAAAAACTGTATGTAATGTGTTATAAATATTGATTTTACACTATAATTTCCTGAAATAAAAAAAATTAAATTATATTCCATTGCAGTCAATGGAGTAAATCTTCCAAAACTTATTGGATTATAATATTTGTTATTATCTGAATATGGAAAATAATACTTTAAGTTTTCAATAGAGTTTATTAAATTAAAGTCATCATTGGGTGATAACCACATATTATGTACAATCAAATAGTAACCTGTAATTGCAAAGATAATGAAAAATAATATTCTATTAAAATTATTAGACATAAAAATAATCTTTACGTTATTATCATATTTAAGTTAATTACTGTAAATAATGTTTAAAATCCTATTGTAGTAAATATATTTAGGTTTATTTTACTGGGGGTAATTTACTATCTTTGTTTGATAAAATTGGATTAGTCACTTTCCAATTATAGTTTATGGATTTCCACAAAATTCCTTTATCGTTTTTTTTATTATAATTATTGTCTAATAGATATCCTACCACAGCATAATTTGAAGTTACTTTAAAACCATGCGCATAATATTTTGGAATAAAAATTCCAAGATTTTTTTTCGAAGAAAGTGAAAAATCATAAACCTTTAAGTAATTTTTTGATTTTTTTCTTATATTAACAATTACATCTATTATTGTACCCTCGATAACATATACAATTTTATTTTGAGCATAATTACTGGACTGATAATGCATACCTCTAATAACATTTTTTTTTGACAATGATATTAGGTGTTCTTTAACTATAAAATTAAATTTATTATTAATTTTGATATTTTGATCAAAAATTTTTGTTAAGTACCCTCTCTTATCTTTACTTTTATTTAATTTAATAATTTTTAATTCATTATTCATATAATGTTCTAAATTAATTTTTTTATTCCGTCATGAAATTTAACTTTTGGTTTCCAATTAGGTAAAATTGGTACGTTTAATTTTATTGAAGATTTACTTCTTTTTATCTTTTTTAAGTAAATTATATTTGTAAAATTAATTTTTTTAAATTTAGATATAATATTAACTAATTCATAAACATTAAAACATTTTGGTGGTTTTATAAAAAATTGTTTATTTACTGTTCTCAATGAATTACTTAAATAATTTATAGAAATTTCAATTGCATTACATAAATCAGATATATAAACAGGAAAAAAATAATTGTTGGGATTATTAATTGTAAATTTAGAATTTTTTTTCAATTTTACTAATGAGTTTATTATTTTATTCCTTTTGTCTTTCTTTCCGTAAGTGTCAAAAATAATTAATTGAACAAAATTGATATTATAGTTTTTAGAATAATGCATACTTACAGTGTTTATTGATTGTTTTGTTGCAGCATATAAATTAGTAGGAGAAAATTTATTATTTAACTTAGAAAACTGATAATATGAACCTAGTGAAATAAAATTTTTAACATCTGCCAATTTAGCTGCTTCTAAAAGATATAAAGTTTTTTTTACATCTACGTCAATTAATTTATCTACATCTAAAAAATTATTTTTTGCAACAAAAAAACCTGCTGAATGTATAATAACATCAATTTTTTTTTCTTTTAAAAAATTAGCATAACCGTTAATATTTTTTGGATAAACATAATATGAGATTTTGTTGTTTATTTTGTTTGATTTTTTTCTATCAAAACAAAATACTTTATATTTTTTTGATAGATGTAATGACAAATGTCTACCTACATAACCACTAGAACCTGTAATTAATATTTTTTTCAAAACCTGTTGTAATTATTCAATTTTAATAATTTTAAATTTAATCTCCTTTGATTTTTCTTTTAAGTTTGATTTTTGTCATTTCAACTATATTTTCTGCAGCCTCAGAACCAAATTTTTTTGTTATTAAATCCAAAAAAGGTTGATGATTATGATATTTGTAAAAAGCCTCATCTCTTAATGTAATTACTTCTTTTGCAGTTAGATTTTCCGTGGGCAAAGGTACTGTATCATAAGAATGAAAAGAATATCCCTCATAACTACTTGGTAACTCTACTCCATCATCTTTTGCTTTTTTATATAATAAACTTCCTGGTAAAGCCATAGCTCCGTAGGTATTCCATCCTGCAGTACAGAGTTCTAAGCTAAGATCAAAAGTTTTTTTTACTGTTTCTTTTGTATCTCCAGGTAATCCATAGATATAATTTGCCATAACATTGATATTAGCATCATGCACTTTTTGTATTACTTTTCTGACATCTACGTCTTCAAATTTACCTTTATCAACCTCAAGTCTAACTGATTTATCCCCACTTTCGATTCCTAAAGCTAACCATTTAATTCCTGCTTTTCTCACTAGTTCTAAAATTTCAGGCCTTTTGACTGTATCAATTCTACTGTAACTCCAAATTCTTAAAGAGTCATCTTTATTTCTCTCAGCCAATTGTTCACACAATGGAATATAATACTTTGGATTTAACAAAAACATTTCATCAACAATTCTGATTGTCCTGACACCCATTTTAATCAACTTATCAAACTCTTTAATTATAAAATCGGTAGACCAAAATCTCATTCCACTATAATTTGAAGCTACTCCAATTTCATCAGTATCATTTCGATTTATAATATTGATCATGCAAAAATTGCAACCAAATTGACATCCTAAACTTGTTTGTAAACTTGCATAAGGTGTTCTTTTTTCAAAATTATATTCCGCATGCCACATAGGAGCACGGTACAAATCTAAAGGTTTTTTTCTATAAGGCAACAAATCCCATGCATATCCAGGTAAATCAGTATCCATTTTTTCATTTGGCACAACGACCTCAGGCTTATTCATTATAACTTTATCTTTATTTCTATAGGCAATTCCCCTTATTTTAGATAAATTTTTTGAGGTATATTCATTAATTTTAAGAACATTTCTTAGTGCATAAACACCTTCATTTGTAAAAACAAAATCAATACTTTTTTCTTTTTTTAGAGTATCTATGGGAAGAGCTTGCACGTGGGAACCAATTATTGAAATTGGAGTATTAATTTGCTTTTTTAAAAATTCACTTAAATGAACAGCACCACTCATATTTGTGGTGCCAGCATTAACATTCTGACCGTACACAACTAAACAAATTAATTTTGGATCTTTCTTTTCTATTTTATTCAATATGTCAAATTCAGATAAATCTTCAGCATTGGCATCTAAAATATCAATATTAAAACCAAAACTACGTGTTGATTGAGCTAATAAAAGTGCCCAAGTAGGTGGTTCAATAGCTGAATATGTTTTTGATAATGATTGATAAGTTTTAGAGGCACTATTAGCAACTAAAAATAAACAATCTAAATTTTTTTCTTTAATCATCTAAAGAGCGATAATATTCAAAATTAATGATTTTGCTAACAATAATGAACAGGTAGGCAGCTTAATTACAGAACAAGTTTCAGCTAATTTATGCATACTAAAAACTATAATAAAGGATTTACTTAATTAATATATATATTAATTGATATGTCCAATTATATAACTTTAATAGTATCATTGTTTATTAGAGTTAAAAAATTCTGATTTATTATTGATGTTTAATAAAAAATCAATTTTTTTTTATACCATTTTAATTTAGGAATTGGTTGCGGGGGACGGATTTGAACCGCCGACCTTCAGGTTA
>CESW01033819.1_pt1 | contig 12743 bp, 13 predicted proteins | sample 531171 | NCBI WGS metagenome assembly CESW01 (sample SAMEA2621859, study PRJEB7988) | marine metagenome | biome: marine biome (ENVO:00000447); feature: surface water layer (ENVO:00002042); material: "saline water (ENVO:00002010), including plankton (ENVO:xxxxxxxx)" | depth 5 m
CTACCTATTTGTATAGCTAAAACTCAATATAGCTTTTCAACAAACCCCTCTTTGAGAGGTGCTCCAAATGGTTTTACAGTTCCAGTAAGAGAGGTTAAATTATCTGCGGGAGCTGGCTTTATAGTTGTTGTAACAGGTCAAATTATGACTATGCCAGGTTTACCTAAAGTTCCTAGTGCTAATTCTATATTGTTAGATGAAAAAGGATTAATTCAGGGATTATTTTAATTTATCTATTTAATTCTATATGACCCATTTATGGGGTATATTCATTTAATGTACTCTAAAACTACAAATGGGGTTACGGTAACAGTTACACCGTATTTTCTTGATGATCAGTCCTCCCCTCAAGAGGGTCATTATGTTTGGGCATATCAAGTAAATATAAAAAATTTATCCTCTAAAACAATGAAACTTAATCATAGAAATTGGATTATCATTGATGCAAATGGTAAAATCATGAATGTTCAAGGAGAAGGAGTCGTTGGTGAATTTCCAACCTTGCAACCTGGTGAAAGCTTCGAATACACGAGTGGAACACCTCTAAAAACTAATAACGGTATGATGCAAGGTTTTTATTTAATGTCACAAAATAATGGTGATCAGATAAAGATTGATATTCCTACTTTTTCACTTGATAGTCCTTACAACAAAAAAAAAATACACTAATACTATTATAAATGTTTAATTTTAAACCTATTGCATTGGTTGGCGGCACAGTAATTTGCATTGTTGGATTTCTTTTATTTATACCAATGTTGATAGAAGTAATTTACAAGACTGAGTCTTGGCAATCTTATGCTGTTCCTATACTTTTGTATCTGATTGTTGGTGGTTCACTCTTAATAACAAACAGAAATATTGAGTTAAAAATTTCAATCAAAGAGGCTTTTTTAATTACAGTGCTTGCTTGGGTTTTTTTTGCTATTTTATGTTCGATACCATTTGTTTATACAGAGATTAATCTATCGTTTGTTGACTCACTTTTTGAGTCTATGAGTGGTATCACAACCACTGGGTCAACTATCCTTAATAACATTGATGACCTTCCTAAGGGAATATTAATATGGAGGGCAATGTTGCAATGGTTAGGAGGAATTGGAATTTTAGTTATAGCACTTGTAATTTTACCATTTCTTAGGATTGGTGGAATGCAAATATTTCACTTAGAAGGTGATGATCCATATGAAAAATTTCTGCCAAAAATATCATCTGTTGTTTCTAAAATTATAATTGTTTATTCGGTATTAACCACGATATTGTTTATTCTTTACTATCTTGCTGAAATGTCTTTATTTGACGCTTTAGCTCATAGTTTTACTACTATCTCTACTGGAGGATTCTCAACACACAATGAATCATTTGCGTATTTTAATAGCTCTAAAATACTTTTAATAGCTATTGTATTTATGATTATTGGGAGTTTTCCTTTTTTGGTTATAGCACAAACATCTTTAAATAATTTTTTTGCCGTAGTAAAGGATCATCAAACTAGATTGTTTTTATTTATTTTACTGGTTTCGATAAGTATTATTTATTTTTTTGCTCAAGAATATGTTTCTGGAAATATTATTGAAAAAACAATTACAATAGCTTTTAATACTATTTCGATTATATCAGGAACTGGGTTTATCAGTGAAAACTTTGAAAATTGGGGAAACTACGCATCAGTTTTATTCTTATTATTAATGTTTATTGGGGGATGTGCTGGATCTACAACTGGAGGGTTGAAAATTTTTAGGTTTCAGATCTTGTTTAAATACATAAGGTTGCATTTAAAACGTATGCTTCAACCTCACGCTATCATAGCTAGTCGTTTCAATGGAAAAAAAATTCCTGAGTCTACTTATGAGTCTGTGATGAGTTTCTTCTTTCTATATATTTTAACGTTTGCTGTCTCAGCTCTTTTATTATCATTTAGTGGCTTAGATTTTTTAACATGCATTTCAGCATCTGCTTCTGCAATCTCTAATGTAGGTCCAGGTCTTGGCGAAATTGTGGGGCCTAATGGCAATTATAATACTCTCACTAATTACTCAAAAATTGTCTTAATTTTAACTATGTTTTTAGGAAGATTAGAGATGTTAACAATTTTTATACTGTTTCTGCCATCTTTTTGGAAAAATTAAATTTTTGATTTCAAATCTCGGCTTAAACGCACAATTAAATCTAATTGAGTGTTTTGAATTATTGCATCAAATTCATTTAGTGTAAAAGATCCTTCCAATGATCCATATGTTTCTATCTCGCCCTTTGTAATGACTCTTTTCGATAAAGTTGGTTTTTTAATGTACACCTCAAATTTTAAAGATATATCAACTCTTTTACCTTTATTTATTGATGAAATATTTTCTTGATATTCCTTAACTACAAATGTCATATCTCCATCAAAACCATTAATCTTTACTTTATCATCAAACCATTTTTTTAGAAGTTTATCGACATTGTTTGGGAGACTATCTTCAACAATAAGTTTTTTTTGCACAACCTCAAATGTCATTGTTTCTAATTCAGAGCTCATTTTATCAATAGGTAATGCTGAATAGCTACAGCTAGAAATTAAAAATAAAAAAATTATAAAAGACAGTAATTTATTCATAATTTAAAGTATTAGTTTATGATTTAAATATTACAATTTAACTTAATTAAAATATATATTGTAATAATTTATTTTGTGCTTTCAATCGATTGTATGCTTGCTTCCAGACTATTGATTGTGGACTAGAAAAAACCTCCTCAGTAACCTCTAAACCTACTTTTGCAGGAAGACAGTGCATAAATACAGCATTTTTACTAATCTTTGACATTAAATTCGAGTCAACACAATAAGGTTTAAGTAAATCAGTTTTACCTTCAACATCTCCATCATTCATGGAAACAAAAACGTCTGTCATAACACAATCTATAGATGACAAATTTATATCATCTAAACTATTTATAATATTAATATTAGAACTTTTAGGCCAGTCTCTTACACTACTTATAGATTTTGGCGAACATATAGTTAAATTTATTTCATTAAATAATTTAACAGCTTCAACTAAACTGTAACATACGTTGTTCATATCCCCCATCCACAATATATTTATATCAAATGTATCAAATTGTTGTTTTAATGTTAGAAGGTCACTCAAAATTTGGCATGGATGAGACTGATCACTTAAAGCATTAATTATAGGCTTTGTAAAATATTTAGATGCCTTTATGAGTTTATTATGATTAGTTGTTCTAAAAACTAAACCATCTAAATAACAATTAATCGCACGAAATGTGTCTTCAAAACTTTCATCACGACTAATATTTAATTCTTCAAATCGAATATCAATAGCATTTCCTCCTAACATAGAAATACCTACTGAAAATGATAAACGTGTGCGAGTCGAATATTTTTCGAATATTAAACCGATATTTTTATTTTGAAGATATTTATCTTGGTTATTAATAGTCAGAATATTTAATAGGTCTTTTTTTGTTAAATCAGAAATATTAAAAAAATTTTTTGACATTGTTAAAATGAAATTTAATTATAATACAATTAATAATTGAGTTGAAGATAATATATTATATTTCAAGAATAATTTAAAAATTTTAAAAAAACCAACATAAAATAAAATTAAAGAATGTTTATTTTTAAGCCAAAATTTATTAAAAAGCTTAACCTAAGAAATTTAAAGACTCTCTCAATACATCTGGTGGCTTTGGTAAATTCTTTAGAACCCTCCATGTAATTTTTGAGTTTGGAAAAAATATTAACCATATTGTTAAAAAGATAAAAAGAAAATAAAGATAAATTTTGTTATTATTTATATACCACTCTTCAAGTAATCCTTTGTAGGGTGAAATTACTTTTATGTAAAAATCCTTTGAAATTTCTTTATCTTGTAAGATATTCTCTTCTGCTCTAAAAATAATAGAGCCAATTCCTGAAAGACCTGGCCTAACTCCTGTGATCAAATCTTGAGTGTTCTTTGAATACATTTTAAAAGTTTCAGAAGTTAATGGTCTAGGGCCAATTATACTCATTTCTCCAGAAAGAATATTTAATAATTGAGGCAATTCATTAATTTTAGTTTTACGTAAAAATCTACCAAATGGAAGAATACGAGGATCATTTTTTATTGTAATGGAGCCAGTTTCTAAATTGGGACTATTCTCCAACATTGTTGCAAACTTATAAATTTTGAAAATTTTTCTATCCTTACCTATACGTTCTTGTAAATAAAAAATCTTATTTTCACCTGTTAATTTTAAAATAAATATTATGATTAATAAGAATGGCGAAATTATAGTTAAAGCTAAAATAGAAAAAACAATATCAAAAATACGTTCCATTTTTACATCTTGTCATCTAGAAATTTTCCAGTATCTTTATGTTTAAAATCTGGCAGTATTTGATAATATAGTCTTAAAATATCCTCTTTACTCCATTTAGCTTTACTTCTTAATTTCTCGATACCTATTATAAATTCATCTAATTTTTTTTCATCAAATTCAATTTTGCTTTTGATAACACCTATAGTTTCAAAACGTTCCAGATCTAATAATTCATCTTTTGTAAAAAATTCCTCAAAATCTTTTTCTCCAGTAGTATCGCTTTTAAAAAAGTAACAAGGCCATTTTTTATTTGGTATTAATTTATGAACTTTACTTCGTGCTTCATCTTCAGATTTACAATCATAAACATCGTATCCGCGTTCTTTTAAAAATCTTTTTGCAATTATTGGGAAGCTGATTAACTTTAATTTATCAGATAATTTAGGGAAAAATATATCTTTATTATATCCAAAGATACCAGATAAAAGACATAATATTCCAGCTTCTTTTGAAGTTATAAAATATCTAAGAATATCATTTGGGGATGAGAAAGGTTGTTGTTTTTGAAATCTCTGGCTAAAGCCATGCAAAAGAGAGCCATCAGAAAACGCTACATTTGCAAAACGCGCCATAGAAATGCTTTGTGAAAAACTTTGACGCATTAAAAATAACTCCATTATTCGTTTACTGGCACCCATTAAATTTACTGGATTTGCTGCTTTATCACTCGACACACAAAAGTAATTTTTTGAACCCTTGGCTTTAGCTATTTCAAGAATCTTTATAGTATTAATTATATTTGTAACAGTCATACGCATAAGTGTATAAGGATCTTTTTCACTCCTTACATGTTTAAGTGCTGAAAGATTAAAAATGTAATCATATTTAATACCTCTCGACATTAAAACATCAAACTCAATCGAACCGCAGTCAAGAGCAAATGTTTTGAATTCTCCTGAAGAATAACCAATACTACTTCTAAAATCCCTAACTAACTCAACCATATTATTCTCTGATAAATCTACAAGATGGAGAAGTGATGGGTTTCGTATGAAAATTTCTTTACTAACAGCCTGTCCAATAGTCCCAGATGCGCCTAATATAAGAAAAGATGATTTTGATACTATGTCATTTAAATCATTTGAAAGATTATTTAGATCTGTTGTAAATAATTCTTCATCTCTCCCAATTAAATTTAATAAATTCACTTGCACCTCATTACTAACATTAAATATTTTCGTTAGTCAATATTTTGGTTAAATTGTTAATTATTTTTTCCTTATTAAATGTTGTTTTAATTAGTTTTGAATTATTTATAACATAATTAGACTTTTCATCATCAGACATCTTTATACATTTTTCAAATGCTTTTTTAATTTGGTCAATATCAGATGGATTTACACAAATTCCAAGATTGTTTTCTCTCACAATATCCGCTACTTCTCCATTAATAATGGCTAAAATAGGTTTTCTAGCTGAAATATAAGTTTGTGTTTTTGCAGGAACAGTTTTTGAAAATATAGGTTTATCAATCAATGAAATTATTAGAAAATCACTTGACTTATAATACATAGCCATATTTTTACGCTTTTGCTGACCATGGAAAATTATATTTGAATTATTTTTTGAAAGACTTTTTAAGCAATTTAAATTTGAACCATCACCAATAATGTTTAATTGAGATTTATTTTTAAATTCGAATGAAAGCATACAATAGGCTTTAATTATATTCTCTAAGTTTTGGACTTTTCCGATATTCCCTGAAAAATTAAATTGAACTTTACGTGTTTTAGATAGATTTATTGGTTCAATGTTCAAATTCAAATCATCTGCCCAATTTGGTGCATAGTGAAAAGATATATTTTTCTTTGTATAAGGTTTTAGTTTTGATTCAAATCCTTTACTTGAGATAGCTACAGAAGAAATATTGTGAAACATAAACTTTACAAAAAAATCTAATAAGTAAGAAAAAACAGCATTTTTTTTAAATCCATAAGCATAAACATTATCTGGCCAGATATCTTGAACCCAAAACATGGTAGGCTTTTTGTATAATTTGTGAATCAAGACTGCAGGAAGCATATCTGTTAATGCAGCCATATTGAAACCAAAAATATAATCATATTTTCTTCCAATAAGTATGCCTGTGATGGATCCTAAAATCATAAAACTAATGTATTTAAGTTTTTTTTTAAAAGAGCTATGTAGATAACCAGTAACAGCTTTTAATCTAATTATATTCAGATCCTTATATTTTTCTTTTTGAAAAAGAAAATTTTTGTAGCCTTTATAAACTTTACCTAAAGGGTAAGTTGGTACTAAAGTTAATACATCAACTTCGAATCCCTTACTTTTCCACGCAAATGCAATATCATTTATTTTAAATTCTTCTGGGTAAAAACATTCTGTAACAATTAGTATTTTTTTATTTTTTGTCAAAATTTATGACCTCATATTGTGAATATAGAGATCTATTATTACTAATCATCTTTATCATATCTGAAATCATTCTGTCATAGGATGGGATGTTATAATCTAACAACGATCTTGTATCTATAAAACTTTTATCAATTAACTCTCCACCCATAGGTTTAATCTCAATTTCTTTATTGGTGTATTTTTTAAATAAATTTAATAAGTCATATTTGCTTATAGATGAATTATTTGTGACATGATACAAGCCCTCTAAATTGTTATCAACAGACCATTTTATTGCTTTTGCAAGTTCAATTGTTGTTACTCCTGACCAGATAGCATTAGTATAGCCAAATATATGATCTGTTTGACTCATAAACCAATGAAATAGGCCTTCACCAAGACTTTTTATTTCAGGTCCTATTACAGATGTTCTCAAAGTTAAATTTTTATTATCATTTATTTCACCTAAGATTTTTGTTAAAGCGTATGTACCTTGGCCATCTCTTTGATCGTTTTCAGTATACTCACCTTTTTTGCCAGAGAATACACAATCAGTCGATATATGTATGAGTTTTGCATCAATTTCGCCTGAAATTTTGGAAAGCATATGAGGTAAGTATGAATTTATAAAGATAGCTTCTTCAACATATTTATTTGAGTCATTTATCAATATTCCAATACAGTTTATTATGTAGTTGGGTTTAATATTCAATATATAGTCGCGTATTTGTAATTCATTTTTAACATCAATCAGATTGGTTTCTTTTCTATATTTAGATTTTTTGGATACATCAAACAGAATAAAATTACTGTTATTTATTATATAATTACATAATTGGTGGCCTACCATTCCGGCAGAGCCTAGAACTAAGACTCTGGGATTTTTTATCATTATTACTTATACCATACAGTTCTATTTACATAATCAGTGTAAGATAGAATTATTTTAAGTACTTTGTCAGAAACATTATCAACATTATAGTCATTCACTATATTTCCTAGCCTAGTCTCTGATACAACTTTAATTGACTCAATTATTCTTTCTTTATCTAATCCAGACATTATTATAGTTCCCTCATCCATACCCTCTGGCCTCTCATGGGCTTGGCGAATAGTAATCGCAGGAAAATTCAAAATAGATGCTTCCTCAGTAATTGTCCCACTATCAGAAATCGTACAAAAAGCGTTCATTTGTAATTTAACATAGTCAAAAAAACCGTAAGGTTTTGCAAAAGTAATATTATCACTGTTATTTTTATGATTTATTTCTCTTAGTTTTTTTTCTGTTCTTGGATGAGTAGATATAATAATTGGTAATTTAAAAACTTTTTCAATTTCGTTTATAGAATTTAATAATTCATCAAAATTCTTTTTGTAATCTACATTTTCTTCACGATGGATACTCATTATGAAGTATTTTTTTGGTATTAATTTATTTTTTTTGAGAATATCACTTGACTTAATTGCATCTATATTATTATTTATTACTTCTTTCATAGGGGAACCAATTTTAATAATTGTTTCAGGCTTTATGCCCTCTGAAATCAAATAATTTCTAGCGTGTTCTGATAGCGGCAAATTTATATCACTTAGGTGATCAACAATTTTTCTATTTATTTCCTCAGGAACTCTTTGATCAAAACATCTGTTACCTGCTTCCATATGAAAAACAGGAATCTTTCTTTTTTTTGCAGGTATGACACTTAAACAACTATTTGTATCACCATAAATTAATACTACATCTGGATTTAGTTCATCTAAATGGTCATCTACTTTTGATACTATATTACCTATTGTTTTTGATGGTGTTTCTTTTGCGGCTCCTAGAAAGTAATTAGGTTTTCTAATACCAAGTTGTTCGAAAAATAGCTCATTAAGTTCATAATTGTGGTTTTGTCCAGTATGGATAATAATATGTTCAGTATATTTATCTAATTTTTTTATAACTTGACTTAATTTAATAATTTCAGGCCGAGTTCCAACAATTGTTAATACTTTAATTTTTTTCATGTTTTTTATTCTATCATCTATAACTAATTTTTTGTTAAATATTCAAATTTTCTAACAAATCATCTTTTTCGTCACTATTAGGATAGTTAATCAATACTGCTTTTAAGGCCCCTTTAAAAACAAATAGGCTTCCAGCTATGGCTCCAACAACTCCACACGTATTAAAAAGATTTTTTATATCATTAAGATTTCCAGCTCCTCCCATAATAGAGATTGGAACATTGACAGCATTGCGCAAATTTTTAGCCAAAATAAGATCATAACCACTCATTAAACCATCCAAATCAATAGAATTAATTACAATCTCTCCAGCGCCAAACTTTACTGCTAAGTTAGCTAACTCTATGGGTGTTTTATTGGTCTTAAATTTGCCATTATGCGTGAAAACTTCATATTTTCCAAATAAATTTCTCTTAACATCAAGAATAACTACTACACTCTGACTGCCAATTTTAGATGATATATCTGTTACTAACTTAGGATTTGCAATAAAGCTGGCACTAATTGCAACCTTTTCAACACCAAGACTAATAATATGTTCAGCATGATAAACAGTTTTTACACCTCCACCATAACAAAGAGGCATTCTGCATTCCGCTGCCATTTTTTTAATTGTTAAAAAATCTGGGTCCATGCCTTTGGTAGTTGCATCAATATCTAAAACAATCAATTCGTCAGCTTCTTTTTCATTAAATATTCGAATAGCATTAATCGGGTCTCCAATATATTTGAATGGTTCAAAATTCTTTGTCTTAACTAAGCCTTTATCTCTTATTAATAAACATGGGATAATTCTTGATTTCAGCATATATTAAATTTCTGCGAAATTTTTCAAAAGTTGCATTCCAAAATGATGGCTCTTTTCGGGATGAAATTGAACTCCAAAAATATTCCCTTTTCTAACAGAGCATACATATTCAGCATTATAATTTGCAGTAGCCTCTACATCACACTCCTCAAAAGCATCAAAGTAATAAGAATGTAAAAAATAAAACTTCAAATTCTCTTTTATTCTTTTGTACAATCCACCGTAAGACTTTGGATTAACATTATTCCAACCCATGTGGGGCAGAATAATGCCATTGGAAGAGTCGAACCTTTTAACTACTGCATTAATCCATCCCAATCCATTTAATTTACCTTCCTCACTTGATTTTGCTAACATTTGCATACCTACACATACGCCTAAAATTGGTATTTTTTTATCAATCACTAAATCCTCTATGTTTGTACGCATCCCAGACTCATCTAATTTCTTAATTGCGTAATCAAACGACCCTACACCTGGAAGTATAAGCTTAGATATATTAGTCAGGTCTTTTGAAGATCTTGCTATTAAAGCCGGCTTATTTAATCTTTTATAAACATCTTTAAATGCTTGGACGTTACCCAAGCCATAATCAACAATAGCAATCATTTATATAACCTCTTTTCTAAGCCAAATAATTGCATCATCTTTGAACCAAAATTAACAAGTAATTGATTATTTCTATAGTCATCAACGTTTTTGTTATCTCCTTCAAATATAGACTTCAATTCATCAACAGTTAAACCCAGCTTATGAGAAACATATTCAAATTCTTCCTTTAAAAAATGATTATCTAGTTCTGAAGATTTAATTCTCTCAATTGCTTCTTCTCTTGTCATTTGACCGGTGAGAATTAAACTAGAAAAGTGAGCCCTTCTTTTATCGAAACCAAATTTTTTGGGTAACCAGTAATCTTCGAAAAAACGAGTAAAACGTGACTCATGGTGCTTATGTTTAAATTTTTCCCAGCCACAAAATTTATTTAATTCAACCTCTGCATCTGCCTTTATATATTTAATATAATCTAATGGTTTAAATACTTGCATTCCTAAAAAGTACTTGTAATAAATCTTAGATACAAACACATCAATGATTGGAAAAGTTCTTAATGATCTTTCTCCATATATAGATTGAATGTCTACAATTAATGTTTTGTCAATTCCTGGGGTTACGCCCCACTCATCTGGCTCTCTTATACACTCTGTAGAATAATTACCTCCAGTTAAAACATATTTAACCTTATGCTTACGCGCAAACTTATATAAAGCAGAAAAAAAGGCGGTGTCTTGAGGTATATCTTGATGTGGAATTTGTGACTTTAGAAATGCAACCTGAAGATCCTTCATTTCTTCCCAGTTAATAACCTCAGTATATAAATCAAGCTGCAATCCATCGACAAGTTTTTCAATATTACCAACTGCTCTATCTGTATTCCATCCCGCATCCACATGGAATAACAAAGGCCTTAAACCAAATTTTACTTTTGCTAAATAAGTTAAATATGAACTATCTAATCCACCACTCAAGCCTATGATACAATCAAAATCCTTATTTTCGCCCTCTTTTTTAATTTTTTCTATAATTTTAGATAATCCCTTTTCGTCTTTAAGATTTTTGTTCCATTTTGGGAGAATTATATTGTAAAAGTTATTACAGTATATGCATTGACCATTTTCATCAAAATCAATACATGAATCCGATGTGTCCATTACACAATTTTTACATATTCTATAATGCCTATCAATCATGACTCAGCTCCCTATATGTATCTATGATAAATGCCCATGTTTGATCTGCACAACGTTTCCAGGAATATTTATTTGAAAGTTTCTTTGCACGTTTAGAAATATATTTACGAAGTGAATGGTCATAGATAATTTTCTCTATAGCAAAAACAATAGACATGCAATCTTCTGGGTTAAAATACACGCCACCATCCTGAAGTACTTCTGGCATTGGCCCACGATCAGAACATGCAATAGGCAACCCCGATGCCATTCCTTCAATTAAAGTTATAGGCATATTTTCACAACTTGATGCAAAAATAAAAATATTTGATTTTGATAAGTATTCAGGCACCTTATCGTGGGAAATAAAATCAATTTCCTGAACAAATGAAGCCTCAGGATCATATTTATTAATACTTTTATCTAATAATTTCTGAGCCTTGCCTTCTCCACCACCAATCAGTTGCAATGTAATATTATGGCCATGCGCTCGTAAAATTGAAAGCGCCTGAACAACAACCCATTGATGCTTATACAATTCGGTATTTGAAATATACACACATCGAATAGGTTCAGTGGAATCATCAGGCCATATATGTTTCAATTGCGATGATCTAAAATTTAAACCTACCCCATGTGGTATACACTTTACACGAGTAAGCAGGCCTGTTGATTTTTGTATGACTTTCGAAGCATATTGCGTAAGAAAAATTACTCCATCAGAATATCGAAATGCATAATTTTGAATAAAGAGAATCACAAGCAACCTTAATCTTTGCTTCGTATAGCCATAACGCTTCATTGCTCCAGGTTCATATGAAAGCATATCTTGACTTAAAATAATCATTGGTTTAAATCTGCACACAGTACTTGCATCAGTTGTAAACATAATATCGCAACCAATTTTTTTAGCTTCGTAACTTAACTTTGTTGCTTGCCACCAAATTTGTTTCATTAAAGGCTGCTGCAACTCTTTAAATGAATGCTTAATCAGCCACTCATAGTTTTCTAATTTATTTAATAGACTATCCGGTGCCCATAAATGTACCTCTTTGATGCCGTAATCTAAAGGATTTACCTCAGATAGAATTCCTATCAAATAAGCTTTTGCACCACCAGAACGATTTCTTGATGCATCAATACCGACAATTATTCTACGCATTCTTAAAAATTACTAAATTATACAACAGAAGCCTTTGATGAACTATATTGACCTTTAAGTTTATTTTGTAATACTATTCCCATTGCTATAAAAAGACCGAACTGGAAATTACCGAAGGCATGGACAGGGACAAATAGATCTGCAATGATCGATATAATAATAAATAGTTTCAACGATGCTGCTATTGCATCTTGATGAGCATTAGTATTATTAACTGAAATCTTTCTATAATTGTTTACAACAAAATATAACATAAAGAGCAGTCCTATCATTCCATACCGAAATAAATAACCTCCTGGCATAA
>CESW01057960.1_pt1 | contig 12703 bp, 9 predicted proteins | sample 531171 | NCBI WGS metagenome assembly CESW01 (sample SAMEA2621859, study PRJEB7988) | marine metagenome | biome: marine biome (ENVO:00000447); feature: surface water layer (ENVO:00002042); material: "saline water (ENVO:00002010), including plankton (ENVO:xxxxxxxx)" | depth 5 m
ATGACTGAATTTACAGCTGCACATAACATATTTATTGATGAAAATGGCATAGCCTATATTTTTGGAGCTTCATCAAATTCGGGAAGTAACCCTTCAAATGGTGCTATTTTCTTAGATGTTGTTACTGACCCAATTAATCCCATCTATTTAGGTGAATGGGATCAAAATTACATTCATGATGGTATGGTAAGAGGAGATACAATGTATGCTGGCTGTGTGTATGCTGGAGAACTTTTCATTATTGATGTTAGTAATAAGTTTAATCCTCAAACTCTCGGATCCAAATCTACGCCTAGTAATTTTACTCACAATGCATGGGTTTCAGATAATGGAGACTATGTTTTCACGACAGATGAAGTCGATGGAGCTTTTCTTACCTCATATGATATTTCTGATTTTAATAATATTCAAGAAGTTGACAGAATTCAATCAAATCCTGGTACTAACTCAGCTCCACATAATGCGCATGTTGATGGAAATTTCTTAATAACCTCATATTATCAAGATGGGACAGTAATACACGATATAACATATCCATATAATATGATACAAGTTGCCTTTTATGATTCTTACAGCGGCTCTGGTCCAGGCTTTAATGGTTGTTGGGGTACATATCCATATCTGCCTTCTGGAAATATAATTTCATCTGATATAAATAGTATAAATAATTCTGGTGTTTTATTTGTTTATGGTCGTGAATTTTCTCAAGCATGTTATTTAGAAGGTAATGTAACAGATGCTGTAACAAACTCTCCAATTAATAATACTAACGTTAGGATACTAAATACAATTGCTAACTCTTCATTTACAAATTTACTTGGGGATTATAATACAGGTACACCCATGTCTGGTTTTTACAATGTAGAGTTTAGAAAAAACGGATATATAACTGATACTTTCAGTGTTAATTTAAATAATGGGATAATTTCTATTTTAGATGTATCTTTAAGAGTTGACTCATCTTTTGATATAGTTGGTTGTACTAATCCTAATTCTCAGAACTTCAATCCGAATGCAAACTCTGTTGTAGCTTTTGGTGCTCCTCAAAATAACTCTTTTTCTACTGGTAGCTTTTTCAATGGTAATCAATATTTAATTTTTGATGCTAACGATAACTTTAGAATTAAGTCAGCTATTTTTTATGCTGATAGTACAAATGTTGTAACCTTTGAACTGAGAGATAACAGTGGTAATGTGATAGATGATACAACTTTAAATGTATCTTCTGGGCAACAAAGATTAACACTTAATCTTAATGTGCCACCTGGCTCTGATCATCAGTTAGGTATTAGGGGTCAAAATAGTGGTTTATATAGAAATGATAGCGGTGCAAGTTACCCTTACGATATAGGAGGGTTAATGTCAATTACTAGATCAAGTGCCAGTTCAGATCCGACTGGCTATTATTATTTTTTTTATGATATAGAAATTGATGTTCCCTGTATCGATAACATAACTAATATCTACAAAGATGAGTTAGTTCAAAACAAAGAAACTAAAAAATTATCCTTTAATATTTTAGGTAAAATAATTAATAAAGCCCATTCAAATCAAATATTTTTTAAATTTCATGAAAACGGAAACGTTGAGAAAGAACTTATTATTGAATGATAAATATCGAAACTTTTGAGCTTATTGGTTTTAACAATGTTAAGTTTTTAGTTGATAGGTTTTCTGATACTAAATCAAAAAAAATCATCGTTTTTTGTCATGGTTTTAAAGGTTTCAAAGATTGGGGGGGGTTTAATTATATTGCTAATTATTTTGTTACTAAAAGTATAACATTTTATAAATTTAATTTTTCACATAATGGAACCTCTTTAGATAACCCAACAGAAATATGTGATTTTGAAAAGTTTTCTCAAAACAACTTCACTTTAGAGTTATATGATTTAAATCAATTGATAAATTATGTTGAAGTAAATGAGGATTTATCTAATAAAGAATTAATTTTAATTGGACATAGTCGTGGTGGAGGAATCTCTATAATTAAATCATCAGAAGATGCCAGAATCAAAAGACTCATAACCTGGTGTTCCCCATCTAATTTTTTTAATAAGTTAGATTCAGATAAGATAAAGTTATGGAAAAAAAGAAAAGTTATTTACGTTGATAATAAGAGAACAAACCAAAAGCTACCTCTACATTATCAGTTTTATATTGACTGCATTAAAAATAAAAATAATTACGATATTTTAAATTGTTGTAATAAAATTAATGTTCCTCATTTAGTTCAGCATGCTAAAAATGATGAAACTGTTGACTATTCAGAGGCATTAAAAATTTATAAAAATTCAAAAAAAAGTAAATTAATTTACTATGATTCTAATCATGTGTTTGGTATGACACATCCTTTTAAAAAATCAAATTGCAATAAAGTTTTAGACAAGGTATTATCAGACACATCAGTTTTTTTAGAAACTTAATCTAGGGTCAATTACTCTATTTAAATTTGAAAATTTTTTGTTAAGATGATTAAAGTATCCGGAAACAGCAACCATTGCAGCATTATCTGTACAATAGTTAATTTTAGGGAAAAATAGTTTGAAATCATTATTTAAACATTCAGCGTTTAGTTTATATCTTAAATGAGAGTTTGCTGATACTCCTCCAACAATACAAATATGTTTTAGATTATTATCAATTGCACATTTAATTGTTTTTTGAACTAATATTTCAACTATGCTGTTCTGAACACTTGAGCATAAATCATTAATGTTGTTTTTAACAAAATTTGAATTTTTTTCTAATCTATTTTTGATAAAATAAATAATAGATGTTTTTAAACCACTGAAACTAAAATCATAATTTTTTATTTTAGGTTTTCCAAATTTAAAAATAGGTTTACCTTTTTTTGATAAATTGTCAATAATTGGTCCGCCTGGATATCCTAAACCTAAAAATTTAGATGTTTTGTCAAATGCTTCTCCTGCTGCATCGTCTAAAGTATTGCCAACTTTTTTAAAATCATTGTAACTATTAACTATGACAAGTTGAGTATGACCACCTGAGACAGTTAAGCTTAAAAAAGGAAATCTAGGGTACCTACTTTCTTTATTTTTTAAAAAAATTGAGTGAATATGTGCCTTCATATGATCAACATCTGTCATTGGAATTGACAGTGTTTGAGCTAGTGATTTTGCAAATGATGAACCAACAATTAAACTTCCAGAAAGTCCAGGTCCGTTTGTATATGAGATTAAGTTAATTTTATTTAAATGTATTTTGCTTTCTTTTAATGCTTTTTTTAGTACAGGAATTATGTTTTTTAAATGCTCTCTAGATGCAATTTCAGGTACAACACCTCCATATTGATTATGAACTACTTGTGAAGATATAATATTAGATAAAACATGGTTTTTGTTAGTTATTGCAACTGAAGTGTCATCACAGGATGATTCTATTCCTAAAACAAAAAAATCATCAACCATTTAACTTAAAGAGTTTATGTCCAAGTTTATCTCTTTTAGTTTTTAAGTAAAAATCATTATGGCAATTACTTTTAATCTCCATTGGTGTATTCTTTACTATTTTTAATCCATAACCCTCTAAACCAGCTCTTTTTTTTGGGTTATTTGTTATTAAATTAATTAACTTGATATTCATTTTTCTTAAAATTTGAGCTCCAATTCCATAGTCTCTATGATCAGCTTTAAAACCAAGTTTTTCATTTGCTTCAACGGTATCAAAACCTTTTTCTTGCAAATGGTATGCTTTAAGTTTATTAACTAAACCAATTCCTCTTCCTTCTTGGTTCATGTATAAAACAATACCTCTATTATTTTTTTCAATTAATTTCATTGATTCTTTTAGTTGATCACCACAATCACATCTTAATGAAGAAAAAATATCTCCTGTAACGCATGATGAATGTACTCTAACTAAAACTTCATCATTATTGTTCCAATTACCTTTATATAGTGCCAAATGTGTATTATTATTATCAATCTGATTAAATACTTTAAGATTAAACATACCAAATGATGTTGGCATATTAACATCAGTAACCTCCTCAACTAGTGATTCATTTTCTAATCTATATTTTATCAGATCCTTTATAGTTATAATTTTTAAATTAAATTTTTTTGCTATTTGTAATAATTCATCCCTTCTAGCCATAGTTCCGTCCTCGTTTAAAATTTCAACTATAACACCTGCAGGATAATGACCTGCTAATTTAGCTAAATCAACAGCTGCTTCTGTATGACCTGCTCTTCTAAGAACTCCTCCGTTTTTTGATTTTAATGGAAATATGTGACCAGGTCTTCCAAGATCTTTAGAATTTGTTTTTGAATTAACAAGTGCTTTGATTGTTTTAGATCTGTCAGAAGCAGAAATTCCTGTGGTGCATCCATTTCCAATTAGATCAACTGATACCGTAAATGATGTATTATGAGAATCAGTATTTTTTCCAACCATTAAATTAAGATTTAATTCATCACATCTTTTTTCAGTAAGAGGTACACATATTAAGCCTCTTCCATTTGTTGCCATGAAATTGATTATTTCTTTTGTTGCAGATTGAGCTGAACAAACAAAATCACCTTCATTTTCTCTGTCCTCGTCGTCCAGTACTATTATAATTTCACCATCTTTAATGGATGATATCGCATCTTCAATTTTATCAAACATTTTTTTTTGTAAAAGTAGTAACTTTAGAGATTATTTGAAATTTCTAATCAATCTTATTTCATTTATCGCAAAGAATAAGCAAATTATTGCAATTGGGAAAAAAATAAAATTACTTAGCCACATTCCATAAGTACTATTAATACTTAGTTCTTTAGCACTCTTTTCACCAATGATTGAAATTATATAATAAATTATAAAAAATGAACATGAAATTAGAATTGGATATCCATAGCCACCTTTATTAATCATTGAGCCTATTGAAGTACCAATTATAAACATAATTAAACAAGCGATTGATAATGTAAATTTTCTCAAATATTCAATATTGTGTTTTACAATTATTGTGTCCCTAAATAAAATATCATCTTTGGTATTTTGAATTTTTAATAAATATGATTGTGACTTATTTATTGCTGTTAAAAAAATTTTTTTTCTATCTAAATAATAAAATGAGGAATTTTCATGTTTTCTTTCTGATTTTATTGATTCAAGATTAAAATTTTGAAAAAAATCTGATTTAAACTTTTCAAGTTTATTATTTTTTATATTCTCTAATGAATCAATTGCTATATTTATTTCTTTATTGTTAAGCATTGCATAATGACCCTTGTACAATTTTTCAGTATTTCTCATATACTCAAAAGAGCTCAAATCAATAATTAATTTATTTTCCTCAAATTTTATTTTTTGATGTTCATTATTTTTTGAGTCTAGCTCATTGATTTCATTATAGGAATAACCATCTATTAATCTAAATATTAATAAATTTTTTTTTTCATCAATTAACATTTGTCCTCTTTTTGAAACAATCATTTTCTTTGTTTCCTCATCACTGTAAATAATTATATCCTCTAAATTTATATTGTCTGATTTTTTTTTCCCAACTTTTATTTTTAAACCATTTATCTCATCATAAAATATTCCCTCTCTAATATTTAATGCTGGTTTCTTTTTTTGAATGGAATAAATCATACTAGCGTTTTTTAAGTTAACGTACGGTAAAATGTTATTAGAAAAGTAGAAAGATAAAATTGAAACTAAAAAAATAAAAATTAATAATGGAAGATTGAATCTATAAAATGATATTCCTATTGACTTTAAGGAATTTAACTGATTTGTTTCTGAAAGATTTCCATAAAACATTATGGAAGATATTAAAATAGATAGCGGTAGTGAAAGTGGAACAAATCTAGCAGATGCATAAAATAATAATTGAAAAATTTGAAAAATCTCTAGTCCTTTTCCTACTAAATCATCTACATATTTCCACAAGAACTGCATTAGTAGAAAAAATAAGCATAAGAAAAAAATTACAATGAATTTTGATATAAATGAGTTTAGTAAATAAGAATCTAACTTCTTCAATTAATTAAAGACCAAGAGCACTTCTGAGATTATCAATCTGTGTTTCCCAAAGCAGTTTTGCTTCTTCGAAATCTTCTTGATCATCTGCAAAATCAGTTATCAATATAGATACGTCAGAAGTCATATCATCGACAACTATTCTGAATTCAAAAAAATCGTCAGATTTTTCAGAGTCTAACCATTTAAATTTGACAAATTTATTATCTTTCTTAGATATTAGTTTAGCTGATTGCTCACTATCATCCCAGTAAAAAGTATATACTCCGTTCTTAATATTTACGTCGTTGGCAAACCATTCGGACAATCCACTTGGAGTTGACAATCTTTTGTATAAAACCTTAATCGATGAGCTTATGGGAAACTCTAGGGTATATTGTCTTGAGAATTGCATTATGTTTTTTTAAATTAGTTTTGCAAAGATAATATTTTCGTGCCAATTATTATAAATTTCATAAACATGGGAAAAATAATTTTTAAATATAGAGGTCAAATACCTGCACTTGTTTTGATTCTTGCAATTCCTTTTTTGTTATACACAAAAGAAATTTTAATTAATCAAACACGACTAAATTTTGAATATTATTCCATAATATTAATTTTTCTTGGTTGTTTTATGAGGTTTTATACTATTGGATTTAGTTATATTGAAACTAGTGGTAGGAATAGAAATAATCATATTGCTAAAAAATTAAATACAACATCAATGTATTCTGTTTCAAGGAATCCTTTATATTTTGGAAATGTTTTAATTTGGATTGGAATTATATTGAGAACTAATAATTTATTTTTTTTACTTCTTTGTGTAATAATTATTACTGTAATGTACTACTACATAATTAAAAGCGAAGAAACTTTTTTAGAAAATAAATTTGACCATCAGTATTTAGTTTGGAAAAGAAAAACTCCTGCATTTGTGCCTAACTTTCTATTATATAAAAAATCAAAAAATAAGTTTAATTATAAGTCAATTTTAAGAAGAGAATACTCTTGTGTCTTAGCAATTTTTCTTACAATTTTATATTTAGATATTATTAAATTGTTTTTGCTTCAAGAAATAATAATGGTTAATCAATTTTTATTGATTTCAACCATATTTATAATTTTCATATCTATTACATTAAAATACTTAAGAAAAAACACAACAATTTTAGATGATTGATTTTGTAGATTTAAATATATTTGCAAGCATTATAGGCGTGGTAGCTCAGGTGGTTAGAGCGCAGGATTCATAACCCTGAGGTCGGCAGTTCAAATCTGCCTCACGCTACAAAAAAAGACCCTGTTAAAGGGTCTTTTTTATATTTCTTTTATTTGATAGTTTAAAATTAATTAATAATGATTTTCTTTTTAATTTTATGTGCATCAGATTTAATCTCTAAAAAATAAATACCGCTATTTAATTTAGAAGTATTTATATTAATTTTATTTGCATTAACAAGGTGAGATTCAACTAATTTACCTGTAATATCATATACATCCAACTCATCTATTTTAACTGCATATGATGAAATTGAAATCTTGTCATTAGCAGGGTTGGGATACACTTGAGTAGAAGATAAAATAACGTTTTGAATATCAGTTGAATTTCCTAAGTTTAAAGCTACATAAATCCTTGGATTAAGGTATCCTTGAATTGTATCAATATATGTATTTCCTCTTCCTTTACTCATTGTTGGGTTATCTAGTAATGAGTTTGCTGCACCAAATCCTGGAACAGCAGCTGCAGCAGGAGTTTGAGGACTTAATTTCCAAGCTGAATCATAAGCAGCAAGATTCCACCAGTCCCAAGGGCTAGCTTGTTCTGTGTATGGTTGTCCAAACGCGTTAGGTGTTGATGAAGGAGGAGGAGTAATAAACTTGTAAAAACCTTCATAACCATCATTATTTAGATTAGCTGCAATCGTAAATGCATCTGATAGACCAGCGTTTACAAAAACATCATTATTACCATAAAAATTAGAATAATGTTGTACAGTTCTGCTTCCCATCAACTCAACTACAAAATCTCCAGTTGCTGGATTGACAACATCACCAGTGTCTATTGGAGCAAAAGGATCCTTATAACAATGAAACGAAACGATAGGAATTCCTCCGTCATCCAACCATGAGATATCAGCTAAAGCACCTCCAACATTAAATGCCATGTTGATATCACTGCTATAATTCTCATGATTAGGTATATTCATTAAAAGTGGAGCTGGACTGTTGAATGGAGGCGTACTATCAGGGTAATAGGCACTATCAGTTCCAAATATATTACCATGGAATTGAGGAATTACATAGGGCTGACTGTTAGTAGGTGATATAAATTTGGGTAAATACATCTCTGCAGCAGTATCTAATGTAGCTACAGCAAGAGAAACATATCCACCTGAACCATGACCACCTAATACAATCTTAGAAGGATTAATTCCAAACGTATTTCCATTATCATGAGTTGATCTCAAATATCTTACAACTGTTCTGGCATCTTGCATGCCTCTATAAACTGCTTGAATTACTGTAGCAGTTCTTACTTCTTGATCTAAAGAATTAGGGTTCCATCCAAGTCTGTAATTAAACGCAACAGCTACATATCCTTTTTTTGCCCATCTTTTACATTGTTCAACGATAGAAGAATCAAGTTTTGTTCCAGTTGGTTGACCATTAATTACAGGAGGAAGAAAAACACCTGTGTGAGCAAGTATCACAACTGGTCTTTCAGTTAAAGAATCTCCTGAAGGTTCATAAATATCACATAATAGAGATGTAGGTGAAGGAGTTCCCCCTAAAAGTAATGGTAAAACGCTAATGTTGGTACCATAGTTTACATCTGAATGTATTGTAACATCACTAAAAACTTCGTCAATATATCTAATCTGAGAAAATGATACATTAAAAAGTGTACATGATATTAATAGTAATAAAGCTTTTTTCATATTTAATAATTTTAGTGCAATTATAATACTTATTAATTAAATGAATTAAATTATGTCTATAAATTGTATGACAGAGAAACATATGATAATCTTCCAATTAGGGGTCCACCATAAACCTGATAATGCTTATTATCAAATATGTTAGATGCACCCAATTTTAGTGTGGTGTTGATTTTATCAAAACTTTTAGATAATTGTGCATCTACTGTTGAATACCTTTCTACAATTCCAGTAAATTGAGGTGATCCAACAAACTTAAATTTATCTACCCACTTATAATTTACATTAAAACTAAATCCTTTTAAATTTTTAAATTTTAATTCTCTTGCTGAAAATCCAATATTAAACTTATGCTTTGGTGTATTGAATGCTGGTATAATTGGGTCATCAGTATTTTTTTTATTTAAAATATTGAGAGAATAATTTCCATTAATTAAGTAATTATCTAAGTATAAATTCATTCCAATTGATGCTCCATGAGTAGAAACATTATTATCAGAATTTGCTGACATTCTATGAATTTCTACTGACCTAGCATTTAAATCATAGCCTGTAACACCATTTACAATGGTATCATTTCCGTTAAACTTAGCACCAACCCTATATCCAATAAAATCTTTGTATATAGAATAATAATAAGATAAATCTAAGTATAATATATTTTTAACTGTACCTCTATAACCTAATTCAAGTGTACTTACTTTTTCTGGTCTTATTGGATCAATGGAGAAGAAAACAAGACTATCTTTGCTAGGAACAATAGGCTTGAAATAACTAATTAATGAATTGATGGTAACAAGATTTTCTCCGTACTCTACGCCATGTCCATTTAAATTGCCAACAAGAATTGCTCTTCCAGCATTATAATAAAGATATTGTTCAGAGAGCGTTGGGTTTCTAACTCCACTTGAAAATGATAATCTTATATAATCACTTTCATTAGGTGATATTACAATAGATGCTGCAGGTGAAATACTGTAATCATAATTTTCATTTTTATCTAATCTAACAGTTGAATTAAGTGTTAATATCTCGTTAAATATTTTTGATTCAATTCCTGAATAAAAACCGAACTGATTATTAGTTATTTTTTCATACTGGTCATTAAAAATAGTTCCTTTAGAATTTGGTCTATACTGTCTAAAACTCGTTCCTAATCTTAAATTGCCTATTGATGATTTATAGTCATAATATCCATTAATCTCATGAAGCATTGATTTATCGTAAAAACCTGTTCCTCCATCAATAGGAATTGATGTAGTTATATTTTTAAGATATTTATTAAATCCATCTGTTCCAGGAACTAATCTATTAGTAGAATCGTTCGTTAGTGATCTTACAAAATTATGATTACTTATTATCAAATCAATATTTGAATTAAAAATAGAATCTATAATAGATCTAAACTCATTTTCGTTGTAGGAAACTCCATCAATTAAATAAACTATTGAAAAGATAGGAAGATTAGTTACAGGGTCAATTATTGGAAGGCCGTTTGCAGGATCTAATTCAAACTCGATATTTCTATCTACATCAAGTCCAAAATCGTTCCAACTCACATTATCTCTCCAAACTGATTTATACATTTTATACCAATCATCATTAAAAACAAGATTATATTCTTGAAGTTTTTGAGATGTAAAAACAGCGTCATATGAATCACCAGCATCTTCAACTGAACTATAGTAAGTAATTTTAAATATATTTTTTTTAAAGTATTCAAAGCGATTTTGAACTAGCTTAATATTTTTTAAATTAATTCTATTATCACCTTGATAAACAGTAGTTCCACCACCATAATTAATTGCATATAATAGTTGTGATTCATCAGAAAACTTATAGTGCAATGAGGATGATGCTTTAATGTTTCTGGTATTATAATCAACAACATCCCTTTCTTTATATCCACTTCGATAAATTATTCCAAGGCCAGGGTAGTCAAAATATGAATTTATATCTGTTACTAAATCATTCAAATTTCCTCCAATATCTTCATCACCGTAAATATTTACCGCATCATATCCACCTGGATTATTTAATTTAACTTTGTTGTTGTCTTTTACCAATGAATAATTGTCTGCTTCCCAATCATCAGCTTTTAAATAAGAAAAGTTGAATTTAAGAGCAATTTTGTTATTAAAAGCTTTAGCATATCTAATTGAATTGTCAAATAAATTGCGTTCACCATATTTAGTTTGAACAGATAAACCAGGATATAAAAAAGGATCTTTTGTTGTTATATTGATCACACCATTAAAAGCTCCAGGTCCATAGTATGCTGAACTAGCACCTTGTATAATTTCGACTTTCATTACATCTAAGTCTGAAGTGCCAAGAAAATTTCCAAGAGCAAAATTTAGACCAGGAGCTTGATTATCAACACCGTCAATTAACTGAAGTGAACGAACAGGTGATGTACTATTAAAACCTCTTGTATTAATAACTTTAAATGCAAGACTCGCTGATGTTAAATCAACTCCTTTTAATGAACCTAGTCCTTCATAAAAACTGTAAGAAGGAGTTTCTTTAATACTAATTAAGTCCATAGATTCAATAGTCAAAGGAGATTCCTTTTGTTTATCTGCTAATCTTTCATTGTATATGACTAATTCATTTAGCATTTTTTCATCGCTTTCTAATATAAAATCTATTTTACTTATACCTTTAAGCACATTAACAGATCTTTTTTTGTAACCCATGTAAGAGGCATTTAAAGTAAATGGAGGTGATATGTTTTCAAACTCTATAAAATAAAAACCATTTTTGTCAGTAACAACTCCATAATTAATTTCAGAAATAAAAACATTAGCACCTATCATCGGATTGTTTTTATCATCAGTTACTTTACCTGAAAATGTATTTTGTGAAAGTGAGTGTAAAGAATTTAGAAAGAATAAAAATAAAGTATATTTTTTCACATAAAATAAATAGATTCGCAATTTACACTTTTATTAATGCAATATATCTCGCTTAATTATAAAATATCTGAAACCAAAGATTTAAAATTATCATTTGAAAATCGAGGGTTTTTGTTCGGAGATGGATTTTTTGAAACAATTAAAGTCAATAATAATAAGATCTTTAATTTTAAAATTCATTCAAAAAGAATCAAAAAGTCATTAAATCTTCTTTGTTTAGACTTTGATTTCTGTGAAGAGAAAATAAAGAATAATGTTTTATCATTAACTAAAAAGAATAAAATAACCTCAGCGAGTGTAAAGTTAGTTTTTTTTCGCAGTTCTGAAGGTAGATATTTTCCAAAAACTAATAACTGCTCAATATTAGTTAGTTGCAAGAAAGACAAACCAAATTTTTGCTTAAATGACGTTAGAATAAACACTTTTGATGACATTAAAAAAAGTATTAATTTTTTGTCGTCACTAAAATCGCTAAATAGTTTAACGTATGTTATGAGTGCTATATCAGCAAAAAAGCTAGGCTATGACGAAGCAATTATATTTAATGAACAAAACTTTGCTATAGAAACAACGAGTTCAAATCTTTTTTTCGCTTTAAATAACAAATTATTTACACCTCATTTAAATCAAGGTTGTGTAGAGGGTACAATGAGAGAATTAATTATAAATAATTTTAATGTTAAAGAAATCAAAGTTAAAATGGATGATTTGATAAATTCTCATGAAATTGTACTTACAAATTCATTAAGTATTAAATCTGTTACTGAAATAAATGGTGTTTCTCTAAATAATTCACAATACGCAAACCGATTTTTAGAAAAAATAAACCAATTAATTTAGTGATGGATTTTTTGGGAAGTTTTTCCAGAG
>CESW01014288.1_pt1 | contig 12696 bp, 10 predicted proteins | sample 531171 | NCBI WGS metagenome assembly CESW01 (sample SAMEA2621859, study PRJEB7988) | marine metagenome | biome: marine biome (ENVO:00000447); feature: surface water layer (ENVO:00002042); material: "saline water (ENVO:00002010), including plankton (ENVO:xxxxxxxx)" | depth 5 m
AGGCCTTGCGCTGTCTTGGATTCTTTTCCCCGAGCCGGGAGCTGAAATTGAAGCTACTATCTCTGCTGCTAAGGCGTTAAGTGGAGGCGACACGGAAGGCTACATCCAAGCACTTGGCCCTAAAGAATTTGTATTTCCGGTGGATCATGGGGCTCACCCTGGTTTTAAAACCGAGTGGTGGTATTATACTGGGAATTTATTCACTGAAGATGGTAGGCAGTTTGGCTATCAATTTACCATTTTTAGAAATCAATTAAGCCCTTCAGAGGTAGAAGATGCACCAATTGACCTGGAGGTAAATGGTACTTATAATTTGGAGTGGAATACCAACCAATTGTACTTAGCACACTTTGCCATCTCCGATGTGTCGAAAAAGGATCATGTGTTTGACGAGCGCTATAGCCGGGGTGCTGCTGGTTTAGCGGGGGCGAGCATGGATCCTTATCGGGTCTGGCTGGAAGATTGGGAGATAACACAGGTTAAGGATTCAATGGCTAGTGGTGAGCGTTTTACAGTGAGAATTAAGGCAGAAATGGCTGATGCGACAGCTATAGACATACAGCTGAATCCAAAAAAACCACTGGTTCTCCAGGGGGAAGAGGGTTATGATAAGAAAGGGGGTGAGGATGGAAATGCTTCGTATTATATTTCGTTCACGCGAATGCAGACCGATGGGGTGCTGCGAAAGGATAGTGAGTCATTTGCGGTTTCAGGGCTGAGTTGGATGGATCATGAGTGGAGTACTTCGGCCTTGGATTCAGGGCAAACGGGATGGGATTGGTTTTCCATCCAACTTTCTAACGGATACGAGCTCATGTACTATCAAATTAGAAATGTGAATCCTGATTTAGCCCCCCAAATTACAGGTAGTTTGATTGCTCCCGATGGTCAAAAGAGAGATTTAGACCAAGGCGAAGTACGTTTAGAAGTACTTGAGTATTGGACTAGCCCTCATACTAGGGCGCGTTATCCTGCTCAGTGGACCTTAGCTATTCCTTCTGAAGAGTTAGAGATGGACGTAGCCACTGTATTTGATGATCAGGAGATGACGGTTTCGGTCCAATATTATGAGGGAGCGCTGCAAGTTTCAGGGAATTTCAGGGATGAAGCTATCGCGGGGAATGGGTACATCGAGATGACGGGCTACGAGCAATAGTAAACCGCAGTGCAAATTTAGTTTACCAATGAGTCTTGTATGTAATCAATTTATTCCCAAGAACCATAAACCGCGTTAGGCAATAACAACACATCGGATGAAATCCGTTTAATAAAGGCTTTTGTATCCACGTTTTCTTGAGTAGTCTGACTAAAATCTTTTATGTTATCTCCTACTTGATAAACAATTGCTAGTGGTCTGTTCCAAACTTCTTTGACCTCTGGATAGTCTTCCCAGCAATATTTGGCCCTACCACTAGCGATTTGACTGCGCCGTAGATCTTTGTCATTAATCATTCCTTCCATGCTTACAGAGTTTTTATCTGCTTGGGATCGACCCATTATGCAGGTATTGTAACGATTAATAGGGAAACCTAGAGCGGTTAAATTATTCCATGTAAATGAATCTAATTCACGTTCACGGTTAGTTACTAGTGCAATTTGACCTCCTTCATCAAGCACTTGAGTAACAAACTCAATCGAACCAGGAACGGGAGTTGCGGTTTCTTTTTTTACCCACTCAGCCCAACTTCCCGATGAATATCCCAAGCCCAAAAGATCGCGCTGGCGGTTATATTCAGCATTGTTTAGCAGGGTTTCATCTACATCCATCACAACTACCCAAGACTCTTTAGGAAATTCAAAAGTGTCTATATTTTGGGTAGCCGTACGGTATAGATGCTCAGTAATAATTTGGTATTCTGCGCTATTCATAGTCCATTTTACTGCAGAACTTACGTCAAATTCTTGGTTGATTTGTTTATTAGGTTGAGTGCAGAATAGTAAGCTAGAACAACAAATTAGAATGAGTACAAAGGATTTAGTCATAGGAATACGTTTAGTTAGGTTGGCAGGTTTTGGATTCATCATAGTTTCTAATAGTATAAAAATGAAACTAAAAAAAATCACATTTTAACCCACTGAACATACTAGGCTGTATATCTTTAATTACATAAACAGATTGATGGAGATACAAAAATACTTTAACATTAAACTATTTTTTGTATATTTATTTTGACTAAAGACCATACATTAAGAAAGATCATGTAACTTAATATCATGAAACTAGGAATCGATAGCTTTGCCGCTGTGCAAGGACAACACGGAGAGCCCAGTACCCCAGATCAGCGGGCTGAAACCATTGAAAATTTACTTACTCGAATCGAACTAATGGAAGATGTAGGTTTGGATGTGTTCGGTCTAGGAGAGCATCATCGTCCAGAATATCTAGATTCCTCCCCTTTAACTATATTAGCTGCTGCTGCCGCTCGTACGTCTAAGATTGAACTGTTAAGTGCGGTTACAGTACTCAGCGCACAAGATCCTGTGCGGGTATTTCAGCAGCTAGCTGCGTTGGATATCATCTCCAAAGGGCGCGCAGGACTGGTAGCAGGTCGAGGGTCATTTTCGGAAGCCTTTCCTTTATTTGGACTAAACTTTCAAGATTATGATGATCTTTTTGAGGAGAAACTAGAGTTGCTACTTCAGCTTAGAGCTGAGGAGAATGTGAAATGGAAAGGACGGTTTCGACCAGCACTCACTGGGCAAGGAGTCTATCCGCGGCCATATCAACCAGAAGTCCCTATTTATGTGGGTGTAGGTGGGACACCAGCATCTTTTGTGAGAGCAGGGCGGCTTGGTTTACCCTTAATGATAGCTATAATAGGGGGACAAACACATCGTTTTAAACCTTTAGTCGATATGTATTATCGAGCTGGAATCGAGGCAGGGCAAGCTCGAGAAAAATTAAAAGTAGCTGTGCATTCGCTGGGCTTTATCGCCATGAACTCGCAGTCGGCTCACGAGCAGTTTTTCCCAGGTTATGCAAAAACTTTTACTCAGATTGGGCAAGAGCGAGGATGGGGTGGAGCTGTCACCCGGCAAAGTTATGAATCACAGGCCGATGAAATGGGGGCTTTAGTAGTGGGTAATCCCAAGGAGGTTGCGGACAAAATTGTGCGTCATTCAAGAGCTTTGGGGGGATTGACAGAGTTTCGTTTGCACATGAATGTCGCGCACTTATCGCATGAACAATTATCAAGTGCTATTAAACTTTTTGGTGAAGATGTAGCACCAATTGTTAGAAAAAAATTAATTACATCTTGAAATGTAATATAGCGTGCAAATTAAAAGAGAAAGATATAGAAATTCTATTTAGAGCATCATACCATTATTATGGGTTTGATAATTGAATTAGAGACTATATATAATCGGTTCAATCATAGCAATACTGATGATTAATATATATTCTTGTCAATAATACTTTGATAGAAATACTAAAAAATATCACAATATATTCTTTGGCGCTAATGTATCTAAGCATTGGGATAAAGCATTTTACAGAGGTAGATTTTTTTCTGGTTATTGTACCTCCATATATGCCATATCCAGAATTGATAGTTTATGTTTCAGGACTATTTGAAATTATTTTTGGAGTTTTATTAATACCAATGAAAACGCGTAAATATGGAGCTTTGGGCTTACTTGTTTTGTTGATTGCGGTTTTTCCTGCTAATATTTATTTATTTGAATCTGAGATAGCCCAAAATGCATTTGGCATTTCAAAAAAAGAGGCATTAATTAGATTGCCGTTTCAGGTCCCTCTTATAATATTAGCATATTGGCACTCTAAACTAAAAACTAATTTTTTTTTTGATGTTTTTTGCTTGATGATTTTTATTCCAACAATGATCTATTTTTTAACTTTAGGATAAATTCAAATAGGATGTCTTTTGAGTGCATTGCTTCCAATTATGCTAAATATAATTCTGTAGATGAATTAATCTTAACTGGGATATAAACAACTTTTTAACTACCAGCCTAAAATCGATATCATATTATTGAGGCTATTGATAAGCCTAATGATTTACATTTACATGATTTGATGTATGTATGAGGCATTATTTACAATTTTAAATGTGACTACAACTTCAGTAATGTATTTAATTCTTCACCTTTAAAGTTTAAGCGTTGAAATATTAGCTTCTATTAGATTGTGTATAATGAATAGGCACTTAAAGTAAAAACGGCTAAATTGCTAACGATTAAAGATTTAATCATTTAATCTGCTATACTTACTTATGGAATCACTAATATCTAATTTTGCCTCGCCTGTAGTATTGGCCTTTACCCTTGGTATAGCCGCTAAACTATTGAGGAGTGATCTTGAAATTCCAAAACCACTTTATCAAGGCTTGTCGATTTATTTGTTGTTAGCCATTGGTCTAAAAGGGGGCGTTGAGCTCAGTAAAACCTCTCTTGATGCTTTTATAGGTCCGGCCTCCATTACACTTTTGCTTGGTATATTAACCCCACTTATCGCCTACGCTATTCTTCGATATTTGGGCCGTATGGATATGATAGACTCTTCGGCTATTGCCGCGCATTACGGCTCTGTTTCCGCGGTAACCTTTATTGCTGCTATCAGTTATGTTGAGAGTTTGGGTTACAGCCCAGAAGGCTTTATGCCCACACTGGTTGCTTTGCTAGAGGTTCCTGGTATAATTGTTGCTTTAATTATCCCTCAACTCTCTAATAGTGGAAATGGATCTTTTAAAAAAGCCTTGCATGAAGTGGTGACGGGCAGTTCCATTATATTGTTACTCGGAGGGCTACTTATTGGATTTGTAGCGGGGCCTGTTAAGTTTGAGTCGATTCAGCCCTTTTTTGTGAGTGGTTTTCAGGGGGCATTAGTGCTTTTTTTATTAGAATTGGGTATGGTTACGGCTCGCCGACTTACCGATTTGAAAAAAGTGGGGGTATTTTTACTCGGTTTTGGAATCTTAGTACCTATATTACATGGTGTATTGGCCATTTGGCTGGGTCTTATGGTTGGTTTAAGCGTAGCAGGGGCAACCGTTTTGGCAGCTATGGTCTCAAGTGGATCCTATATAGCCGCTCCTGCAGCGGTAAGAATAGCTCTTCCGAAAGCCAATCCAAGCTATTATCTTACCGCATCCCTAGGAATTACTTTTCCCTTTAATATTACCATTGGAATTCCTATTTATTATTTAATTGCAACATGGATGGGAGCATAAAATGGAGCTAAGAGAACTTACATTGGTTACCATAATCACCGAGCGATTATTACGTGACGAAATCATACATCGTCTGAAAGAAACAGGTGTATCAGGTTATACTCTCTCTGACACAACTGGAGAGGGATCAAGAGGAATTCGGGCTAGCGACTGGGAAGGTAAGAATGTAAAAATTGAGGTGATTGTGAATCACTCTACTGCCGAAAAAATTATTCAGCAAGTTAGTGATGAGTATTTTGAAAATTATGCAGTTGTAGCTTATGCTCAAACCGTACGTGTCGTTCGAGGTGAAAAGTATATGAGCTAGTAGTTATAGATTCAAAACAAATAGTAGTTTATTGGCAAAAATAATGCGTATTTTCATATGTGCTACTAAATCAGCCTCCAAAGCCCGAGTTGAGATGATGCCGCAACCACATTCCTCTCTTTGCTGGCAACATCTTATTTTCAAATCAATAGTTTATACATGTCTTTATTTTCAGAGTTGGGCCTTAAGCAAGAATTGCTTGAGGGAGTAGAACGTTTAGGTTTTACAGAACCAACCAAAGTTCAAGAACTTGCGATTCCTACTATTTTGGAATCGGCTCAGGATTTAGTGGCTTTAGCCCAAACAGGTACGGGAAAAACAGGGGCCTTTGGCCTTCCCTTATTACACAAAATAGATCCAGATAATAAAAATGTGCAGGCGATTGTACTTTCACCTACTAGAGAATTAGCTATTCAGATTGCAAAGGATCTAAAAGCTTTTGCAAAAAAACTTAAAGGAGTTAAAACTGTAGCGGTTTATGGCGGTTCAGAAATTCGCACGCAAATTAAGGCCTTAGAAAATGGATGTCAGGTTGTTGTAGGAACGCCTGGCCGTATGCTAGATCTAATTCGACGCCGCAAATTACAAGTAGAGAATATACAGACCTTAGTGCTTGATGAAGCCGATGAAATGCTTAATATGGGCTTTCAAGAAGACCTAGATGCGATATTGGCAGATACCCCGTCAGAAAAACAAACGCTCTTATTTTCAGCAACCATGCCCAAGCAGATGTCGAGCATGGCCAAAAAATATATGCATGAACCTGCTGAAATAGAGGTGGGCGAGCGTAATTCTGGCTCAAAAGACGTTGAGCATGAATATTTTGTGGTAAAAGCCAATAATCGGTTCGAAACACTCAAGCGATTGGTAGACATACATCCTAGTATGTATGGTATCATTTTTTGTCGTACTCGTAACGAAACAATGGATATTTCTAAGTGGCTGAGCAGGGATGGATACGAAGTTGACGTATTAAATGGTGATCTCTCGCAAAATAAGAGAGATCAGGTGATGAACCGTTTTAGAAAGTCAGAGCTTAAAATTTTAGTTGCTACCGATGTTGCTGCCCGCGGGCTCGACGTCAACAATCTTTCCCATATTGTTAATTACAATTTACCGGACGATTTAGAAGTGTATATTCATAGAAGTGGACGTACAGGACGTGCAGGAAACAAGGGTATTTGTATGAGTATTGTTAGCCCACGTGAGCAAAGTCGTATACGACGTTTGGAAAAAATGGCTTCACAGCCCTTCATTAAATCTGAAGTTCCAACTGGTGAGGAAATATGCTCCAAGAGGTTATTGCATGGTTTAGAGAGAGTTAAAAAGGAAGCAGTAAATCCAGAAAGGATTCAGCCATTTTTACCTTCAGCTCTTGAAGCATTGAAGGATTTGACCAAAGAGCAGGTTATAGAACGCTTTCTAAGCCTAGAATTTCATAATATGCTCGAGTATTATGCTGGAGCAACCGATGTTAATGCTAAAGGTAATGGGGGTCATGGTGATAGTGGTCGTCGTCGTGGACGGCGCGATGGTAGAGTTAGAGGAAGTGGGCGTGGGCGTTCAGGTAGTAGTCGAGGAGGCCGACGTTCAGATCGACGCTCCGGTGATTATCACAGGAAAGGGGGATTTGGAGGTGGTAGGAGAAGGAAAGCTTAGGATAGTATCCTATATCCTATTAAGGTGCAAGATTAACCAAACAGTCTATAGAGTTATTCCAAATGCGGTGCAAAGCGAGCTTGTGTCATTTGCTCAAAGGCATATGCATAGCCAATGAGCTTTGCTTCGTCCCATGCGCGACCAAAAAATGACATTCCCACCGGTAGATTTTCGATCTGTCCCATTGGTACGGTAATATTTGGGTAGCCTGAGCGAGCAGCTGGGGAACTAGATGATATTCCAAAATTGTCCCCATTGATTAGATCAATTTTCCAAGCGGGGCCTCCTGTTATAGAGATGATTACATCTAAATCATGCATATTCATCACTCGATCTATCCCTTCTGTCTGGGTTTTACGGTTTAACTCGCTGAGTGCTTGCTCGTAGGCAGGTTCAGTTATTGGGCCTTTTGCTTGGGCTCTTAATAATCGATCATGATCGAAATAACGCATTTCAACTGAGTCATCCAGAGTTTGCAGGATTAAATCATCTAAGTCATTAACTAGGGTATTCTCTCCCAAAGAGCGGAAATATTTGTTAAGACCATCTTTGAATTCATAGAGCATAATCTGATAGGAGTTCACACCAGGATTTTCCTGAGAAATTTGATCAAGTTCTATAAGGGTAGCTCCAGCTTGTTCTAAATCCCGAAGTCTGCTATTAAATAAGGTATCTACCCGAAAGTGTCGTCCTCTAGGGCCATTGTAAACTCCAATTCTAGCACCTTGTAAAAGGTTTTGGTTTAAATATGCCAGGTAATCTGTTTTTAGATATGCTTCACTAGCCAATGTTTTTTTATCCGTTGAATCGATACCTATCATGGCAGATAATGCAATGGCAGCATCTCTGACAGTTCTTGTCATAGGTCCAGGAGTATCTTGAGTGTACGATATAGGTATAATTCCACTTCGACTCAGTAACCCAACCGTAGGTTTGATTCCAACCAAACCGTTGGCGTTGGCTGGGCATGTTATTGATCCGTTGGTTTCTGTGCCAATGGTAAACATGGCAAGGTTTGCTGATGCAGCCACTCCTGAGCCAGCGCTCGACCCGCAAGGACTTCTACTCGGATCATAAGGATTCTTAGTCTGCCCTCCAAGACCACTCCAACCACTTGAAGAAAAACTAGAATGAAAATTGGCCCACTCACTTAGATTTGTTTTACCTAATATGATTGCTCCAGCTTCCCGTAGTTGTTGTACGATGAACGCATCACGATAAGGCCTTGATTCTGCCATTGCTCGGGCGCCAGCCGTATTGGGCATTCCTTCTTTAGTATCAATATTATCTTTAAGCAATACAGGAATACCAAAAAGTGGCGGTAGCACACCTTCAGCAGATTGTAAAAGTTGTGTATCCATCGACGTAGCAATATCTATCGCTTCGGAGTTAATGGTAATGACCGAGTTTAACTCAGGTCCATTAGGATCTAGGTCAATCGCCTCAATGCGCCCAAGATAGGCCTGTACAACCTCACGTACTGTGAATTCTCCACTCAGATAACCTTGTTGTAATTCTTCAATAGTAATCTCTTCAAGACCTAGTGCAATAAATGCAGCATTAAAAGGATGTTCTATCCCTGTCTTGATTTGGCATTGTAGGTTAAAAAGCAACAAACAAAAGAAAACAAGGGGGCGGAAATTCATTATCGATAAAAGATTACTTAGAGTTTAGTAACGGTATTCGTCTGACTTGTATGGTCCAGTGATAGGCACACCAATATAGGTTGCTTGAACTTCGGTCAATTCCTCTAAATCGGCACCAATCTTGGATAGATGCAGCCGGGCTACTTTCTCATCTAAAGTTTTAGGAAGCGTATGAACTTTTCCTATTTCGAATTCTTTTGGGCGATTCCATAACGCAATTTGTGCTAGTGTTTGGTTGGCAAAAGAATTGCTCATCACGAAAGATGGGTGACCTGTAGCATTTCCAAGATTCATTAAACGGCCTTGAGACAATAGAATGACTTGTTTCCCACTTTCGAGGGTGTATAAATCGACCTGAGGCTTAATATTATCTTCGGTTGCGTGAGTTTTAAGCCAAGCTACATCTATTTCGTTATCGAAGTGGCCTATGTTACCTATAATTGCTTTGTCTTTCATGGCTTCGAAATGCGAACCAGTAACAATGTCTTTATTTCCTGTTGCTGTAATAATGATGTCAGCGCGAGTGGCTGCTTCGTTCATTCGCTTGACTTCAAAACCATCCATCGCCGCTTGAAGAGCACAAATTGGATCAATCTCGGTCACGATAACCCGTGCACCCGCACCACGTAACGACGCTGCAGTTCCCTTACCAACATCGCCATAACCTGCAACAACAGCTACTTTACCCGCCATCATTACATCGGTAGCGCGTCTAATTGCGTCAACTGCAGATTCTTGACATCCATATTTATTGTCGAACTTAGATTTAGTTACGGAATCATTCACATTAATTGCTGGAAGAGGTAAGGTGCCGTTTCTTTCACGTTCGATCAGTCGTAATACGCCGGTGGTGGTTTCCTCGGAAATACCATTAATACCGTTGGCTAACTCTGGATATCGATCCAGCACCATGTTGGTGAGGTCTCCACCGTCGTCCAAAATCATATTCAAAGGCTGACCATCAGGGAAATACAAGGTTTGCTCGATACACCAATCGAATTCCTCTTCATTCATCCCTTTCCATGCATATACCGGAACACCAACAGCTGCTATAGCTGCTGCAGCATGGTCTTGGGTAGAATAAATATTGCATGAACTCCAAGTTACATCTGCTCCTAGGTCTACTAAAGTTTCAATGAGTACAGCAGTCTGAATGGTCATATGAAGGCAACCTGCAATGCGAGCGCCTTTGAGAGGTTGTTCGTTTTTGTACTCCTCTCGGATAGCCATTAATCCAGGCATTTCAGCCTCTGCGAGTTCTATTTCTTTACGCCCGTATGCCGCTTGAGAGATATCGGCTATTTTATAAGGAGGTTTACTGTTTGGTAAATCTTCTTTGGCAGTTTCTTTAATGGACTTAGTATATGAATCTATCGTTTCTTGAGACATATTTTGTATGTTTTAAGGTAAATATTTGTCTAAAATAGCTTTAGTTTTCTCATAGTCGCCTTGAGTTCCTCGAGATCCCAATTCTGTTGTGATGACGTAACCGGCAGTGTCAATAAATACTTTGAAGGGTATGCCCATGGATATAATTTGCTCGCCCACACCGTTTGCGTCAACTAACCAGTTAAAATCATAAGGATTTTCATTGGCAAACTCTGCAACCTGCCTAGGATTATCGGCTAAAATGGTATTCACTGCTAGTACTTCGAATTGGTCGCTATACTCTGCGCGCAGAGAATCCATTGCTGGAAATACCATCAAACATGGCGAACACCATGTTTCCCAAAAGTCTATAAGCATAATTTTTCCTGCATAATCGGTAATTTGAACTGTCTTACCATCTAAGTCTTTAAAGCTAGTTCGTTGCAGTACACCTTGAATGCGTAACTGATCTTCGTTCAAATTATGCCGATTGATGCTACTCTCATCTGACTTATAACTACCGCTTGAGCAGCTAATAAATGTGAGAGCAACCAACAATATTGCAGTACCTACTAAGCCAATATGAGTAAGTTTAATGGTCATTGATTATACATTTTATCTGGTTGATGCATAAAATAATTAGAAAAATTGTGATCGAGTTTCATGAATTATAAAGATACGATTTCATTCCGATAAAAGTTCCTTTGCACATTATCGTGTGAATTTTCTCAGAGCCTCTTATCTTACTTCATGCAACATTCATCAACAGATAGCAGTTCGATTGCGCCGGAGGCCTTAAAAAACCCGTCTACCTCTACCCAAAAAACCTATGACTTTATTGTTGTAGGGGCCGGTATTGTTGGCCTTGCTACGGCGTACAAATTGCATAAAAAATTTTCAGATGCGACTATTTTAGTACTCGAAAAAGAGGGTCGTGTGGGGGCGCACCAAACCGGAAAAAACTCTGGGGTTATCCACTCGGGAATCTATTACAAGCCAGGCAGTTATAAAGCGAGAAACTGCCGAGAAGGTAGATTGCAATTGGTCGATTTTTGTAACGAAATGAATGTGGCCATGGAAGTTTGTGGTAAGGTTATTGTAGCAACTAAGGAAGAGGAATTGCCTCGCTTGGACGGAATCTACCAGCGTGGTATCGAGAATGAAATTGAAGGTATTAAGATGATTAATCTCGATGAACTTGCGGAGATTGAGCCACACGTTAAAGGGGTGAAAGCCATTCATGTTCCTTGCTCTGGTATCGTAGATTATGTAGGAATGTGTGACCGGATGATGGAAGCAATTGAAGGAGATAATCGTGGATATGTCCAATTTGGCGCGCGAGTACATGCTATTCGTGAGACTTCAAGAGAAGTATATGTTCAAGCAGGAAACAGTAGTTATAAAGGGCGTTATCTTATTAATTGTGCAGGCTTATACTGTGATCATGTGGCTAAGTCCGCGGGATTGAATTCGCAGGTGAAAATAGTACCGTTTAAAGGAGAATATTACGAAATTAAACCTGAATCAGAGTACCTAGTAAAGCATCTTATTTATCCACTTCCAAACCCTGAATTCCCATTTTTAGGAGTACATTTTACTCGGATGGCTTTAGGAGGTATAGAATGTGGCCCCAATGCTGTTTTTGTATTTAAACGCGAGGGCTATGAAAAGTTCGCTTTTGACTTTAAGGAATCTCTGGAGTCTTTAACTTTTCCAGGATTCTGGAAAATGGCAACCAAACATTGGCGTATGGGTCTAGACGAGTATAAGCGCTCATTCTCCAAAGAAGCCTTTGTTAGAGGACTGCAAAGCTTAATTCCAGAGGTCCAAAGTCAGCATTTAAAACATTCACCTGCAGGAGTTCGTGCAATGGCTTTACAGCCTGATGGAGAAATATTGGATGATTTTTACTTTGAAAGCGCAGACCGCCAGATTCATGTACTTAATGCTCCAAGCCCAGCTGCTACTGCTTGCTTATCGCTGGGAGATGAGTTGGTGCGGAAATGTGAGATTGATTTTGAGTTATAACAGATAAACTTGGTGGCCGAAAATATTATTACGGAAAATGCAATAGCTATGTTAGCCAGTAAACAAAAAAATATAAAAATATCAGTTGATTGAATATTTAAAACTTATCTATGTGTCCTAAAGTAGCTATAAAAACCGATTCTCTGTCAAAGCGCTTGTATGCTCAAGATGCATCTATGTATGAGGAAATACCCAAAGGAGTGGCATTTCCAGAGTCGGGGCAAGACATCGTCTCTTTGGTGAAGCAAGCAGCAGCAAAAAAGTGGAGTATAACAGCACGTAGTGCGGGTACTTCTTTAGCTGGACAGACGACTGGAGATGGGTTGATTATTGATGTATCAAAGTACATGAATAAGGTGCTCGAGTGGAACTTCGAAGAGCGATGGGTGCGAGTCGAGCCAGGAATTATCCGCGACCAATTAAACCAGATGGCGGCTTCAAATGATCTACTTTTCGGACCAGATACAGCTACGACTTCTCGTTGCATGATTGGTGG
>CESW01075921.1_pt1 | contig 12694 bp, 13 predicted proteins | sample 531171 | NCBI WGS metagenome assembly CESW01 (sample SAMEA2621859, study PRJEB7988) | marine metagenome | biome: marine biome (ENVO:00000447); feature: surface water layer (ENVO:00002042); material: "saline water (ENVO:00002010), including plankton (ENVO:xxxxxxxx)" | depth 5 m
TATCTGTCGTTTATCTCATTAAGATATTTTAAATCAGGATCTCCCTCTATTAGTAATGTTTCAGAAGATGCATCAAGCCTAAAGTTTTTTGAATTATATCCAAAAAAACATAGGCATATTAATAATAAAACTATAATTAAGCTTGGTTTTTTTAAAACAATATTTTGATAAAATTTAGCTAACATCAACTATTAGCTTTTATAATATATTTAATTATTTTGAATATCTTTAAATTTTGTAAACATTGCTTCAAATTCTAGCATAACATTACCTGTTGGCCCATGCCTCTGTTTTTGGATAATTAATTCAGCTAAATGAGATACTTCATTCATTTTTGCTTGCCATTCAGCGTGCTCAACAGTTGCAGGCCTAGGCTCTTTTCCTTGTAGATAATAAGCTTCTCTATAAACAAACATAACTACATCTGCATCTTGTTCGATAGATCCTGATTCTCTTAAATCTGATAACTGTGGCTTTTTATCATCTCTCTGTTCAACAGCTCTAGAAAGTTGAGAAAGAGCCAAAACAGGGACACCAAGTTCTTTTGCCAATGCTTTTAACCCTTGGGTAATTTCGGATATTTCTTGGACTCTTCCATTGTTTGAATTTGTTGCTCTCATTAATTGGATGTAATCTATTACAACCATATCAAGACCATACAATCTTTTAATCCTTCTCGCTCTATTACTTAAAGCAGCAATTGTTATCGCGGGTGTTTCATCAATATAAAGTGGAAGTTCTGATATATCTTTAGAAGTTTCAATAAATTTATCAAATTGTTCCTCTGATATTTTTCCACGTCTAATATCATTAGATTTTATTCTAGATTGTTCTGCTAATATTCTAGTTGAAAGTTGTTCAGATGACATCTCAAGAGAAAAGAATGCAATTGAACTTTTTTCTCCACTTTCTTGAATTTTTTTTGCTGCATTAAATGCGATATTGGTAGCTAGAGCAGTCTTTCCCATGGATGGTCTCCCAGCAATAATTACTAAGTCAGATTTGTGTAAACCGCCCAATCTGTCATCTAAATCTTTTAATCCGGTAGGTACTCCCACTATACCTTCTTCATTTTTATATGCATTTGATGCCATTTCAATTGTTTGCCTCATGGCCTCATCAAATTTTATTAAAGACGAACTAAAAGATCCTTTTTCAGCAAGATTAAATAAGGATCTTTCGTAATTTTCAATTATTTTTTTTCCATCAGTTTCTAAATCATTTAACTTTGCTTGGTCAATAATTTCTCCCGAGATTTTAATTAATTCTCTTTTTACATATAAATCAAAAATAAGTTTTGAATATTCCAAAGCTTGTCGTGAAGATGTAGAAAATTTAGTTATCTTAACTAAATATTCTGGAATATTAAGTTCATCTTTTTCTTTTTCAAAGTAATTTTTCAAAGTTATTGGATTTGCTAATAGTCCTCCATAAATTAATTTTTCTAATGCTTCAAAAATTTTTTTATGTACAGGATCATAAAAATTTTTATTAGATATTATTAAGCTTACTTCGTCGAATATCTCATTGGATAATAAAATTGATCCAATCACAGATTGCTCGGCTTCAATATTGTTTGGAAGTTCCTCAGACTTACTTTTTAAAATACTTAGAGATTGAGACATTAACAAAGATAGAACTTTAGATTAAAAAAACAAATAAAAAAACAGTTGGGGAAAAAAATGTATAATTATTCCTCTTCTTTATTTACAACTTTAATCTTAATTTTAGATTGTATATCAGAATGAAGATTTAATATAATATCGAAAGATCCCAATGATTTAATCTCTTTAACAGGTTGCACCATTGAAGGATTAATATCTACTTTCTCTATTTCACTTAACATTTTAGAGATTTCTGTTGGTTTTACAGAGCCATATAATTCTCTATTTTCAGTGCTCAATTTTGCAATTGTAAACTCTTTACCCTTTAGTTTTTCATCAATTTCTTTGGCAATATTTTTTTTATCTTGATCTTTTTTATTTAAATCAGATTTAATTTTTTCAACTTCTTTAATATTTTCCTTTGATGCAAACAAAGCTTTTTTTTGAGATATTAAATAATTTCTAGCAAAGCCCCTTTTAACATCGATAATCTCTCCAATTGAGCCAACTTTTCTAACATTTTCTAGTAATATAATTTTCATTTTAAATCAACGCGAGGTTTCTTGCTCTCTTAATAGACAAAGAGAGTTCTCTTTGTTTTTTTTGACTTACGGATGTTATTCTTGAAGGAAGAATTTTTCCATTCTCAGACATATATCTTTTTAACAATTTTATGTTTTTATAATCGATTATTGGAGCTCCTTTACCAGATAAAGGACACTTTTTTTTGAATTTATACTTTTGATTTTGAAAAACACTTAGTTTTGAGAAATTGTTTTGAGAATTTTTTTTCTTTAAATTTTTTTTTTTCATATATTCAATTTTTTTTTATCTATTTCATCATTTTTTTTGAAATAATCCGTATTAAGGTCTAAATTTTTAACTTTTACAGTTAAATGTCTTAATAAATTTTTATCGATTTTTTCATTTTTCTCTAATTCTTTAATAGTATTACCATCACCCTTTATTTTAAAATGTAAGTAGTTTCCTTTTTTATTTTTTTTTATTAAATATGATAGATGCATTAAACCCCAGCTTTCAAACTTAAGAATGTTACCTTTGTTACTCTCTATTATTTTAGTATACTTTTCTTCAATTTGTTTGATTTGATTTGGAGAAACATCAGCTCTTACAATTAATGTATGTTCGTAATAGTTCATATATTTTTATAGAAAAAATGACGATATACTATTATAAAAATTCAAATACAATATAAAAAAACACTTAATTTTTAACGCTTTTATGTTTTCTATTATATTTCCAGGTCAAGGATCTCAAATTATTGGTATGGCTAAGGAGTTCTATGACAATTTTAACTACGTTAAGGAGTATTTTCAAAATGCTGACGAATTATTAAAAAAAAATTTAAGTAAAATAATATTAGATGGGCCAAAAGATCAACTTGATCAAACATATAATACTCAGCCAGCAATATTTCTAGCTAGCTATTCTATATTTAGCGTTATTGAAAAAGAGACAAATTTAGATGTTAAAAAAGCAAAATTTTATGCAGGACATTCTTTAGGTGAGTATTCCGCTCTTTGTTGCGCTAAATCTATAACATTTGATCAAACGATAAATCTATTAGAACACAGAGGAAAAGCAATGCAAAATGCTTTACCAGATGGTGATGGGGGAATGATAGCAATTCTGGGAACAGAAATTGAAATAATAAATAAAATTTTAGTCAAAAATAATAAACATATTTGTTATGTTGCAAATGACAATACTTTAGGTCAGGTAGTTGTAAGTGGAAAAAAAAATTCTCTGAATTTACTTTCCGAAGAACTAAAAGAAAAAAATATAAAATCAATTTCTCTACCTGTTAATGCACCTTTCCATTGTCCTTTAATGAAAAATGCTACGGATGAAATGCGTAATATTATCTTAGATACAATTTTTTATGATCCAATTGTAAGTGTAATTTCAAATGTTACAGCTAGTCCTCAAAATAAATCTCAAGAGATAAAAAATTTACTTATAGAACAAATAGAAAACCCTGTAAGATGGAGAGAAAGTGTTCACAATATGATAAATTTAGGTGTTAATAAATTTATAGAAGTTGGACCAGGAAAGATTTTATCAGGTCTTATAAAAAGAATTGATAGAAATATAAAATTAAATCAGGTAAATAATTTAGAAGACTTAAAAAATATATAATGATTGATTTGAAAAATTTAAATATAATTTTAACAGGTGCAACTGGAGGGATAGGTGGAGCAATACTTGATAAATTACAAAATAATGACGCAAAAGTTATAGCAACTGGCACAAACCAAGAAAAATTAGATTTTATTAAAAATAAATATGATAACGTAATTACTAAAAGATTTGATATTTCAAATCATTCTTCCATTGAGAAGTTTATCGATGAATGTGATGAAATTTTTCAAAATAAAATAGATATATTAATAAACAATGCTGGCATTACCCAAGATAATTTAGCTATTAGAATGAAAGATGATGAGTGGAACAAAGTATTAGATATAAATCTGACCTCAACTTTTTTTTTATCAAAAAATGTTCTAAAAAAAATGCTAAAAAATAAAAATGGAAAAATAATTAATATTACATCTGTTGTAGGTCATGCAGGAAATATTGGTCAAACAAATTATTCAGCATCAAAATCAGGTCTAATTGGTATGTCTAAAAGTCTAGCTTTGGAGTATGGAAAGAAAAATATAAAAATAAATTGTATATCACCAGGTTTTATAAAATCAGATATGACAGATAAAATTAGTGAAAATTATAAAGTCATAATGAAGGAAAGAATTCCATTAGCAAGATTTGGTGTTCCAAATGATGTAGCTAATGCTGTTATTTTTCTCTCATCTAGCATGGCAGACTACATTACAGGAGAGACAATACACGTTAATGGTGGTATGTATTTTAGTTGACAAAATAGAAGAAATAATTATTAACAAAATTAATAAACAAGGAAATTATGTCAGAAGATATTTCAAATAAAGTAAAGAAAATCGTAGCGGATCATTTAGGTATTGACGAGGTAAAAGTAACTGAGGAGTCAAGCTTCATTGATGATCTAGGTGCTGATAGTTTAGATACAGTTGAGCTAGTAATGGCTTTCGAAGAAGAATTTGGTTCAGAAATTTCGGACAGTGATGCGGAAAAGATCTTAACTGTAGGCGATGCTGTCAAATTTATAGAAAATAAAGCAAACTAAGTTCTAAATAAATGTCCAGCTTTAAAAAAGGTGGGATATATATACTTTCTTCTCCATCAGGTGCTGGAAAAACCACTTTAGTAAAAAAAATTTCGAGGATCAAAAATTTTTCAATATCTGTTTCACATACTACAAGACATCCAAGACCAAACGAAAAAAATGGAAAAGATTATTATTTTATCTCAAAAAATAATTTTAAAAAACTCATTAAGAAAGGCGAATTTCTAGAGCATGCAAAGGTATTTAACAATTATTACGGATCATCAAAAAACCTAGTTATTAACAATTTAAAAAAAGGTAAAAATACTATTTTTGACATTGATTGGCAAGGTACACGACAAATTAGAAATAAAAAATTAAATTACAAATTAATTACAATTTTTATACTACCACCATCTAAACAAGAGTTATTAAGAAGGCTTATTAAAAGAGAAAAAAAAAATATGAATACTGTCAAAAAAAGAATGAAAGAGTTCAAAAAGGATTTATCTAAATGGAAAGAATATGATTATGTAGTTATAAATGATGATTTAAACAAATGTTATAAAAAAATTATTAATATTATAAAAAATAAATCAAATTTAACTAGTAATTATGATTTTATTAGAAATCATGTAAAAAAGCTTTTAAGTTAAATTTTCATAAATTTTACATATTTCCAAATATTTTTTCATTGTAATATTTTGAGGACGTAAATTTAAATCTATTTCTAGTTTTTGTGCAATTTCCTCGTAGTCTTTAAAAAGTCGCCTCATTGGTTTTTTAATCATTTTACGTCTTTGATTAAAAAAAATATTAGTTATATGTTCAAGGTTTTCTATATTTTCTAAGCTTTTATAATTATTTTTGGGAATTAATATTATTAAAGTACTCCATATTTTAGGCTTCGGGTAAAAACAATTAGGGTTAATGTCTGCTATTTTTAACTTATTCATCTTCCACGAAGTTAAAATAGATAATCTGCCATATTTTTTTGAATTCTCTTCAGCTATAATTCTATCTGCAACTTCTTTTTGAAAAAGAAAAATAAGCTTTTTTATCCTAGATTTTAAATCATCAATTTTTATAAAAGATGTTAAAATTTTAGTAGAGATATTATACGGTAAATTTCCAAATATTTTTATTGGTTCATTAAAAAAAAAACTATTATAGCAATCTAATATATCTTTATTGATAATCTGGATTTTATTATCAAATTTTTTTTTTAAAAGCGAAGATAATCCTTTATCTTTTTCTACAACTATCAAATGTTTTGGGTTTTTTTCTAAAATTTTTTCTGTTAAATTTCCTGTACCAGGTCCAATTTCAATAACTATATCATTTTCTGATATATTTCCATTTTCAACTATTTTTGTTAAGATTATTTCATCTTTTAGGAAATTTTGACCTAAGCTTTTTTTTGGACGCATTTTATTTTAATTTTTCTATAAATTTTAATGCATATTTAAACGATGAGGGGTCAGATCTATTTTTTCCAAGCATTGATGTGTTTGGTCCATGATCAGGTGAAATTCTTATAAAAGGCAAGCCAAGAGTAATATTAATCGCGTTAAATTTATAAATTGTTTTGATAGGAGTGAGTACTTGGTCATGGTACATTCCAATTACAACATTAAATTTCTTTAAATTTTTGTCCAAAAAAAAAGTATCTGTTGGAAATGGTCCTTTTATTTTTATACCTTTTGATATTAAATTTTTTACAACGGGTTTAATTATTTTTTCTTCTTCACTATACTTTTCAGTTGTTTCACAATGTGGATTCAATCCAAGAATTGCAAATTTTGCCTTTTGTTTTAGTGTATATTTGTAAAAACTATGAATATTTAAAACATTTTTATATATTTTATCTTTGTTAATTTTATTTGAAACTTTTTTTAAAGGTATATGAGTTGTTAATGGCGAAACTGACAAATTATTATTATAAATAAGCATTATCTCATTTTTTGATTTAGTTTTTTTTGATAAGTATTCCGTAATTCCTAAATATTTATATTTTAAAAAAGATTTTTTTGATATTGGACCATTTATAAGAAAAAAATCTTTATTATTTTTCTTAATTATATCCAAAGCCTTTTTAAAGGAATTTTCTATATATTTATTTGATTTGTCTGTAATTTTAGAAAAAATTTTTTTATGTCTAAAATCAACATCTATCATATTAATTTTATTACCTAAAGATTCTTTTAAATCTAAAATTAGATTTATATTTAATTGATATTTTAATTTTTTTAATTGTTTTTTTAATAGCTTATAATTTCCAATTAAAATAATTTTATTTTTAAATTTTTTTTTCTTAAAAAGAGATTTGCCTAATATTTCTGAAAAGATACTGTATGGTTCACCAAGAACAATTAATATTACTTTAGAATTCATTGATTACTATGTTTTGTTTTAATTTTTTATATAACAATAAAGAAAACTGGTTTAGCTGTTTATTTTTCTCAAATTTAATTAAATCACTCAATTCTTTTTCTTTGTCAATTGTCTGTTTCATCTCTTTTTTTTTATTAATTTTTAGCAAAAGGTAACCATTTGGATATTTAATTGGTCTTGTAATACTTCCAATTTTTTTTTTATTTAAAATTTTTAAAATTTCTTGAGATAAAAGTGTTTCCTTAATCCAGCCTATTTCTCCACCTTTAGTTGAGCTATTAGCTATACTATATTTTATTGCTGCTGTTTTAAAATCGTTATTTTTAATATATAATTTTATTTTATTGTATTTATTTTCAAAATCTTCATCTACATCTACTTCAAAAAGTATTTCAGATAAGTTTAATTCATATTTTTTAGTATTTAATAATTTTATTTCCAAACTATTTCGTAATTTTTTTTTGTTTATTTTAATTGATGAATTATATTTCATATAAATTAGCTCATTCCATAATGCTTCATATTTCATCTTCTCAACAATTTTCTTATAACTCATTTTATTTTTTTTTAGCAATTCTTTAAACTCTTTTTCATTTTTAACTTTTTTAAATTTAAAAAGATTTGATTCAATTTCTTTGATAAATTTTGAGTCTATTTTTTTATTAAAAACTCTATCCAATTCTTTTTTTTTTATAATCTCCCTTATTAATGAATTTTCTGCTAAATTAGTCATCTCCTTACTAGGAATTTTATTCAAACTAGGTCTTAAAAAAATTAAATATTTTTTCTCATTTTCTATGTCTATATTTGTAATAATCTCATTATTTACTTTATAAATTATTTCAATTTTAGCATTCAAATTATTGGCAAATAGTAAGAAAAAAATAAAATAACAAATATATTTAAAAATTTTCATAAAATTAATTTCTAATTAAATTATCTATGCCAGGAACTCCTAATTCAGTAAATGGAATTATTTTTATAAGAAAAGATATGCTTTTATTTGGCTCTAGATTTCCATCTCTATAAAATGATTTATTATAGTTTACACTAATAGATATGCAGTCAGTTGTGTAAGAATAAATTAGATTATAGTATTGTGTAAAATCGTCTTTTAAACTTTTTGAAATTTCGAAATTTAAATTATTTTCTTCATTAATGTTATAAACACTTTTATTTTTAACATTTTCTTCACTACCCAAGTCATTATCTTCTGTGTAATATGAAAAAGTCGTATAAAAATTATTCACACCTAAATCTAAATTTATTTTCTCTAAATTTGAATATTCTAAATCTCTATCGTATGAAAAATAATATTCTAATTTTGAATATTCACTAAAATTGTAGCCAAAATTTCCAAAGATATCAGATCTTGTTTGGTTTAGTTTACTCTTTGACGGAAGTTTATTATTTTTTTTTGTTTTTATTACATTAGCAACTTTTAAATCCAAAATATTAAATCCCTGATTATCTTTTCTTGCAAATTCTATTCCCAAGCTTATACTTTCACCACCTTCTACCTCAGATGTAGAGCCAATCCTATTTAAATTAAAAACATTATCATAATTTAAAATCACATCTTTTGCAGATAAATTTGTGTTTCCATTAGGGCTGAACCTTAAAGAGGCTACAGGTTTTAAAAAATGAGTATAATTATCCATCTTTTTTTGTAAGGGTAAACTTGTGTCTATTTTTAATGTACCAAATAGGTTATAATTTGTATTTTCATTAAAGTTTGATGAATTCTTAGAATAATCATTCGTGTTCTTTAAAAGCAATTCATAATTCGACGAGACCCCATTTGATTGTATAAATTCTTTTGATGAAAATAAAAAGTCATTTGTTACTACTGCCTCATCTACGTTTGTTTCGTAATTTTTATAATATCCATAAGAATTAAAATTAAAATTTCCATTATAGTTTTCGGGTATGTAAATTTTTTTACTAAAATTAAAATCTGGAAAAATATATTGATATCTATCATTATCACTTCTGGATAGATCTTCATAAATTTTAAAAGAAGTTTTCAACGAGGAATCTTCTAGTTTCCAATCCACGTCAAAATTTGAAAGTAAAAGACTATCATTCTTTATCAGATTAGAAGTATCTACTAACTTATAATTTTTTAGATAGTTATCACCTTTTACAGTTTGAAGATTTAACTCATAATTTGTTTTATTATTTAAATCCCCAACTTGATTATAAAAAAAGTGCCCTTTAGTTCCTGTATTACCTAAAAGAAAACTAAAATCGCTTAATAAATTAGATTTCTCCAAGGCTTGTCTATATTCATTTTGAAGCAAAAAATTTTTATCTGCGTAAATTCTTGGATTAAAGGTTAGATCTTTGTCAATATCAATTACTTTAAAATAAGGCAAATTTACTGATGTTCCTAAAGTTTCTGAACTTGAATAAGATGGAGTTAAGAAACCTGATTTCCTTTTAACGGTTGGGTCAGGATGATTAAAATAAGGTAAATAAAATAATTTTACACCAAATATTTTCAGCCATGAACGTTTATACTCAAAAATCTTATTTTTTTTGTCATGAACAAATTCATCGCTATTTAATTCCCAGCCTCTACACTTTTTATTTTTAACATTACATGTGCTAAAAGCTGCTTTGTATAACTCAAGCTTTTCGTCATTTGAATAAAAAGATCTTCCTTTAAGTTTTGGATCATTATTTGTATTTCCAAAATATTTATTATTGAAGTCTATTTTAATTTCCTTACCAATAATTTCGTTTGTCCTTGAATTTAATACCAAATCCTCAAAAAAATATTTATTTTCTTTATTATCTGTTATCAAAGATTTTTTTGATTTTAATATTTCTGAAACTATATTAAAGCTAAATTCGTCAAATAATTCTATTCTATTTTGGTCATTATCTTTTATTATTGATTTTTTATCACTATAGATTTTATTTTTTTTTCTATAATAGAAAATATCTTTACTATTTATTGTATATTTTTCTTTGACAAAAAATTTAACATCTCCGTAGCTATAAATTAAATCGTTAATTTTATCGTATATAATTTCATTTCCTTTAATAATTGTTTCATTATTATAATCTTTAAATATTACATCATTTTTAAAAATTAAAATATTTTGGTCCTTATAATATTCTACTTTTCTTGCACTTATTTCCAATTTTTTTTCTGGTATTTTAGTTATAGAATCTGTAGCAAATATTATTTTTCCATCATCTTTAATTTCTATATTTGAACTTTCAAAATCTACAGTGTATGCAAATAAATTCGAATATAAAAAGAAAATAGCTAATACAACTAGTGTAGATGTTATCTTAATTTTCATTAACTTTTAATACTCCGATATTGCATATTAAAAATAATATTAGTAGAGGTAACCAAACTGATAAATAAATTGGCAAAGCACCCTTGTTGCCTAGTATGGTTGAAAAATAATTTAAATAATAAACCACAACCGATACAAGCACACCAAAAATAATAACAAAAAACTTAGATTTTATTTTTTTTAGTTTATTAATAATTATAAATCCAAGAATTGTCATTAAAATATAGAATATGGGCATACTATATATTTTATTTAAGTGTATTTTTATATCAGTATTTGAATAACCAATATTTAAATAATTTTTTGATAATTTATGCAGTTGATAAATATTCAAAGAATTTAAATTCGAAAATAAATTAGAAATTATTTGACCATCAAATGTAGAATTATAAACAAGACTTTTTAAATTTTTAGTTTCACCTTTTTCGTTGAGTAAAGAAACATTTTTTAATTGCCAGTTTTTTGATGAAATATTTGCTGTTTGTGCCATCGTCGTAGTTTTGCTTTTAAAATATTTGTCTGTTTCATTGATTGTTATTGACTCAAGTTTATTTTTATCAAATCTTTTTGCGTGAATTATGTAAAAATTGTTATCAATCTCCTCTTTAATCCATAAGCCATCATCATTTACCACGGCTAAATATTCATTTGTATTAGAAAATCTATTTTTAATTTCTAGGTATTTGCTTTTCAAACTTGATGAAAATGAGTAAAAAAATAGCAATATAAAAACACCAATTAAAGCTGCACTTATTACCAAATGAGCAATTATTTTTAAATTACTTATACCATTTGAGTTTAAAATCGATAATTCATCTTTTTCTACTAAACTTAAATAAAAAAATTTAACACAAATCAAAAATATGAATGGAAGTATTTCAAACATTAAGGAAGGAGCATTCATCAATGAAAGATAAATAGAATAATATATTTCTGTATTGTACTTTTCTGAAAATTTTATTTCTTCAAAAAAATTAATTATAACTACAGTACAAAAAAATATAAAACTAACTGTTAAAAATTTTTTAATAAAAAGATTAAATATATATAGCTGATATTTTTTTAATTTCATAAGAATCTAAAATTGAATTTGGTTTTAAACAATATAAATAAATAAAAAATTAATATGAATAAAATTGGCAAAGTTATAAATAAAATTTCAATATAATATGAAAAAAAAATAAATTTGTAGCTTAATTCTGATAATAAGATAATTACAAAACCTAATGTGAATAAAAGAAATTTGACATAACTTTGAGAATAGTTAATTTTAGTTTTTAAAATTAATAAAGAACTAATAAGTGATAAAATAATAATATATATTGGGTTTATAACTCTTTTGTATGTTTCTTCATAAATATCTTTAATTAAATATGAATCACTTTTTCCGCATCTTAATTTATTATTTTTACGTTCATCAAAAAATTCTTCTAAGCATGATAATAAAAAAAAACTATTTGTTTCACCTAATTTATTATATTTTCTAGTTTTTGATTTAACTTTTGAAAGCTCATAGGTTGTTTCTTTAAAACCTAGATTGAAATTACCTTTGTTATCAATATTTATAATTTTACCATCTGTTAACTTAAAACTAAATCCATTTTCATCTTGAATAAGTTTTCCTTCTTTAGCAATTATTATTTTGTTTTCATTTTTACTTATTTGTTCTTTAATATATACTCCCTTTAAGTTACCGTCTTCATCACTTTCATCAACAAATATTGTAAAATTTCTCATAATATTAGAAAATCTTTTCTCCTCTATTAATTTTGGAAAGAAATCTAATGAAGAATTTTTTAAATATTGTTGTGCTAAATTTTGAGTATATGGAACGACAGCTAAATTTAAAATTAATTGTATTAAAACAAATAAAAGAGATAATCTTCCTATATAATTAATAAATGAAATTTTTTTTATTCCATTGGTCCAAAATACTAGTATTTCGTTATTTTCATCGTATCTTATTAAAATAACAAATAAGGTAAGAAAATATGTAAAGATTAAAAGTTTGCTGAAAATTTTAGGAATTGTTAAAAAAGTATAAAAAAAATATACTTTTATTGCATGCCCCTTTTCAGTAATTATATCTAGTAGATTAACACCTTGAATCACCCAAACAATTGAAGTCAAAGCTAAAGAAAACAACAAAAAGAAAGTGAAAATATCAACAGATAATTTACGAAATATTAATTTATTCATTGAAATTAGTAATTTAA
>CESW01044208.1_pt1 | contig 12689 bp, 11 predicted proteins | sample 531171 | NCBI WGS metagenome assembly CESW01 (sample SAMEA2621859, study PRJEB7988) | marine metagenome | biome: marine biome (ENVO:00000447); feature: surface water layer (ENVO:00002042); material: "saline water (ENVO:00002010), including plankton (ENVO:xxxxxxxx)" | depth 5 m
TGTATATCTTCTAGCATCTCATCAGAGAGAAGAGGTTCTAATGGTCCGTTTCTGATAAGGTCCCGAATTATGGTATATCGCAACCTATCTTGCTGTTCTTTTGTAACAGTGATTCTCTTGTCATCAATTCCTAAAACTTCCCACATCCTTCCCTGACGTCGGGAGCCAACCCTAACCTCAGTATCGAGAACAGTATATCTATCAATCATACCTGATAATATGTTTTCAAATTCGTCGTCAGTTGTAAAAGACGGCGCTGTTGGGGCCTCTTGAAGCAAAACTTCGATGAGTGTTCTTCGAATATTTTCTTCCTCATCCGTCAATTGTGGTTCTAGACCAAACCACAAGGTTTGGCCTTCTGAGCCATCATCAGAAACTGGGCGATACATGTGAACAAAAATTGGTTCTTTAGTTATGTAGATCAAATTCATAGGCGCAATTTTTCTAGCATCTCTATCTAATGGACCATAATAGTAGGGCCGGCTACCATATTTGGCTTCAAAATCTTTTACCCATTGAGACACATGTGGATGTGCTGCCATGACCGAATCTAAGTCACCTCGTTGGAATTTCAGGTCTTCATCAACCATCAGCTCACCGCCGTAATGTCAACTATGAAGCCCATGTATGGCTCAACTCGCCAACCCACACTAGATTGAACAGGCCCAGCCGCTCTAAGGAACCTAGTAACTACAATTGTTCTTTTTATGTCCCCACCGACAAATCCAGACTTCATGTCCAGCAGCACTTCACAGGAAGAGCGAAGTTTGTGTAACAATTTCGCGTCCATTTCTGTTGGATCAATGGTTAGTAGAAGCGATCTAGATTCACTACATACTCTTCGCAGCTTTTGAAGAACATTCACTTGTTCAATTGTTTCAAGGCCAGTAGGCATCAAAGCTGATGCTGAATCCACAACAACTACATCTGATTTTTCAATGGCTTCAGATTCGAGAACATCGAATAAACCCACTCCGTCTTTCGATTCTGCAATTACACCAAATCGTGAGAATATTAGTAACCTACCCGATGCAATATACTCTGTAATAGGATATCCAATAGACTCCATTTGCTCAATCCATCCCCTGGTTGTTAGTTCGGTTGTTATGACTAAAACCTTGGAACCGTTTTCAAGCAAACCGAATACTAGTCTCTGACTAACAAGAGATTTACCACTACCAACCTCACCTTGTATCATCCATAAACTGCGATTCGGTAACCTCAACCCCATGGCATTTGCCAAACTATCCTGTTCGAGTGTAAATTCATAACCGTCTTCAACCGGTTTTGGAGCTTCGTCAAACACTCAATCTCACCTCTGAGGATTCAGAGTCAGTACCCTTGACACCATCTACAACCGTAGATTGAACGACAATTGTAACTGTGACCAAATCATTGTCGGAGTATGCAAAATTAGCGTCCGAAACCGTAATCTCAAGAACGTGATCACTAGCCCAAACCCCACTCGCAGGGTATAGAGTAGGCGCCCCTACAACAGTAGATGAAACTCCATCTACGAATATTGTAAAAGAGGATTTGTCAAGAGATCTTGTACCTGTATTTTGAAAATACAGTGTTATTTCTTGATTAGCTCCAGATGTATCGAGCAAAACGTTTCCTCTGTCACCACTAAATGAGACGTCTGTCTCAGCATCTGCAACTTTACCTTGATTGTTTTTTCCTGCAGCTTCAGCTACGTCACCCCATGATTCTAGCAGAACAACAGAGGCTATCCCGCTAATGAGTAATGAAGTAACCAGGAGTATCATTGTGCTAGAGCCTCCATCTGCCATATTTACACCTCAGTTTACAGACGCCGCTATCGTCCTGCCATCAATTGTCAACGCTACTCTAGTGGCAGTAGAATTGGAATTATCATGGATAAATTCGAAAGTTTCACCTGGAAATATGGTATCTGGTGAGTAACCAGTAATTCCTGATGACAAATTAATCGGTGCATTAGAATCAATGAAAAGCCATGAGAAGTCTGTGTTAATGTCTGTCGAGCCATCATTTGTGATATTAGCGAAAACTAATTTTCCGATGGTCACAGATATACTCAGATTAGTTCCAGTGTTAGGACCTACAACCTCAAGGAAATACAGTGAGGGATTGTAGAGATATGATGATCCGTAATTTAGGACTTCAAGTCCAGTTACTATACCTCCCGAGATTTGTAGGTTTGCAAGGAACGAGCCAGCACTTCCATTAATTTCGACTTGGCCAGGAGAGTATCCTGTTCCTCCGTCATTTATGGTGAAAGAAACCACCGCACCATCAACATTGTTAGCATTTTGAATAGAGAATTTTGCAATAGGTTCTGCAGTTGCCTCAATCTGAGCAATGGAATCTTCCACTTGCGATTCGAGTGTAGCCATCGCTAATGCGAAAACTACTAGCAATGATGTCCCAACCACCATCGCTCCAACTGCAACGCTCCCCATTTATTCATCTCCTCTTAATGCTCTTGCTCTGCGCCAGTTGGAAATCATGGCTGAAAATGTAAGCAATTCCCTGTGCGCTAAATGATCTTCAAGCGCACTCTCAGTATCCCCGGGAGCAGCCATTTGAACAATCGCTAGTAATTGCTGTCCTTCCTCTGCACTCAACATACCAGAACTCATAGCTTTTTGAGTGAAAGAGACTGCTGCCATACCAGATAAATTATCCAACAAAAGAGCAGCAACTGTCGGTGCTCCAACAGTTCCATCCGCACCATCTCCCAAGTGGGCTGGTGCCACTAAGAACGGATTAGATGCTAACGCTTGTGCCTCATATAGTTCCAGCAATGGTGCTGAGTCTTCAGTCATCAACCTCTCAGAGGCATCTGAAATAACCTCGCCCGATGCTGTGATTATGACATCACCTGCTTCATGATCTGCCTCGATGGAAGTTTCTTCAACGCTAGGCATAGTAACAACATTATGCTCAATACTAGTCTCAACCTTCCTCAAAACATCATCAACTAGGTCTAATCGGTTTGAAATCAATCTTTCTAACCCAGATGTATCTAGATTGGCTTGGACCTGAGAAGCAGGCAACACACCTGCTGTTGGTATAGAGCCAGTGCTGTTCAGCCTTGCACGAGTAGGGCCTGGAGAAATAGTCCAAGCGTCCTCTTCAGTCAATTGGCCCTGTTCGGGAACAGGAACTTGTTCGACTGCAATGTTGGACATTACCCGCAAACGTTCCTCAGATAGAGGACTTTGGGTTTCCCCGGTTTTTTCGTTATTACCGAATGGCCAAGCCATATCAGTACCTCCTGATTCTAGTTGAACCCCATTAACTTTTGAAGTTAAAATTGGGGTTCAGACCGAATCAGATAACAAGGGTTCCTCTGGTGGTGTCTGAAAGGTAAAGTGTCTCGTAAGTGGACCCACCGCCTTCTACGTGTATCCATAGAGTAACATCTCCGTTTACACCAACACTCAATGCGTCGCAAGATGCAGTAGCTGCTGTGTCAGCATCCATAACAAATGAGTAACTTACACCAGGAAGTAAATTGTCCACTGGTCCGTCACCATTTCCATCGCCAACATCGTCAACATCATCTGCATTTGTGAAATCGCCTGAAACATATTCGTAGTTTCCATTGGTATCCTCGCATGTCAGCTGGAATTGAACATTCTCTGCTGTTATAACTTCTGAACCGGGTGCGGTCTCAAAGTAAAGTAGGTATGAGTCATCAGGATCGAATACAAATACCGAATTGACCGATATCTTACCAGATATTTCTTGCTGTGTATCGCTACCTGATTGTTGTGCGTTCTGTTGTAATTTCTCACCGGTTTGGATAATTACAGCAGATGCAACCGCTGCAACTAAAATTAGCGCAATGAATACAATCATTGCACCAATACCAATCGATCCTAGTTCGTTATTTTTAATTTGATTATTTCTCTTCATGATATCACCTCAAACAACTGTGTCTCCTCTGTCAGTTCCCACATAACTTAGCGTCTCGTAGGTAGTTCCGCCACCATCAGCGCTAACAATCATGGAATGTTCTTCATTCAAAACTGGAGGACATCCAGCACCTGCAGCTCCAACATTCAGTTCTACCATGTAGGTTTCACCAGGATTGAACTGAGCTACAACTGTTGCCCCATCTAATTCAGTAGCCGCAGAAAGATCACCATCTGCAACTGCTGGAGTTCCTGCGCCATCATCACAGATAACTGACCAATGTACTGCGTCAGCTGCAATTGGCTCGGAACCGGGTGCCAGTTCAAACACCATGTTTATTTCTTCATTTCCAGCAGTTGGAGTATCTCCTACCCAGACAGTGATTATCGAAATTTTACCCGATATTTCTTGCTGTGTGTCGCTACCCGACTGCTGTGCGTTCTGCTGCAGTTTTTCACCCGTCTGGATGATAACTGCACTCGCAACTGCGGCAACCAAAATGAGCGCAATGAACACAATCATTGCACCAATTCCGATTGAACCCCAATCGTTTTCTTCTTCATTCATTCTTTTTTTCTGCATTGGTTTTCACCTCTTTTTTTCTCTACAATCCTCTCAAACGGCAAACCGCCGCAGAGTGGAACATCATCAGGCGGCGAATTCACCTCCGTCGCCCATATCAATCGATAGTGGCATCACTATCGTTCCTGTTTCATCAGGGGATAATTTCTCCACTAGTGGGAGAACATCTGCCTTGTATCCTGGCGGCATCCAAGGCTCTAGCAAAAGATCGCGAATGGTTTCCATGCTTCGATTTTGAACACGGATAGTGACATTGACTTGACCGGCTGAAATTTCATAGCCGGTTTGTATAGCGAGCTTTCTTGAAAGTGGAATTTCATCAATAGCGAAACGCAATCCGGGTTTTACCTCAAACCGCACAAGGATTACATCGCCCGGACGAATTATTGGAAGATCAATCGATTCGGGAGAACATTGCCATTCCTCTGGCACAGGAGGAGAAAGTCTCATCTCTGGAATTGGGCGAGTTCCGTCATTACAAAGACGGACAATCAATACACCATTATCGCCGCCTGCGGGCCATCTTGTGTCGACTCCCAGCCAGAATTTTCTAAACAAGAATGGATTCAAAGCGACAGCCGAATCGACAACCAAATCGCCGATTAATTGCTCAACCTCATCTGCTGCATAACCAACTTCGCCAATTTCCGCAGCTCCCGTAGCGTTCCTAAGTCGTCTCAATATGGTCTCTATTTCGGCTTCTGTAAGTGTTTTTTCTTTGAGTAAACGGTTGAGCATGGCTATATTTCTTCTCAACTCCACAACATCTGCCTCTACCGAGGCTAAAGTCTTCTCAGCACGTCTGACAGATTTCCTCGCTCTTGCTAATTTGTGTTGTTCTAAGCTTGTTCTTGCTTCAGTGATATCAAATTCGGTTGCTGCTAGAGATGATTCTTCACTTGAAACGCCGTATACTATGTGCTCAAGCTCTTTACTTGCTCTAATCAATCTATCAGCGCTTGTTTGTGAATCTCGTATGACTCTTCGTGCATCTTCAAGATCATTTGCACCTACTTCATACTCTTCAGTCATCATTGTCCACCTCCTCGCTATCGACCACTTCCTCAAACAAATCATCAAGGTCAACAGAAATCGACGTCGGTTTGTCCTGGTTTGTTTCAGTGTCGTCTGAGTCTTTACTAGAATCCCCATCTGATAGTAAACTAATGTCTTCATCCCAGTTTGCAACTTCGGCAGAAGAGGAATCTCCCTCGACGGCTATGTTCGGTTTCGGTGTAGAAATTATGGATGATATATCCAATCCATCACTTGCCAATTCTGTCAAAAGACGTGCAGGATCACCAAGATCTCTTTCGATGCGACTAGCTTGAACCTCAACTTCAGTAAGGCGACCATATAGCGAACCATACATTCTGTTAGCGTTCCATATAAGGAAAATGACACCAACGATTACTACCACGAGGTATCCTAATAGGGACAAAGCATTAGTCGAATTAGAGGCCATCTGTGGAGGGAAACCAAGTATGACACCAATCATACCAAGAATAGGCATAGACAGGATAATTGCAAGTTGTCTTTTAGCGTTAGATAGAACTTCAAAATGATCGCTATACAGAGTACTGATTCCTTTTCTAGACCTCTGGTAATCCTCGTGGATTAATTGGAACTCATCTGTCGACTTCCAAGTCATAACCCAAACCCATACTGCTGCAATAAGGAGAACCACGAGGCCTGAGAGGTTATATCCGGTCAATTGCATCAAATGGAATGCGAAACCTAAGGCTAATACACCAGAATAGACTGCTGCGAGCCTGAACTTATCATTTTGACCAACCAATCTAATCAGTCCTATCGATGTAATTAGCAGCGCTAAAAACACGACGAATGAAACTCCAACGCCAGGAGACCAAGATTCAACATTACCATCGACTCTTTTTGAGGCAGAGTCTAAACTTGTCCCGTTTATGTATTCTCCACTAACGCTCAATTCGCAAGATACTTCTTTGGATTGTGACCACCAATCAAGATTTTCATATTCAACATCCCAAGTGTAGGACCTATGTCCCCCTGGAATAATGAAGATTTCTTCCCGAACCTTATTTTTGATTACAACGCCATCACATATTAGTTCAGATTTGATTTTGAAGGCAATTGCTGTTCCAACATTTGATACCTTAGCAGAAATTGTTTGGGATTTGCCCTCAATTAGGGAGCCTTCCTCAAAATCAAAGTTTTCTATTGCTAACTTAGGGTTTGTATCAAAGTAGAATGAGAATGTGGCATTCGAGAACTCTGTAAATCCATTATGTTCATCAGGATGATATAGTCTGAATGTCAAGTCATATCCATCGTTTGTTATGATATTTGGTGAACGAGGTTCATCTATTACTATCTCTAATCTATTTGTCGCCCAAGCTTCAACTTCTGGTAGAGAGATTACTGAATGGGAACTTCCATCACAATCATTGTTAAGATTTAGATGCTGATTTACCCCCCCAACTCGGATTGCAAAGTCCCAGTCATATTTGGGGTCTGTTAAATTGGTAGAGGGTATTCGTCGCTCTGCACTACATAATTCAATCATGTATTCTGCAGAATTACTTGTTCCCTCTGGAGTATGCGACCATTGTATAGTTTCTGTTTGATTTTCATCAGAGTCTGTTTGAACATTTAGTTTGTAATCTTTGGAACTGTAAAGTCTCGACATCATTAGAACTGTTTTCGCAGTTACAGTTCCCTCAACATCTGGGTCTTTTGGATCCATTGTTAATGTAAAATCAGCAGATAGGTGGATGTCCGGGTTAAAGTCATCTAATTCAATAGAAAATTTCAGCGAAACTGATTCTTGGACTGGAAGAGAAATATTGCCTTGAGGGCTGATAAGTTCCCATGCGATAGAGTTGGTTTGCAGACCTGGCTTGAAAATGTTATACACTAAGTCAACCACAACATCCTTGTTTCCAACATTAGTAATCTCTACATCCCATTCGCGCGTTTCTCCCCTGTAATATTCCATCTCATCAGGCCAGTTTTTCAATTCTACATCGAATACAGGTGATATCTGTAAGATAAATGTCCTTGCAACTAAAAATTCACCATTATTGGCCGAGTAAAGCGAGATAGTAACGTTATGAACGTCTCCATCTGCCAATCTTTCATCTCCACCAAGTGAAGGAATAGAAATGGTTAGGTCATTTTCCTCGGACTCGTTTATCTCTAACGTCATTTGGGTTTTCTCCCAAGTTGTATTCCAACCGCCTTCGACAACCGCAGTCACGTTAAGAAACTCAATCAAGTTGCCATTATTTGTGAATTCTATATCAATAGTTTCATTCTGACCAGGAGTAACTTCCACTGTGTTATCGACTTCAATTTTCAAATCTGTATCAGCGGAAATATTTGCAACAATTGAGGCTGAGAAGTTCATGCCATTTATCGCTTCTACATACAAAGTTGCCATATGCAATTTATCTGCACTAGCTTCCGCATCTGGGTTGAGACGAATTCTGACTGAATCACTGTATCCTGGAGCAATGACAACATCTGATGGAGATTCTAGCGAGAAATCAACATCCCCTTTGGTAGAATCATCCAACCATACTGAAAACGTTGTTACAACATTCCCAGTATTGTTAATGTAAACTCTTGTTAGAGGAGATTCAAATGGCGATAAGTCGATTGTGTGGTTTGTTGGATATAACTCGAAATTAATTGACTCCTCTACTCTAATCAATAACGTGTTCATAGAAAGAATTTCACCAGTGTCTCTGTCTTCCACCCTTATTGTCAACGGCTGAAGTGTATCCGCAGGTGCTTGTGGATCTGTCGTAACCTTCAGGGTAACATTTGAGATATGGTTGTTCCCGGGGTTTGGATGGTCTGACATTGAAGGAGTTAGATTAGCAACAATTGACGGATTATTTACATCGGAAGTTTCCAGAGTTGCTACCCAAAATTGGGGTAGATCATCTTCAATTACCAATCTGTAACTAGATATGTCATTTCCTGTGTTAGCGAATTTTATTGGTATATCAGTGAGATTTCCAACATCTGCATCTAGTGGACCCTGGGTAATAATTTCACCATCGCTTATGCTTGGGATTATCACACTGATGTTTCGTGTAACGCTACTGGCAAGCACACCGCTTGATTGCTGTCCTGCTGTCAATTTTGGAGTTGCCGTCACTGGCAGTATCAACTCACCTGCCATTGGTAACTCGTCACCTGGACCATCAATTGCAAGCCATGATTGGAATATCTCATCGACTTCTAACCCCGATACGCTGTCAGGAGTGACTATTGAAGTCCATCTGACTGCTTCATTATTACTACCGGGGCTATGTGGTGTGAATGTTGCAGAAGATACCGATATATTTGCATCAACACCTCCAGTAACTGCGCCTCCTAAATTATGCCTTACTTGCACGGACAAGGATAGTATTTCGTCAATTCCACCAGAACCATTAGCCTCAAGGACTTCTTCAGGTGTTAATATTATTTGATCTGTCTCTGGACTGGGATCTACTGCTATCACTGCTCTTACCACCAGTTGAGTTGAATTTAGTGCAGGAATTCCGCCTTCGACGGGTGTTGCGGAAACCCAACTGTAGATACTATCTCCAGCGGCATTCCTTTCCCCGGAGTCCAGAGGAGAAGAAATTGGAGCAGGCGTAATTTGAACAAAAACTGTGATGTTAGATCCAACAGACAAAACATCGGTAACCGGTGTTGTCAGGATTACGTCCCAATTATCAGCAGACGAGGACAAACCCGCATCTAAATCGAACGCTGCTGGAACATTTCCAGTATTCACAATTGTAAACTCCAGCGACTCTGTTTGGGCGGGCGTGACCGTCACAGGGCCTACTGGAGCAATTACCGTGGCTTGATACTGATCTCCAACCATCACATGTGCCACGCTTCTTGCCGTGTAAGAGGAAGTGGTGCTAGTTAGATTCAAATATATGTTTTCAAGGGTTGGTTTAACAGCAGATGAAGGGACTGTTACTAGCACAGCGATAGAAGTTGACGCCCCTGCTTGAAGATTTATCACAGAGCCATCAAGGCTATTATCATGCCACCCAAGGTCAGAACCCAGTTCTACGGTTAGATTATCTTGGCTACCTAAATTGGATACAATCCAAGTCAGGGTAGTTGTAGCCCCTGGTTCAATTGCTCTATCTCCTGGGGTAGATACATCGATTATGTAATCAGAGAATGTTATTGTTTCTACGGCCCTGACAACAGTGTTTGTCCAAACTGTTCCATTGAATATCACCCTAGCCACCATTGTCCATGTGCCAAGCAAGGGGTTTGCATCAAATGAAGCTGAAAGAGTACCTCCAGCAGAAGGATATAGCAGGCTTCCGGGCTCTAGTATGAGAGTATTTGACCAAAATGATACACGATTATTGGAGTTTGACTGGTCTGTAAAATTCAATTCCATTACTGCTGATAGGTCCATAACACCATCATTTCTAACCGTAGTATCAAACGTGTGTATTGAATGATTTAGGCGAACATCGGGAAAACCACCAGTCGGGTCTGGTATATTATCCCCTAGAACAGTTCCCAGATGGAACATAGTAACGTCGAATGTGATGGAGCTCTCGTCATTATTGGTATTAGTGTCAGCGGATGAAGCAACACGAGCGAACAGAGTTTGATCGTCACCAGATAGTGCTGTCCAGTTTATTAGAATTGGATTTGAAGAGGTAGCCGCAGGAATATTGCCAAGGCTGATTGAGTTTACAGTAGTTTCAGCGGAAGAAGGAGACGCTCTGTGAACTAGGTTAAGAGTTGCATCGCCATCCCCCTGTCCTGAGTTTGTGACTACTATTCTGACAATGTGATCCCCAGGTGCGAGCTTTTTTTCTCCAGAGTATTCCACTGAGCCGCCCGATGAAAGTGTCATAACCGAAACTGAAAAGTCTGGAGTTGATCGCCCACTTGTAGCATCAACAGGCATTACTGGTATAGCAATTTGTAAAAGAAAAACTGCGATTATTGCAGTTGCAATTGTCCGATTAGACATCTGCCATACCTCTTCGGAAAGCGTGGATTTGTACGGATTTACCTTGGCGTGTCCATGCTGCAAGCAGTTGTTCCATCAGTCTGTTGTGTATGTGATCATCAATCCCCAGTCTTCTTCTTTCTTCCCAAAGCAGGAGTTGTTCTGCTTGAGTCAACACGCCGTCCTTGAGATAAAGTTCAAGCGTTCTACGATAAGAATCTCTATCTGAAACAGCATATACTAACTCATCACCTGGGAGCATGTCAGCCTTGTCTTGCAGAATATTTCCTAGATTAAGAGCTTCCTCATAAGACAAAATTCGTTTATCTAAATCGCTTTGGATGTTGGATGCAATTTCTTGAAGAGAGTATTTTGTGGAAGCTTTGTGTATGTGTCGCATGAATTTACGGCATCTGCGAGACATGCGATTGGCTGCCATAGGTAAACTATGAACCGGGCGGATTATAATACAATCGCTTGACTAGTCAAATTTGATGCGTTCTGCAATGAAGTTAATGCATTTTGCATTAAGGCCTCTTTGTCTGCCAAGAGAGGAAAATCTGTGGTAAACAAACCTTGATTTGCTATCACAAATACGGGATTCTATGGCTGATGCTATTTCACTAGAAGCAGGGGATAAGTCCCCTTTGTTTGACGCACTCGATTCAAAAGGCAACCGACACGCATTGTCAGAACTCCTATCCAACGGAAGCAAAGTAGTCCTATACTTCTATCCAAGAGATTCAACGCCAGGCTGCACCACTCAAGCATGTGACTTTAGGGATAATCTCTCTAAGCTCGAGAGCCATGGTTTCAAGGTTTTTGGTGTATCTAAGGGCTCGGTTAAAAGCCATGAAAAATTCATCAATGATCAAAACCTAGGATTTCCGTTGTTAATGGATGAGGATGGATCCTTGCACATGACCTTTGGTGCTTGGAGAAAAAAGATGAATTATGGGAAAGAATACATGGGTTGTGCAAGATCCACATTCGTTATTGGTGAAGATGGGAACTTAATTTTTGCAAGATATAATGTCAAAGCCAAGGGGCACGTGTCCATGCTAACTCGAGAGTTGGGCTTGGATGAATGAATCAGACAATTCGATTATCAAATTAGGCAGTGGGGCTACCGCATGGAACCCTTGCATGCTGGGCAGCCATACAATAGGTGACGGAACAAATATTGGTGCACTATCCCATATTGGTAAAAATGTGATAATTGGTAAGAACTGTAGAATTCAGGGCTCTGTTTACATTGCCGATGGAAGTGAAATTGGTAATGATGTATTCATAGGACCCAATGCAACAATAACAAATGACAGACATCCCCCCTCTAGAGGAGATTGGTCGCCAGTGATTGTGGAAGACGGAGTTGTAATTGGTGCTAATGCAACAATTGTTGCTGGTGCAACTTTGAGAAAAGACTGTGTAGTTGGAGCAGGTTCAGTTGTGATATCTGATATTCCAAAGGATGAGGTTTGGGTTGGAAATCCCGCTAAATTCCTAATGTCTAGAATAGAATATGAAACAAGGAGGATCTAAAATGAGTAAACCATCGGTCATAGAATTTTTGCAAAATTGCCTAGAGTATGCAGATGCGTCGATTCAGCGAAAAGAAAAAAGGGGAGATAATCCAGAAATAATATCCGAATGGAGAGCATATCGAAACTACACTCAATATGCACTAGAGGAAGTTGAGAAAGGCGATTTAGATCACTGGTTTACAAGAAGCTTCTCGAAGGCCGATTTAGAGGTTGACATAGATGAGTTAGATCACTCGACGCGTAGTAAGTGGCTTGCTTCAACTGCTTCTCCAAGGCCGTTAGCACTTGTTTCAACCAGAGATGGAGAAAGAGAAAATGTCGCACCAATGACAAGTATGTCAGTCGTGTCAAATACACCGCCATTGATTGTAATGTCTCTATCGCAAAACAGGGAAGCAAAAAAGAGAGATACGTATCTCAATCTTGTAAAGAGTGGTGAGTGTGAACTACAATTTTTGTGCCCAACAAAAGAAGCAGCAAAAGATGTTGACTTGGCCAGTACGCCCACAGATGAAAGTGAATGGAACCTGCTTGATTGTGAGGGACCAATTCATCCATTAGCAGTTGTCGTGATGAAATGTAAACTTGTTGAGGACTATCCACTCCCTGAAGGAGCCGTTGCAAGACTTGTTGTTTTGCGAGTGGAAAGTATGATTGTTCCATCCTCAATACCACCAAGAGAA
>CESW01124277.1_pt1 | contig 12631 bp, 8 predicted proteins | sample 531171 | NCBI WGS metagenome assembly CESW01 (sample SAMEA2621859, study PRJEB7988) | marine metagenome | biome: marine biome (ENVO:00000447); feature: surface water layer (ENVO:00002042); material: "saline water (ENVO:00002010), including plankton (ENVO:xxxxxxxx)" | depth 5 m
TGCTTCGATAACCAAACTGCCGGTAGAAATACCGGCAGTTTTTTAAAAATTAAATTTTTTTTAAACAAATTTTGTTTGTAGCCGTTTCATTTGTCAGGTTGATTATGGAGGGCTATGAAAATGGGCATGAGTATTAATACAAATGCTGGAGCTGAGTTCGCTTCAATTGCGGCGCAAAGAGCGGCAGCAATGATGGATGAAGCAATGCTTCGTCTTTCTACAGGAAAACGAATTAACAGTGCAAAGGATGACGCAGCCGGAATGGCTGTTGCCACCAGGTTGGCAAAAGAAATTGCGGGACTCGGGCAGGCTCTCAGAAATGCTAATGATGCGCAGGGGTTGATTGATACGGGTGAGGCAGCGTTGAAGGAAGTGCATACCCTTCTTCTGCGTATGCGGGAGATAGCTGTATCGGCATCGAGTGATACAAATACGGATGCGGATAGAGCCGCTCTTGATACTGAGGTAACAGCCCTTGAGACGGAAATCTCTAGGATCGGGGACCAAACGAGCTGGGGTGGGAAAAACATCTTGGATGGTACGCATGATAAAGATGCTCCGATTAGATTTCACCTTGGTCCAACTGCAACAAACTTTATAGATGTTACTTTGGGAGTTGTAAGTATTGCGGCTCGAGGAAGTGATTTGCAGGGGTCGCTTTCATTAACAGGTAGCGTATCAACGCGTGCGAATGCAGTATCTTATATTGCCGGAATAGATGCCGCTATTTCAATAATTTCGGCAAGAAGAGGTAATTTTGGTGCGGTGTCCAACAGACTTACAAGCGCAATAACTAATTTGGAGACTATGAAGTCTTCAATGGTTACTGCAAAAGGTCAAGTTGAAGACGCAAACTATGCCGAGGAAACAGCAAAGTTAGCGAGGGCACAAATTTTAATGCAGGCGGCAACAGCTATGCTTGCGCAAGCAAATGCTTCCAAGAATGCCACTTTAAAGCTGGTGACGGGATAGCGTTTAGTTAAAAAGACATGAGCTCATGGAGAGGCTCAAGAGATATGGGAAAAGTAATCCCATATATGTAAAGTGGCGCCACTCTCTCCATAAACTTACCGGCGCCACTATACCAACTGTTTGTAACGAGTATACGAGTTTTATCAACCAATGAGGAAGACTATGTATAACTATGCAAAAACAATAGATGACTTACCAAAAGACGAAAAAGAATCATTTATTGAAACTAAAGAAATAAGAATAAAAGCTGCTGGTGAAATGCTAGGTAGCCAGATGTTAAGATCTAAAACAAAACACGACATTGACACTATAAAGATGGGTTTGGGTGACTCTACAGAGTTCAAGGGAGTATGAGGAAATAAGAAATAAAGTGAATAAACAAAAAAGATGGAGGCTTTTTATTCACAGGAACAATGGCGTCGTGCTCTCCTCCATAAACTTAGCGGCGCCATTTACTTTAGTATAAACTAAAGTGGCTGCCATTGCGATGCTGGCTCAGTTAAACTACGGAAACAAAGTCGTCTTGACCTACACTCGTAACCGGGTTGCTCCAACAACCTAAGTTTACCTTTACTATGAAAATTCATGTGGCTCTATTACTTGACCTTAGAAAACATGAACTCTCGTACTCGTTACTCATTTAGGCTCTCCAATTACCTGAGCAAATCTAACACTGATTGCATCGATTGGTTCGCCTGAGCCAACATCGCAGTGGCAGCCTGTTGAAGCACCTGGCTCTTGGACAGGTTTACCGACTCTTCAGCCATGTCGGCGTCTTCAATTCTTCCACGCGAAACTGTTGTATTGACAACGATATTTGAAAGGTTATCGATTGTATGTTCCATTCTATTCATAGTAGCACCGAGATCACCTCTTTCGGCATCAACTTTTCGTAAAGCACCATCAACAGCAGACATCATGCGCTGCGCATTTCTGACACTTAATACATCCATATCTGAGATTTTACGAAGGCTCGCTGATTCTGGATCGTCTCTAAATAGACTTTCATCATCTTTCGGTGTTATTGTGAAAACATTTGGTGACTCAAACATCACTTGCCCAGTTAGTCTTACAGAATTTAGGGGAGGTGGGTTTACTGTATTTGCTAATTCTTTATCAAATAATGTGACGGGCGTACCTTTAAGATTCTCATCTCTATCTACAGTTTGTACATTTAGTGCTTTCTCAACCTTAGTAAATGTCACTGTCGCATCGTTATCATTTCCTGTTGTAGCTACTGCATCAGCTGTTCCATTTGCATCAAAAGTGGCAAGCCGAAAGGTATTTGTTGCAGCATTAGTAACAACGTAATGTTTTCCTGCTATAATACCGCCCATAGTTTCAGCAGCAGTTAAAGTTGCTTTCACAACGTCTCCATCAACAAAACCGTGACCATTACTTGTTATTACCGCGGGATCAGCCTGAGATACGTTACCCGCCGTGGCATCTTTTCCAGTCAAAAGAGCTGTTCGTGTTTGACCGGGTAAATCGAACTTATCAATAAGAATATCGTACCCGTCAGGGCTTGTAAGATCTATGTAAGAGCCATCTGTTGAAAGTCTTGCATTAATGCCCGTATCGCCGGCAAATCCATTGATTTTATCTCTTAGATCAGAGAGGTCAGGAGACACCGAATTATCGCCTGTTCCAAACTTGACACTAGCTGTTATTGGAACTGCTGTTGAATTCATTCCATATAAATCAAAAGAAACGACTGTAAACGCGTCAGCTGAGTCATCAGGGGTAAGAGTAAGTCGAGCGTGCGTTGAAGCAGATGCTACTACTCCAGTTTTACTCTCCACTGAATTAACTGCAACAGCAATATCACGTGCTGTTGCACCGTTTTTGAATTTTGTGGTTTCCTTTCCAACATAGCCGTAAATTTCTAGCTCTTCAGCGCCAAGCACTTCAGAGGGTGCTGCCGTTCCGCCGACTATTCCGACAGAGGGGGCATTCCCCAAACTGTTTAGAAAGAATTTTGATCCTGTCCCGTCACCTTGACCCCCATTACCATAAGTAATTGCTGCTGAGTCGACATCGGTTAGGGAAAATGTTCTAGCTGCCAGATTTGCTGCATCAACACGATACGTCCTTCCAGACTCTAAACCGACGATTTGCTCGCTACTGTCCCCACTATGGACATATGTAACAAAATCACCTGCAGCAAAGTCATGATCTGTTGTAACTGTTATTACAGCGGCTGCAGCAGAGTTGGCTGTGGAAGCGACTTCTACAGATTTCTCTAATTGAGAAGACATATTCCACATACCAATTTTATTTGGTCTTATATCTTCAATGCTTAAGGAATGTGTATGCTGGGGAGACTCATCAAAACTTATTTCAAATTCAGTATCTTGAAATGTTCCATTCAACAACTTGGTAGTGTTAAACGTAGTTGTCTCACCAATTCTTATCAATTCCTTTTTTAATGATACTACTTCTTGATTTAAAGATACTCTGTCTGCACCACTGTAGGATCCATTTGCTGCCTGTACCGCTAATTCCCTCATTCTCTGCAGTATTTCAGAAACTTCGTGCAAAGCACCTTCTGCAACCTGAGACATTGAAATCGCATCACCAGCGTTTCTTATCGCTACATTCATTCCCGCAATTTGTGAAGACATCCGATTTACTATCGCGGCCCCTGCGGCATCATCACCGGCACTATTAAGTCTTTTACCTGATGAGAGCCTTTCCGTGGCTTTAGCGAATCCATCCTCATTCAGTCTCAAATTATGCAGAGACTTCAATGCTGCTATGTTAGATCCTATAGTACTCATATCTTTCTACCTGTTTTTTTATCCAATTTTATTATGCATTTACTATGCCAAACTCGTTACTACCTAAGAAAATCGAATAAGCTTTGCTGCCCAATCTTTACAAATGCTGCTTGAGCTGCATCTCTGTTAACAATTGTTGCTTGTAGGTCAGTTACCAACTTTGTTAGGTCAGCATCTCCAAGTTCTGACACTTCACTCGTTACAATAGTTAAACGTTCACCTAGAAAATTAAGCTGTTGGTCAGTTTTTCTATTTTGCGCACCTATAAAGGCCAACTGATTACTTATATGATTTATGGATTTTTTGATATCGCCAACAGAAGTCGACATTACCTGATCTTTGTCAACAATTTGACGCGGAAACCCAATTTTATTGCCTTCGCCGTCAATACTTTCCATTTGAAAATAAAATTCTGGTTCGCGAGAAGCACCGTTTACACCTTCAATTTCTAGATTGGATATCTCAATCATTCCAGCGAATTTTTCACTGAGTGTAATTTTTTTTGTGTCTTCACTGTATGTTGCTATGATCCCTGTTTTGTCCGTGTGTAAATTAATCTCATCTCTTAGATCAGAAATGCTTGCTTGCGATAAATTCATATTTATATTTATCTTTCCTTCACTTCCCTCTAGATCAAAAGACCAATTTTGTGGGTTTCGGGAAACAGCAAGTTCCAACTCCGCTTTAGCGGGTGCTGTTCCATGACTACTTACTTGACTTGCGGTTTTTGCCGCATTTATTGAATTCTCCAGTATCTCAAAAATACTTTTTCTTCCAAACTCGGTCTTAATAGAGCCAAAAACTGTACCGCCATCCAGCCCTGACACCACCTTCATATTTTCTGATACTTGTAAAGCATGCTTTCCCCGATCTCCAACGTATTCTACAGTTCCATCTAATTTCTTATTAAATGCACTAGTTGCCGCTTTGAAGCCAGCAAAAATGCTTTTGCCGTTAGCATCCTGAGTATTAGTGATTTCTAAAACGAGAGTAGATAATTCTTCCATTTCTTTAACCATAGCAAGTCTATCATCAACTCCATTAGTGTCGTTTGCTGCCTGTATTGATAGCTCACTGAAACGTGTTAACACTGAGATGACTTGGTTAAGACCACTGTCTGCTAAATCAAGTCTAGTTTTTGCCGTATTACCATTTTTGATAAATCTTTCTAAAAGGATCTTTTGTTCACGCTTTGCTGATAAATTTGATGCTGTAACTGGATCGTCTGATGCCTTTAAGAAGCTCTTGCCGGATGCAATCTTTGCTTGCGTATCTTGAATCTGCTCATTTATCTTTCCAAAATTCTTAGTGGCTTGCGCATTGAATAATTTTGTACTTACTTCCATAATTTACCTCATACTGTATCAATTAATGTCTGAAATAGTTCACGCGCTGTTTGCAGTATCCTTGAAGATGCTTGATATGCTTGTTGAAACTCAATTAAGGCGGCTGCCTGACTATCTAGGTTCACACCAGAAAATTGAGCTTCGGCTTCTTCACTCGCCTCCCTCATCGCTTCAGCGGCTTCAACGTTGAGCTTTCCTGATTTTACTTGGGATCCAACTTTTGAAACAATATTAGAAAAGATCTGTTGAAATCCCCCTTTACCATTTTTCTCTCTTTGTAGTTCCAGTACGGAACTAATATTTCTGTTATCCCCAACGCCCCCCGAATTTGCGGAGAAATTAAAAGTATCCCCTTGGACAGCTCTTCCGTCTATCTTAAATAAAAAGCCCAGAGCACCTGCAGCTCCAGCATTATCCAATTGCCGCGTAGCTATCGAATGCCCCGTTTCTTTATCGACTATATCAATTACATTTCCAGCGTCGTTCGTTACTTTTATTGTCAATTCTGGTGTTATTTCTTCCAATGTGGGTGGATTGCTATCAAAGCTAGCCGCTATTTTTCTGGCACTACCGCCATTGACAATCACTATTAATTCTTCAGGGGGTAGATTAGTTAACTTAAAATTTTCGGCTGAAAGACTAGACATTGGCGTGGTACCAGACGCTGAGATATCTAATACCTGTCCATTAGTAGTTTCAAGTTCAAGTTCTTCACCTTTTACATAGGCTAAAATTTCAGCTGTTTTAAGGCCCACCGCCTCAGCTTTATCATTGTTCTCGAAACTTAAGGCAGTGCTGTCCCCAGTTACAGTGATTTGCAAATGACCCTTGCCACCCGTATCGTCTACCCATAGAAATGTAGCCGCACCTCCAGCAATATTAAAAGTATTAGTGGCAGTTGTTGTAACTGTTATATCTTGTGAGGTTCCATTAACTGACACTGGAAAAGTTTTTGTTGTCCCCGGAGTGAAGTTGACACTTCGACCAATAATGGTTTTTGTTACGGTTGCAGGGGTCATTCCGAAAACAGTAGCTGAATCCGTATTACCTGAAATTGTTGTTGGTACTGAGAATTGTGCACCAGTTAATACTCCATCCGGTGCCGCAACTTTCAGTGTATATCCTCCTGTAACAGCCTCAAAATATGCTGAAACCCGATCTAACTCACCACCGGTAACGACGACCTCTCCATTGACTATTGTTAAGAGATAATTCTGACCATTGAAGGACACGGTTAAAGAAGATCCATCTTCTGGAATAGAAGCAATCGTTACACCTTTTATTGAAGATATTGGGGCCGATGATCTAAGAGAGTTAGCTATGGCTTTTGTTAATGCAGTTTTTGTTTGTCCTTGAAGTGAACTGCTCGCGACAGAAGCCGAGAAAGCAGTCCCCGCACTTGCAAGGCTGGCATCAACAAAATTAACATCAAGACCATAGGTTGCAGCTGCAGCAGAAGCAGCTAACCCATTGGTATCTCCCGCATTGAAATCAATTTGTTCGTTTATATTAAAGCTAAGTGTCTGTTTTTCACCGGTCGAGGTTGTTATCTGATTCAATAATCCATCGACTAACGGATCAGCTGTCGCAGTATTAGTAGCGCCGCCCGTTATTTCTGATTGAAATGAACTAGCTGCTTCCAAATTTAATGTTCCCCCAAAACGACCAGCATCTATCAGCTTTACTTGCCGAAATCTTAATGCATGGCTGTTAGCAGTTTCAGTGCCTGCCGGTGTAAGTGTTACATCAGATCCTGTTGCCGACCCGGTAGCTAATTTGAAATCTCCAGTCTCTGGGTCTACTGACTTCACATAATAAAGAACCCCACCATTATTTAAAGTTCCAGAAGTCGTATCGGAAAGTGAGGAAACTGTTAGTCCTGTCGTAGTTTCTGCTCCATCTATAATCCTGGCGATAACAGTGTCACCAACACGAAGTCCATGAGAAGTTCCGGCAGAAATCGTACCATCTATATTCATTTTACCTGCAGAAACGTCTATTGTTGCTGCGACACCTGAGTTATTTTCTCTTAGATAGGTACCTAAAGTAATAGGATCTGTATCACTTCGAGCATGCATCGTAGTAGTATTATCACCAATGGGCTTAGAGTTATTATCTACAAATCTCGTCTTAAGGGTCAATCCACTTGAGGAAGAATAGGATGAAAGCGAAATATCTTCTCCGTCTAAACTCTCGAGAACTATTCTAGTTTTATCTTGTGATAGAAATACGTTTACGCCAACCTGACCAGATTGTTGGTTAAGAGATTCATATAACGCTGTCAAGTCTGCGGCCGTAGTAGACGTTGATATTGTGATGGGTTTCTGGTTTCGTGACTCAATATCGAAGGTTATCTCTCCATTTCCACTTAAGCTGTATAATTCTATTCTATTTTTAGCTGTCGCCCTTATACCTAAATCCGACATATTTTCGTTTATTTGATTTGCCGCAAATTTTGCCGAACTACCCGCTGCTATAGTAGTATTCAAACTATCACCAGCCAAGTCAGGAAAATAGAGGTTCAGTTCATAAGCCGTTGTTGTCGAGCTTGCAGGTAAAGACCCCATGCCTAATTTTGCTTTTCTTCCTACACCATCTCCACCCAGAGGTATGGAAAATGTCCCAGCAGCTTTCACTCTTTCCAGATTAAGACCTCGATAGCCCGTTGGTTGCTGTAAGTTTAGATACTCTGCATTATATACAGCCTGTTCCGAAAAACCATTAGCTGTGGACATAAAGGTAGATTTTTCGAGTTTTGTAAGTGGGGAACCCGCAATGTGGCGTCCTTCACGAGTGAAAATTTGTATGTTTGATGCATTGTCTGAGCTTTGCTTTAGGGCATCTATAGTGGATGCCCCAGCAGTTACGGTGGCTCCATCTGCAAAATCACCTGATGCAAGAGATAAAGTTAGATTACCAGCATTTCCCGAAGCGAATATACCGAGACTTTGCAGCGTGGTGCCGGCCGAATTTAATTCACCTAAGTTGAGATATTTTGCTATTTCAGAGGCATCTTCCCAAGCGCCAGTTGCCGATGTCTCTGCTGCTGGACTACCGGTAAGTTTCTTGAAGACATCTCCATAGGCTAAATCAAAATTGTAAGCAACACCTCCCACAGAAAAAGATAACTGGTTTGCCTGTGTTAAATCACTAGTAGATAGAGTAAATTGTAGAGAAGACTGTTTGGAGAAAGATGCTAGCTGTATAGCTTCTGTTGCTTTGGGAATTGTCGCAACAAAACCATCATTAAAAAAAGTTGTAGCTGAGATTGGTGAAAGTGAATTTGTAAAAACATTACTTACCTTTGCAAGTGTAGTATCCTGAATTGTTCCAGTTGAGTCGGCAGATATACTCGCGTCACTAAGATTTTTTGTATCAGCTGAAATAAGAAAACTTGCAGACGCTGCAATATCCTCGGCACGCCTCAAAGCGAACTCCATATCCTTAGAAAAATTATTGGATGGACTTATTGTAATCTCATCTCCATCTGATGCACTACCAAGAAGGGTGATCGTAACACCTTGTGTCGAAATAGAAGTAAGGTCGCTAGCTAACTCATTATTTTGTAAATTGTACGCTACCCACTCATTTCTTGTAGCGGAATATATAAGTTTTAAAGGGTCAGGGTTGATCAACCCGCCTCCTGATGCAACAGCCGAGGCAGTAGTGTTGCCCATATTTGTTGGGTTTTGTGTAGAGGTAAAACCGACAGAAGTAAACATATCCTTACCTTTTAGGCCATCAAGAGTAAGCCCCTTTTTGTGTTGATCGTTAATTTCTTGAGCAAATTTTTGGGCTAGGCTATCAAGATCTTTGATAGTTTGCTCAACAGTTTTTGATGCATCAATCAATCCTCTCAGTGAGCCATTCGTTACCTGGTTGGTTGGACTATTAAGCGTACCAGGCCCGAGAATTATTTTAATATCAGTACTTTCTTCATCTAAGCCTAATGTAATTCTTTTGGAATCCTCAACTATCTTTGGTCCACTTCCAGACCCACCTAGTCGTACAATAGCGGCATTTTTCGACGTATAGGTGACCGTCACCTCAAGAGTTTTACTTAGTTCGTCAATAAGTCGATCCCTATTATCTAATAAAGCATTTGCTGCTCCACCTTGAGTAGAGCTTGACAATAACTTGGAGTTAACATTTAAAATTTCTTTGCTAAGGATATTAACAGTGTCAACTTCCTGCTGTGCATGAGATTTAGCACCAGTTTTTAATTGGCTAAGAACCTCTGATGTCCTACTGAAAGTTGCTGCTACGTTTTTTCCTTCTTCGACAGCAACCACGCGAGCAGCGACATCAGCAGGTGATGCAGCAACTTCTTGAAGAGAAGAAAAAAACAGTCCCATTGAAGATCCCAGATCGGCATCTCCCGGTAAAAGAAGGTCTTCCAATTCACTAATCTTTTGAAGAAAATTTGTCGCCGTTTCCTCTCTAGAAAAAGAATTTCGTTTTCTATCGAGAAGATACGCATCGAATGAGCGTTTAATATCTTCAACTCTTACGCCTAATCCGGTCCCATCTTGAATTTGCGTTATACCGCCTTGTCCAGAACTTACCTCCGTAAGTCCAGCCTCTCTACGCTTATACCCATCCGTATTAATATTGGCAATGTTCTGACCCGTCACCGCCAGAGCTTGTCTGTAAGACTGAACGCCACTTTTAGCTATGTCAAATAAGCTGGGCATCGTTATTAATCATTCTTACTTTTGTCAAATTGTCTTACCAATGCTTCAGCGATGCCCAAGTCTAAGTTTAGAGCCAGACTTCTAGATCGCTCCTGGTCTAACATTGTTCCAAAATTGTCCTCTTCATCACTAGAAAATAGTGCATCGGAAAGTTTGCTATCTCTTGCTTGTTTAAGCATTTGATTGATAAACATGGACTCAAATTCTTCGGCTAATGCTTCTAAATTCGCCTGATTTTTATTCTTTTGAAATAATGTAAAACCTGTGTCCGTCTGATAGTTTACAGATTTAATGTCCATAATATCACCTAAATTATTATTAACTCTGCTCTTAACGCGCCTGACTCCCTCAACGCCTCAAGTATTGCAACGAGGTCGGATGCACCAGCACCAACCGCGTTAATTGTGTCAACTATAGTGGATAAAGAGACGCCGGGATCAAAAACAAACGCTTTTGCTGGCTCCTCTTCGACTTCAATCTCCGTTTCTGGAGTAACTACAGCGTCACCTGGAGTGGTAACTACTTGGTTTTCGTTAACGATAGCTCCACCAGTTGCCGTAACTTTCTTTTTTTCATCGATCTTAACTGTTAGGGACCCATGGGTTACTGCTGCGGGCGTTACTCTTACATCGCCCCCTATAACAATTGTTCCGGTTCGAGCATTAACCACTACTTTCGCTGCTGGCCTGGAGGGCTCCACCTCGATATTTTCCAACAGACTAACAAACGCAACTTTTTGGCTTGGATCTTTCGGGGATCTAACTTTTATGGACGAAGCGTCAAGTGGAACAGCAACATTATCTCCAAAAATATCGTTTATAGCTTCAGAGACACTTAATGCAGTGCTAAAATCTCCTTGGTGAAGATTCAAAATAACATTGCTCGAATTTATAAACGGATTATCAACCATTTTTTCAATAGTGGCTCCTCTAGGTATTCTTCCCACAGTGGGTATATTGACTGTCAAAGACGATCCATCACCACCTTCTACTCCAAGACCACCTACTACTAGATTACCTTGTGCTACAGCATATGTCTCACCATCTGCGCCCAAAAGGGGTGTCATCAAAAGTGTGCCACCTCTGAGAGATTTGGCTTTGCCAAGGGTTGATACGGTCACGTTGATATGTTGACCCGGTTTACCAAAAGCCCCAAGTTCTCCGGTAACCATTACAGCTGCAGTATTTTTTCCATCTAAACCCTTCACATCTGTTGCTAATCCAAATCTAGATACCATTGACTGCATCGATTGAAGGGTAAGGCCGATATTCCCATCACCTGTTCCTGCAAGGCCCACAACTATGCCATAACCCACAAGCTGATTTGATCGCACACCGGCAATGGAGGTTAGATCCTTTAATCTATCGGCTAATAGTGGATAAGATATTAGAGTTAACACCTGTAATAGAAATACACTCAGTAGCTTAATTGTGAGCTTGTGTATCATAATGGAGTTACCACATCCACAAGTTTAGAAAACCATCCCTTCTTCGAGGTATCGGCTAGGTCTCCTGCTCCAGTATACGATATTTTAGCGTTAGCTATCCTGCTTGAAGGTACTATATTCCGGCTGTTCACGTCTTCTGGTCGAATTATACCTACTAAGCGAATATACTCATCACCATTATTTAGAGTCAGTTTTTTCTGACCTAATATTTCCATGTTACCATTTGAAAACACTTTGGTCACAGTCACAGAAATTTCTCCTTTAAGGGAGTTGTTCTGAGCTGCCGATCCGGAACCATCAAACGACTTTGCTAATTTACTGTCAAATAGAGTATCGTCAGCGTCTGCCGTAGTTATCTTTGGGAAATCAAAACTAGTTGTTCCATTTTTTGCGCTTTTAGCTGATTGAGACTTTGATGCACTAAAATTTTCAGATAATGCAACTGTTAACAAATCTCCTACTTTGGAAGCTCTTCTATCAGTTGCAAAAAGACCTTGCTGACTATTGCTATAAATAGACCCATACTTATCTTTTTTTTTAGCCTTTGGAAGGCTGGGCATTGTGGGCTCAAAATCTATTGAGGCCCTCTCCTCTAATTGTGTAGAGCAACTGGCAATAAAGGAAAAGCATATCATTCCAGTTATCAGTTTTTTTGGCAAATTTCCTAAAGACATCAACTACTCCTTATTATAGATTGTTTGATACAAAACGCATCATTTCATCAACAGCAGATATTGATTTTGAGCTTACTTCGTATGCTCTTTGCGTTTCGATCATATCTACCAGTTCCTGTACTACGTTTATATTTGATGCTTCAAGTGAACCCTGTACTAGTTTACCAAACCCTTCACCAAAAGGATTTCCAATAGCAGGAGCACCGGATGCTGGTGTTTCTACAGCGAAGTTCTCTCCTATTGGTTGTAATCCGGCTGGGTTCGCAAAATTTGCTAATGTTAACTGCCCTACTTCTGCAGCCTCTGCTTCTCCAGCCACTTGGACACTTACCAAACCGTCTGCAGATACATTAATCTCAGTTACTCCTTCCGGAATAGCAATCTCAGGCTGAAGCGTATAGCCGCTTGGCGTAACCAAAGTTCCATCTGCATTTCTAGAGAATGAACCATTTCGGGTAAAACCAACTCGACCATCAGGGAGAAGAACTTGAAAAAAACCGCTTCCATCAATAGCTAAATCCAATGCGTTATCCGTATTTACTAAGCTTCCTTGAGTATAGAGCTTTTGAGTATTTACAATTCTTACCCCAGTACCAACGGCAAAAGCTGACGCCAAATCGGTATCAGCGGATGTTTGTTCTCCACTACTCCTCTGGATCTGATACAAAAGTGACTCGAAATTTACTCTATCTTTTTTAAATCCGGTCGTATTTACGTT
>CESW01066305.1_pt1 | contig 12621 bp, 10 predicted proteins | sample 531171 | NCBI WGS metagenome assembly CESW01 (sample SAMEA2621859, study PRJEB7988) | marine metagenome | biome: marine biome (ENVO:00000447); feature: surface water layer (ENVO:00002042); material: "saline water (ENVO:00002010), including plankton (ENVO:xxxxxxxx)" | depth 5 m
CCATGCGTGACAGGCATGTATTCTAACCAACTGAACTACCAGACCATCATTTGGATTGCAAATATAATTTCTTTTTAATTCACTACAACATTTTTTTTCTTTTTAGTAAATAAGAGTTAAGAACATTTTTTAAATCTTTATTTATGTCAATATCAAATAAATCTATTTTGTATTTCAGACATGAAAGCTTAATTTGATCTGAAAAAATATTCATTTCTTTGACATACTCTTTTCTTATATCAATAGAATTAATTAAAACCTCTTCTAATGATTCCATATCCTTAAAGCTATATCTTTTGTTTGGAAAGTTAAAGTCAACTTCAGTATCTTTATCTAGAATTCTGAAAATTATTACTTCATGCCTCTTAAATTTTAAATTATTTACTGCAGAAAAAAAATTATTTAGTCTACTCTTGTAGTTTAATAAGTCAGTAAATATTATTATAAGTGATCTTTTTTTTATTCTCTCAGAAACTAAGCTAATTGATTTAGATAAATCTGTTTGCTTACAGTTTTCATATGAAAATTCGTTAATTAATTTATCAAACTCATTTAGAATGATTCTTTTTTGCTTATTTCCTAGAGAAGGTTTCAAGAAAAAATCAAGATTTTGAGAAAATAGACTTAATCCAAAAGCATCTCTTTGCTTGTTAAAAAGATTCATTAGAGATAAGGAAGATAGTAATGAGTAATAAATTTTACTTTTGGTTTTATCAGAATTTGACTTGGAATAAAACATCGAAGATGATGTGTCTATCAAAAAGTGACATTTTAGGTTGGTCTCTTCTTGGTATTTTTTTGTGTACAACTTTTCTGTTCTTGCAAAAAGTTTCCAATCAATATTTTTGGTATCCTCTCCGTTGTTATAAAATTTGTGTTCAGCAAACTCGACAGAAAAGCCGTGATATGGACTAGAATGCAAGCCAGTTAAAAATCCTTCAACAGCAGTTTTAGCTATTAAATCAAGCTTGACAATATCAAACTTGTTAGGATTGTCAATCATAAAATTTAATTAAGCGTATGATTCTAATTTCTCAATTAGTTTTTGCTTGGGTACTACTCCTACAATTTTATCTACAACCTCTCCGTCTTTAAAAATAAGTAAAGTAGGGATATTTCTTATTCCATACTCAACAGGAATGTCCGTGTTGTCATCAACATTTACTTTTCCTACAACTGCTTTACCATCCATTTCAAAGTGTAATTCGTCAATAATTGGTGCTATTGTTCTACATGGTCCACACCAAGGAGCCCAAAAATCAACAAGCACCGGCTTGTCGGAATCCTTTACTAAACTTTGAAAATTCGCATCATTAATTTCTAGTGCCATATTTTTATATTTTCACAAATTTATTAATTTATTCTGATTTAATCTCTAGTGATAATGCATTAATATTTGAAATATTTTTAAAAAAATCTCTATCTAAGCTTACTCTTGCTTTTCTTGAAAAAAGATTAACATTGTAATTATTTTTCTTATCAATCAAATTAAATGTAACAGTATGTTTGCCTTTTTTTTCATTTATTATACTATCAATTTCATCAACTAAGGATTTAGTAATATCTTTGACATCAACTGAAATTCTAAGGTTTCTAACTTCACTGTCAACAATTTCTGACAACAAATTGATATTGTTTATTTTAAACTCTAGTTCTTCATTATAAAACTTCTTCTTAATTTTTCCAGATATCAATACTGCCCATCCAACATTTAAGAAAGAATAATATTTAGTATAATCCTCTCCAAAAAAATAAAGTTTATAAGAATCTGAATAATCTTCAACTTGTACTACTGCATATTTTTTTCCATTTTTTGATTCTCTATGTTCTACATCAACTATTACACAGCTAAAAAAAAGATCTCTGCTTTTATTTTTTTCAAGAACTTTTATGTCTTTGATAGTAGAATTTGAGAAATTGCTTGATTCAAAAAGGAAATCGTCAAGCGGATGTGCAGATAAATATATTCCAACAACTTCTTTTTCTTTTGAGAGAAACTCCATTGTTTTCCATTTTTCACAAATTGGAGCTTTAGGAGACTCAAGTTCTATGTCTTGTGCACCTCCAAATATATCTATTTGAGTGGATAATTTATTTTGTTGAATCTTATTTCCAAATTTTATCATTTTTTCAATATGTGATTGTCCATCTTCAACGTGGAAGTATCTGGACCTGTCAATTTCAAATGAATCAAATCCACCAGAAAGGACAAGAGATTCTATTGTTCTTTTATTACAAGATCTTAAGTCTACCCTTTTAACAAAGTCTGAAAAGCTCGTGTAAATACCATTTTGCTTTCTTTCTTCAACAATCGAATTAACTGCACTTTCTCCAACTCCTTTAATCGCTCCAAGACCAAATCTAATTTCAGATTTTTTATTTACCGCAAATTTGTAGAAACTTTCATTAACATCAGGACATAAAACTTTAATTTTCATTTTTTTACACTCTTCCATGTATAGTGTTATATCTTTAATATCTCTCATATGATTGGCAAGAATTGATGCCATTAATTCAGCTGGATAATGTGCTTTAAGAAAAGCTGTTTGATATGCAATTAGAGCATAGCATGTTGAATGTGATTTATTAAAAGCATATGATGCAAATTTTTCCCAATCAGACCATATTTTTTCCACAACAGTCTCATCATAGCCATTTTGCTTACAACCATTTACAAACTTTGGTTTAAGCTCATCAATAACAGATTTTATTTTTTTCCCCATACCCTTTCTAAGACTGTCTGCTTCTCCTCGAGTGAAGTTAGCAAGCTTCTGTGATAGTAACATGACTTGTTCTTGATACACTGTTATCCCATACGTTTGAGATAAAAACTCCTCCATTTCTGGTAAATCATAGCTTATTTCTTCTTTTCCATGTTTTCTTTTTATATAGTTTGGAATGTATTCCATTGGTCCTGGACGATAAAGAGCATTCATAGCTATTAGATCATCAAACTTATCAGGTTTAAGATTTTTTAAATGTGCTCTCATTCCATCTGAAGAAAATTGAAAAATTCCTGTTGTATTTCCATTTTTAAAAATTTCAAATGTTAGACTATCGCTCAATTCAATGTTTCTAATGTCAATTTCTTTTTGATGTAAATGCCTTATTATTTTCAAACAGTCTTTTATAATCGTTAAATTTTTTAAACCAAGAAAGTCCATTTTTAATAAACCAGCACTTTCAACAGCACTGTTATCATATTGTGTGACTAAAAGTTCAGAATCTTTTGATGTTAAAACAGGAATAGTTTCAACTAAATTATCAGATGTTATTATAATTCCACATGCATGAGTACCTATATTCCTCAAAGAACCCTCAACTTTAACTGCATTAGTAATAGTTTGAGATGCCAGATCGTCTGATTTAGAGATGGATATAAGCTCATAAACATTTTTGAGTTGATCTCCTGTAAACCTTTTTTTTAGCTCATCTTTTTGCAAACTAAAAATTTCTGAGAGAGATGTTAAATCAGGAACAAGTTTTGCAATCCTATCTGCCTCGTTAAGCGGGAGATTAAGAACTCGGGCAGTATCACGAATTGAAGATTTTGCAGCCATTTTACCATAAGTGACAATTTGAGCAACATTTTCTTTACCATATTTCGAAACTACCCAATCAATAATTTTATTTCTGCCTTCATCATCAAAATCAATATCAATATCCGGAAGTGATATTCTGTCAGGATTTAAAAACCTCTCAAATAGAAGATCATATTCTATGGGATCTATATCAGTAATGCCTATACAGTAAGCAACGACAGATCCTGCAGCAGATCCTCTACCAGGTCCAACTGAAACACCAATTTCTCTTGCTTTATTTATAAAGTCTTGTACAATTAAAAAATATCCAGGATACCCTGACTTTTCAATTACCTTTAATTCAAAATTAATTCTCTCCTCTATGTCTTGAGTTATATCAACATATCTTTTTTTTGCACCCTCATGACAAAGATGTCTAAGGTATTTATTTTGAGATTCAAGACCATTTAAATCTCCGTTGTTAGTAAAAATTTGTGGAACATTAAAAGAAGGTAGATCAATCTCTCTTTTTAATTCATAAGCATCAATCTTATTTACAACTTCATTTGTATTCGAGATAGCATCTGGAATTTCACTAAAGACATTAAGCATCTCTTGAGAAGACTTAAAATAATATTGATCATTTGCCATTCCATATCTGTACCCTCTTCCCTTTCCTATAGGGGTCTGCTTAAGTTCTCCATCCTTAACACAAAGTAAAATATCATGTGCAGTTGCATCCTCAGATTTTGTGTAAAAAACATTATTTGTTGCGATTAATTTAATTTGAAATTCTTTAGAAAAATTAATGATATTTGAATTAACAAATTCTTCATCAGCTACTGCATGCTTATTAATTTCAAGGTAAAAATTATCTCTGAAATTAGATTGCCACCATTGAATTTCTTTTCTTACTTCTGACTCCCCTTTTTCTAATAAAATTTGAGAGATAGGTCCACTTAGGCTTCCGCTTAATACAATTAAATTTTTCTTATTTTTCATCAATATGTTCTTATCAATTCTTGGAACATAATAAAACCCATTTTGATATGAATATGAACTAAGTTTGCATAGATTTAAATATCCTTCATAATTCTTCGCAAGAATTGGTAATTTATATCCGCTGTCCCTGTTAGATTTATCTGTTGAGTCAGTACAAATATTAAATTCACAACCAATAATTGGCTTTAGTTTTAAATTATCTAAATCTAAACCTTTATTAACTTCATGATTTAATACCTTATTAACAAAATTAAATGAACCAAACATATTTGAATAATCAGTAAGAGCTAAGGCTGGCATTTCATACTGTACAGCCTTATCAATAATATCATCTAGTTCACATGTTGCTTGTAAAATTGAAAATTTTGAATGTAAATGTAAATGAGAAAACTTAATATCTGATGAGATATGATTAAAAGATTTATCTGCACTAGACATAAATTCGAATGGATCTTCATGTTGTTTTTTTACAAAGATTTTTTTTTCTGGAAAAAAAGATTTGGAATTGGATTTAAAATCATTAAATGTATTAAAGTCCATGCCAATTTTTGAATGATGTACCACCTCTCTTTTAATTAACTCAAAAAAACATCTAGCTGTTGCATCTACATCAAAAGATGCATCATGAGCACCATCAAAGTTAGATTCAAATAATTTAAAATGAAGTTCTGACAATGAAGGCCACTTAAATCCTCCACCTCTCCCTCCAGTAATTTCACAATATTGTGTTGAGACAATTTTTGTATCAATTTTAGGCTTTGATTGTAAATAATTAGGAAGATTTTTTCGTAGAAATTCACACCCTAAGATGTTATTATCAAACTCTACATTATGACCAACGAGTATATTTGTTTTTTCAAGAGTATTTATAAATTGTTCAAGAACATCATCTATATTTAAACCTTTTTTCTTAGCTGTTTCATTTGTTATTCCATGTATTTTAATAGAGTTATATGGAATTTCATAATTATCAGGCTTTATAATCAAGTTGTTTTTTTCAATAAGATTTCCATTTATATCATGTAATTGCCATGCCAGTTGGACCAGTCTTGGCCAATTATCAAAATCAGTTAATGGAGCTTTCCAGTTATCTGGCAGTCCGGTTGTCTCTGTATCAAAAATTAAGTACATATTCGGAACTAATTTAAAAAACGAATCGTAATTAAATTTTAAATTCTTTACAATAGTTAATAAAAGTTAATAACTAATATTGTGGAAAAACTAAATAAAATTTTGTTTTTTCATCCAATCATCATTGAAAATTTTTGCTACATATCGACTACCATGATCATGTAACAAAACAACAACTATATCATTTCTGTTAAGTTGCCCTTTTAATTGATTAATTGCAGCTATCGCACTGCCTGCTGAATATCCAGCAAAAATCCCTTCCTCTTTTGCTAGTCTTCTCGTGTATAGTGCACCATCTTTATCCGAAACCTTTTCAAAGTGATCGATTAGATCAAAATTAACATTAGCTGGTATAATGTCTTCTCCAATACCCTCGGTTATATATGGATATATCTCACTTTCATCAAACTTACCGGTCTCGTGATATTTTTTAAATACTGAGCCATATGTATCAACACCCCAAATTTTAATATTGGGGTTTTTTTCTTTAAGATATTTAGCAATTCCAGAGATGGTTCCACCAGTTCCAACGCCAACTACAAAATGAGTAACTTTACCATCAGTCTGATTCCAAATTTCAGGCCCTGTTGTTTCATAATGTGCCTTAGAATTTGATAAGTTATCATACTGGTTAGGATAAAAAGAATTGGGTATTTCTTTATTAAGTCTTTTAGCAACTGAATAATATGACTTTGGGTCATCAGGTTGTACATCAGTTGGACATACATACACTTTTGCACCCATAGCTTTTAAAATATCTATTTTTTCTTTTGACTGCTTGTCAGAAACCGTACAAATTAGACTGTATCCTTTGTTTATGCAAGTAAGAGCAAGCCCCATGCCAGTGTTTCCTGATGTACCTTCAATGACTGTACCACCCTTTTTAAGTATACCTTTTTTTTCAGCATCTTCAATCATTTTTAATGCCATTCTATCTTTGGTTGAGTGACCTGGATTAAAGCTTTCAATTTTTGCTAAAACCATTGCACTAGTAGAAATTACTTTATTTAACTTAACTAGAGGTGTGTCACCAATTGTTTCTAAAATATTTTGATGGTAGATCATACACAAAACTATTAAAACTTAACAAACCTCATGTTTTAACTTTTGATACTTTACCAATGTAAATTGTTGGTAAGTATAGGACAAATAGAGATAGAATTACAGCAGAAAGATTTAATAGAACAACATCAGTAAAATTTATTTTTATTGGCACATAGTGCATAAAATAAACAGTTGGGTCTAATTTAATTACCTTAAATTTTTTTTGAACAATTGAAATCAACAACGCTACTGTATTTCCAATTAACAGTCCATATATCAAAATAAAAGTGGTATGATATTGAAAAACCTTTCTAAGAGCTTGATTTGAAAAACCAATTGACTTTGATATCTGATAAAATGTCTTTTTAGTTGCAAGTATCACAAACATGATAGTAACTATATTGACAAGACCAATGATAACCATCAATATTATTATCAATCTAACATTAACATTTTGTAGTTCTAGCCAACTGAATATTTGTGGAAAATTATCATAAAAATTTGATGCATAAAGATCAAATGATATTTCATCATTTATTTTTTCTGTTAAATCAAGAGTACTATTATTATCTTTTAAATAGATTTCTAACCCTCCAACTTGATTTTGTTTCCAATTATTTAATCTTTGTAATGTTCTTATATTACATATGCAATAATACTCATCAAACTCAATCATAGTAGTTTCATAAATTCCACAAACTTTAAATTTTCTTAATCTTGTTTTTTCATCAAAAAAATAAGAAATCAAATCATCCCCTACACTTATTTTAAGTTTATCAGACATTGTTTTCGAAATAAGTATTTGATCATTTTCTTTTTCTGAACTAAAATCAGGTAAATCTCCTTTAATGAGATGACTAAAAAAAAAATCTGAGTTGTATTCTTTACCAAATCCATTAACTAAAACTGGGTGAGTTAGTTTACCATATTTTAAAATTGATGTTTTCTTTACATATGGAAATATTTTATTTATGCCCTCAATTTTTTCTATCTGTGAAAGAACTGAATCTTTACACAAAAACATATTTTTATCATTTGACAAGTTATATTTTTCAATCTTTAAGTGAGAATTAAAGCCTATTACCTCATTTCTTATTGTTTCTTTAAATCCAGAAAGAATAAAAATAGATAACATCATTATCATTACAGAAAAGGAAATAGCAGCAATTCCTATTTTGATTGCAGGTTTTGTATTTTTACTTAATATTTTTTGAGACCTAAGTAATCTATATGCTATGTATAAAGGTAAGTTCATGTTAAGTAACTCGGCTAAAATAGTCTATTTATTTTTTTTTATTGTTTTTCTTTGTTGCAAGAAAGAACCAAAATTGATTTCTGGAGCTGAACAAATCGACGTGTATATTAAAAAAATTTCAAATCAGAATGTCGGTATTGTTGCAAATCAATCTTCAATAATAGGTCAAACTCATCTAGTTGATTCTCTGACCAAACTAAATATAAACATAACAAAAATCTTCTCACCTGAACATGGTTTTAAAGGCGATAATGATGCTGGAAAATATATTTCAAATAGATATGATTCAACAATAGGAATTCCAATTATATCTCTTTATGGCAAAAATAAAAAGCCTTCCAAAGATGATATGAAAAATATTGATGTTCTTATTTTTGATTTGCAAGATGTCGGAGTTAGGTTCTATACATACTTATCAACACTTCACTATGTTTTAGAGGCTTGCGCTGAGAATAATATTCAAGTTTTAGTTTTTGATAGACCAAACCCCAACGGACACTACATTGATGGACCAATTTTAGATACTAATTTCAAATCTTTTGTTGGACTTCACCCAGTACCAATTGTATATGCAATGACAATTGGAGAATATGCTAAAATGATAAATGGTGAAAGATGGATAAATAATTTATGTGACTTAGAAGTTATTAAAATGGTCAATTATAATAGAAATCGTTCGTATGAATTACCAATTAAACCATCACCAAATCTTCCTAATACTAAATCAATAAACTTATATCCGTCATTATGCTTGTTTGAAGGAACTAATGTTAGTGTTGGTAGAGGAACTAATAAACCATTTCAGCAATTTGGATCACCACACTTGAATAATTATGATTATTCTTTTGTTCCTAATAGTGGACCAGGAAGTAAATTTCCGAAGCATGAGAACAAAGTTTGTAAAGGGCAAAACTTAGAGAGTTATCCTAGATTAAATCATATTAATCTCAGCTGGCTAATGAGTTCATTTGATCAAACAGAAAATAAAGAGGTTTTCTTTAATAAATTTTTTGATAAACTTGCAGGAAACGACAAACTTAGAAATCAAATAAAAAACGGATTAAATGAAGATGAAATCAAAAATAGTTGGAAGTATGAGCTTGATAATTTTAAGAAAATAAGATCTAATTATTTGATTTATTGATTTTTAATTTTTTTTTGCATAACTTTGTAATAAACAAGTTATACAAAATGAAAAAATTACCGAAATTTCTTACAGTATATTACCCTATTGTATTAGCTTTCATCTGTCTACTATATTCTGTCACACTAGGGTTACTAGGTTACAACGAAGAAGCTCAATACTCCGCACACTGGCCAGGTACAATTCTTTTGTTTGCAATTGCAATTAGACAAAGAAGAACTAACTATAAAAATAAAAGCAGAGGAAGATGATGAATACCTCAATGTTTATAATCGGATTTGTAATATTTAGCATGTATATATGGGGGTTGATTTACATGATCAATTGGGGTCATAAATCTCAGGAAAATGATCAGTCAAAAGATCCTGAATTAGAAAAATAGACTACAACTTATTAGTATAAATTTCTAGTGCATGTCTTATACAATCAACTGCTTTGCTTAACATTTTACGATTAAGCACATATGCAACCCTGACTTGCTTCTTACCCAAATCATGATTGGAATAAAAACCCGCTGCAGGTGCGAGCATTACAGTATCTCCCTTGTAGCTAAAATTGTCTAGCATCCACTGACAAAAATCCTCCGCATCATCTACTGGTAATTCAGCTATAGCATAAAACGCTCCGCTTGGCTTTGGACATACAACTCCATCTATATCGTTCATTTTTCTGACAAGCAAATCCCTTCTTGAAACATATTCATCAATTACATTAGTAAAATAATCATCAGGAGTGCTTAAAGCTGCTTGAGCTGCAATCTGACCAAATGTAGGTGGAGATAGTCTAGCTTGAGCAAACTTCAAACATGTTGATATTACTTGATTATTTTTAGAAACTAAACAACCAATTCTAATGCCACACATGCTATATCTTTTTGAGGTTGAATCAATAACAATAGCATTCTTATCCAAACCTTCAATGTTTAATATTGAATTGTGCTTTAATCCATCGTATGTAAATTCTCTGTAAACTTCATCGGCAATTAAAAAAAGGTTGTGTTTCAACACAATTTCTTTAAGTTGATTTAAGTCTTCTTTACTATATAAATATCCTGTAGGATTTCCTGGATTACATATTAGAATAGCTTTAGTTTTGGGGTTAATTAATTTTTCAAATTCTTTTACTAAAGGTAATTTAAATCCGTTTTTTATTGAAGTACTTATTGGCCTAACTTTGACATTTGCAGATTTGGCGAATCCATTATAATTAGCATAAAACGGCTCTGGAATAATAACTTCTTCATCATGATCTAAGCAGGAACTGATAGTAAAAAATAAAGCCTCAGAACCGCCAGTCGTAACCAGAATATCATTTGATGATAATTCAATATTTTTAGATTTGTAGTATTTGACAAGTCCTTTTCTATAACTTTTAAAACCTGCAGAATGACTATACTCTACTATTTTTTTGTTAAAGTTATTAATTGCCTCTAATGCTAATTCTGGAGAATTAATATCAGGTTGACCTATATTAAGGTGAAATACATTTATACCTCTTTTCTTTGCTTTTTCTGCAAAAGGAACGAGCTTTCTGATTGGTGACTCAGGCATAGCTAAGCCCTTTCTTGAAATACTTGTCATATAATTATTCTCGTGGAGATCCTTCAGTATTTTTTGTAGGTAAAGTCTTGTCTTTATTTTGAGGTGGGCTTACCTCACCTTTAATAGTTAATATGACTGGCTTTTTGTCAACATTTGTAGTTAAAGTAATATTTTTTGTAAACTTTCCAACTCTATTTGTTGCATAGTTTACTTTAATTTTTTCAGTTTTTCCGGGCATGATAGGCTCTTTTGGCCAGTCAGGCACGGTACATCCACATGAGGCTCTTGCATTTTTTATAATTAAAGGTTCAGTTCCATTGTTAGTGAATGTAAATTCTCTATTGCCATCTGAACCATGAGCAATTGTGCCATAGTCAACAACTTTTGACTCAAAGTCAATAGTTGCATTTGATTTGTTTTCTTGATTATCCTTTTCTTGTACGCTTACAACTTCGTTTTGGGAATATGAAGTTAGATACAGAAAAAGCGATAAAATTACTGAAGTTACTTTCATTTTTTTTATTTTATAATGTCAAAATTAACAATTTATTTTTTGGTAAAAATATTTTTTTCTTCTTTTTTAATCATAAAATAAGTTATCGTTAAACATAAAAATTGTCTCCATTGTTTTAATTTAGCAAAAATGAAAGTCTCAAAAACATACAACCCCTCTGAAACTGAAAAAAAATGGTATGACTACTGGCTTAAAAAGAGATACTTTTCATCACAACCAAATGATAAAGAACCCTATACTGTAGTAATTCCGCCACCTAATGTAACAGGAATTCTACATATGGGACATATGTTAAATAACACGATTCAAGATATACTGGTAAGAAAAGCAAGAATGCAAGGTTTTAATGCATGCTGGGTGCCTGGTACTGATCATGCATCAATTGCTACAGAAGCAAAGGTTGTTAAAAGTTTGTCAGATAAAGGAATTAGAAAAGAAGACCTGAGTAGAAAAGAATTTTTGGAGCATGCTTGGAAATGGAAAGAACATCATGGAGGGATAATTTTAGAGCAACTCAAAAAGCTTGGATCATCATGCGATTGGGATAGAACTAAGTTCACCATGGACCATGATTTAAGTGAATCGGTCATAAAAGTATTTATCGATTTGCATGAAAAGGGACTAATTTATAAGGGTGTTAGAATGGTAAATTGGGATTCCGAGGCACAAACCGCTGTTTCAGATGAGGAAGTAATATACAAAGAAATTGATTCTAAACTTTTTCATATTTCATATCAAATAGCAAATGAAAATAAAAAAGTAATTGTAGCAACTACACGACCAGAGACGATTCTTGGAGATACAGCGATTTGTATAAATCCAAAAGACAAAAGATACAGTAGTCTTGTTGGTAAAGAAGTATATGTTCCATTGATAAAAAGAAAAATACCAATCATTTCTGATGAATATGTAGATATGGAATTTGGGACAGGAGCTTTAAAAATTACTCCTGCACATGATATTAATGATTATGAGATTGGATATAGACATAATCTAGAAACAATAGATATACTTAATAATGATGGCACACTAAATGAAAAAGCAAAATTATTTGTTGGAACAGATAGATTTAAAGCAAGAGAATTAATTGTAACAGAACTAAAACAAAGTAATCATTTAGTTAAAATTGAAAATCATAAAAATAAAGTTGGCTTTTCTGAAAGAACTAGTTCTATAATTGAACCTAAATTATCAATGCAATGGTTTTTGAAAATGGATAAAATTTCAAAACCAGCTTTAGACAATATTATAAATGGAAATATAAAGTTTCATCCTAAAAAATTTATCAACACTTACAAACACTGGATTAACAATATTAAGGATTGGTGTCTTTCCAGACAACTGTGGTGGGGTCATCGAATACCTGTTTATTATTACAATGGAAACAATTATGTTGTTGCAAAATCAGATAAAGATGCATATAAGAAAATAAAAGAGATTAATCCAAATATAAAATTTGAAGAAATTCA
>CESW01025513.1_pt1 | contig 12577 bp, 5 predicted proteins | sample 531171 | NCBI WGS metagenome assembly CESW01 (sample SAMEA2621859, study PRJEB7988) | marine metagenome | biome: marine biome (ENVO:00000447); feature: surface water layer (ENVO:00002042); material: "saline water (ENVO:00002010), including plankton (ENVO:xxxxxxxx)" | depth 5 m
ATTCGTTCCAATCGGAACAACATCCCACGACAGGTCATAAGTAACACCACGGAATCCCCCATCAACACGAAGGTAAACTGTGTCGCCTCTCGCATCAACTCCGTAAAAAAACTGATTACCCTGCCCAAAACTATCCCTCAGTCTTCCATCGGAGTCATACAGATAAACTGTGTATGGCTCCTGCACCAGAGACGGATCGATGATGACCGATAGGTTATCGGAAGGCACGTCAATTCTGAACCAATCCTGATCCAAGGAAACACCTAGGCCCAACTGAGCACTTAGAGGCACTAACTGCTGAGAAGAGAGATCATAGGCCTCGAATAAGGTATCATTATCCTCATAAGCGTCTTCAAGTGTATTGATGGACGGTGATGAGGACCACATAAGATTATACGCTGTACCCAGACCAGCCCCGGTAACCACAACTGAATACTCTGCTGCCAGATCTTCACTACCAGAGAAAACAACTTGTTCGGTTCCATCGCTAGAGTCCGAAATGTCGATCTGGAAGCCATTACGATAAAGCGCGAGGATCAGATTCTCGGAGGCCGGCGAATACTCGATGTCAACAGAAACGAGATCGAAACCATCTGGAAGACTGAAAGAATACCAATCGTTGTCATACTGCCGTCCCTCACCGCTGATAAACTCGAGCCAGACGTTCTCATGATTACTCAAATCGTAGGCCTGAGACAGTGTATTGTTCGCCTCGTATGCGTCATCCGCAGGTGGAGCTTCCGTACTAAACCACAAGTCGTATTCAATTCCGACTCCTGCCCCATAAACAAGAACGTAGTATGTTCCGCCCGATGGGCTGAGAAGTTGGTTGATTGTTTCATTATCATCACCAGACACAGATTCTGAGATGCGCATACCGTTTGAAGCGTAAAGTGCAATGTCGATATTTCCTCCCGCGTAGTGCGTGAATATCGCTTGAACAGAAAGGCGGTTTTGACCCGCGGGAACAAAAATTTCATACCAATCTGGGTCGATTTGCACGCCGTTACCGTCGATACTCGATAGAAAAATTTCATTCAGGCCGCTGATATCGTAAGCGCTTTGCAAGTTGTTATTGTCCTCATAGCTATCGTCCGGAGAAGGTGGCGGCAGAGCAGCCGGTTCTTCCACCGTAATACGAAGATTATAGGCAGATTGCGTCGCCCCCCTAAATCCATAAACTCTCAAGGTGTAGACTCCCGTATTAAGAGTCCCACCCTGATCGTCAGGCAAAATCACGATCTGCTCAAAATCGTTGACTCCCAGAGACTGCGCAATCCTTGATCCATTGCTGTCAAACAGCTCCATATCAAGGTCGCCCTCTTCATTGATAAAGAACATTTCAATATCCAACGATCCGCTTCCCGCCGGCACATCGTAGAAGAAGAAATCATTGTCGTTGTTCACACCCGAACCCTCGATCTCCGAGATGAGCACCCCATTGAATCCGGTCAATTCATAGGCCGCAGCAATCGAGTCGTTCTCCTCGTAGGCATCCTCCGTGAGCTCTTCGTAAACCAGATCGTAAGAATTACCTGCATCATCGCCGAAGACTCTTACGTAGAAGAGGCTTTCACCGTGAACCTCTATACTAACGAACTCGTCATCTGAGGAGCTTACACCAGTTCCTATAATACCTCCCTCCGAGTTGAACACTTGCAAATCGATATTCCCATCATCATGAGTAAACGTAGCGCGAACGATCACCAGCGGCACTTGGGGATCAGGGCGAATTACATACCAATCGTCATCTGACTGGACCCCGACCCCAAAACCATCACTAAGCGCGACGCCTGCCCCCGCGAGAGCGGAGGACGCACCATCCTGAGTGTCATTCTCCTCGTAGGCATCGTCCGTGTTTGCCTGAAAACTTGATTCCCAGAGTAACTCATAACTGTTACCAGTTGCAATATTATCGGCACTACGAACGACGACGTAAAAGGTTTCACCCGATGAATCTACAGGAACGGTAATCGACTCTTCCCCAGAGGTTCCGAGCGAATCAGAAAGCTTCAGATAAGAAGAACTATAGAGCGCGAGGTCTAGGTTCCCGCTGGATTCAGCGTAGTTTAAGGTGACCGAAACTATGTTGTCGCCAGACTGTGTCTTAAAGAAGAACCAATCGTTGTCCAACTGAGTGCCCAACCCGTCCACCACGGAAAGTGCCACACCGTTAGCAGCAGATAAATCATAGGCCTCATAGATGGTATCGTTTTCCTCGTAATTGTCCTCTGGAGTTGGCGGAACAACGGGCGTAAGGTCATAGGACCAAATCAAATCGTATAGAGTATTTGTAATGATTTTCTGTCCGGATTCTCCGCTTGCATACACCGTAAGGTAATAGACCCCCCCGGAGAGATCTCCCTCAAGGTAATCGAGCACCTCGACGGCCTCAGTCCCCTCGGTCGAAACCAACAGGAATCCTCCCTCATCATAAAGGGCCAGATCTAGATTTCCGAGTGCATTAGAGAAGCTAGCTGTGGCGCTAATCGTATTAAACCCAGACGGTAGCGTAATTTTGTACCAATCACGGTCTGCATGTAACGCCTCGCCAAAAATATTATTAAGCGCCACACCGTCGTAGGCACTTAAGTCAAAGGTCTCAAAAAAGCTATCGTTCTGCTCATAGCTATCATCCCTATCGACGAGCGAACCGATGCCGGCAACCGCGAACTGATAGTCCTTTGCTTCATCAGTAAAATAGTCGATGCTGATGCTTCCCTCAACTCGACCAAGCGCCAGAGGCGTGAAGGTGACAGTGAAATCGACATTCGAAAGTGGTGGGATTACGCCTGAAGTAAACGCCCCGACAGTGAACAAAGGTGAATTCGAAACAATTGAGTTCAAGGTTATCGGATCAGAACTTAGGTTGCTAATCCGATAGGTTGTTTCAAGGCCTCCTCCCTGTAAGGAGATGAACCCAACGAGGGTCCCGTCAATCGTAGATGGTGTAGAGTCTTCGTCTCCAATGAGCCGATTGAATACGGGGGTGTTGCCAAATACCGCCAATGGCCCGAGCGGTAGGGTGCCTGTCAGTTTATATTCTCCCAAACTGCCGTAGTCAGAAAAAGCGGTGTCTGGCGTCCCTCGTCCGGCTCCACTCACGACGATGTAGTATAGGCCGGATGGAAGAGTCAGGTCCAACTCAGCGCTCAGAGAATCCTCTGGGCTGGACTCGTTAATGACCACGAGGTCTGAGTCAAGAAGAGACAGGCTTACCGCAAGGTTTGAGCCGAAGGTATCTGACCCACTCTCAACTCCCCTCTCCGACAATACATCGAGAACTGTAGCCTTAAGGCTCAACTGGCCTCCATCCGAGACGAAGGAAAACCAATCTTCATCCGTATTGCGCTCGATAATACCATTTTGCTCAACCGTTGGGCCCAAATTGGAAACGGCAGTTTCATCAATCGAGACAAGACCCGCAGTTTCAGAATTACTCGGGTGGTCATCTTCGCGGAAGCCGAGCCCGTTATTGCCCGTCACAATAACTTGTAGATCGTCCTGCTGGCGGCTCGCATTCGTGTATTCGCCAATAGACCACTGAGTCACATTAGGATTATCGAAACCTGTTACAGAAATTCTAGGAAAACCCATGATTGGCCCCCAACTGGTCTCTCCATTACCATGACCACCGTAGTATTCCTCGGCAGGGGCGCCCGAATCGGTGTTTAACCCATCATGATTCAATCCAACCGTATGCCCGATTTCATGAGAAATTGTATCTGCGCAGCTATATTCTGATGCATTAAAGGTCCAACAAACGGTTCCCTCGCCAAACGAGTTCAGGTAAGCGACGCCACCAGCTGTTGGAGCTGCATCTTTCGTCGAAGTGATGACAGTCTGTATTCGCTTCTCCGGATCCGCGCTTTCGAATGCGCTAACATCAGTCGTGACATTAATATCAAAGGGCATGAAATCCTCTGCAACACGACGGAAGACTGCAGTCACCCACGAGGCATCGGTTGCGAGTGGCAGCGGCGCTGCATTAATTGTGATACCTGAATTCCAACGGGGGTCGGTTACCACCTCCCCGTCAAAATCGCAAAAGAGCACAAATTCAGAGTCAGGTTTGCTGTTAAGGATGGGAACAGAACCGTCTTCGGGCGAGGGGCTCGGCGGAGGAGTCCAGTCTATCGTGGATTGTAGGCTACCGATATGCAGTGGATAAGTAGCCCCTTTGGGGGCGCACAGAACATCGCTAACGGACAAACTAGATAGGGTGAAAAACTCGTCTTTCTCGTCTCCTACAATCTCGAATGCATCACTCCGATTATAGAAAAACAGATGCGCCCGGAGCTTGCGTCGATGAGTATAATTGACGACCAACTCGCCCGCGTTCTCGGACAGCCTCACGAGGTATTTCTGGAAGACCCCATCTAGGACGATTACATCCAGAGTCCCCTTTAGATCAACGTGGCCAAGACGAATTTGTACTGGGTCACCCTTTGAAAGCCTGTGCAACTGATCAATCTGACCCTTTGGAATCGCCGCGTTCCATTCGTGACTACTCGCTACATCAAGCTCTTTTATCAGAAGCGCTACCTCTTCCGGATTCTTCGGTACAAACCGATTCGAAGAGCTTGAACCGACCGCCTGGGGTAGATCCTGGTTTTTGGGGCTAGGCTTAGGATCGCGCGCTACTTGATCAAGCGCCGCTACTTGAACCTCGGGCACAACCTCGCTGGGCTCAAACACGTCATCATTACTCTGTCTCAAGCCGAGGTAGGCAAGCAACGCTATAAAGAAAGCTGCCCCCACTAGCCCCAATCTGAGATTTTTCTTCATGGGTTAACTCGGAGCGTTCTTCGAAAAGCCCGCTCTAAGTGAGCGGGCTTTGGCATAGGAACAAATAGGTCGTAGACTACTCGGCGTTCGCTTCGATCGAACGATTCACACTACCCGATGGAGTCATAATCGTTGGATTTTGGAAAAGTGAGTTGGCGTTGACATTGCGATAACTCTGACGTGCGGGCGAACCGCCAGGACTGACCAGATTCGCAGTAACGAAGATGAGCAAGTTGCGCTTTTGGCGAGTCTCGCCTTCTGAGCGGAAGATACGACCAAGACCGGGGATGTCGCCTAGAAGTGGAACAGAGTCATTGACCGACTTCACCTCATCACGAGTGAGACCACCCATGACTACAGTAGCGCCGTCGAATATAGTGACTTCTGTCGACATTTCACGGGTTGAAAAGATCGGTTGATAGAAGCCAGCGGGCACCGTGACCACCGTTCCATCTGTGCCAAGCGCAACGCTGGGGCCGCCATATTCCACGAAGCCTTCAAACTCGGTCACACGTGGCTCTAGAATCAGGCTGATAGTATCGTCGTTTTCTACATTTGGAGTAACTGACATTTCAACACCTACATTGCGAGTGACGAAGTCCTGCGGTGTGCCCGCCGTAATTGAGATTGAAGAACCGCCACCTCCATTGTTATTATTGTTGTTATTGTTACCGGACGAAACCTGAGACTCGATATCGCCATAGCTTTCGGGGTAGCGAAGTTCCTGAGCAACTGTGATTGAGGCTCGCTTACCAGATAGAACAGTCACTTTAGGAGCACTCATTAGATCACTGCCTGTCTTGCGCGAAAGTGCTCGAAGTGCGAAACCAACATCAGTACCGTTAATGGTCCAACCCGTTGCAGTAAAAAGACTAGTTGCATTTGCCGCGACATCAATTGCGCTATTTAGAGAAGGTGGCGTATTTGGGAATAATTGCGGTTGTGCACCTACTCTTTGGATTCGGATCGACGATGCTGCCTCGTCGGTGGAGAAAGTGCCACCTAAGGTGCGACCCTGTGTCGAACCCTGACGCTGATTACTGAAGGTCGGGTTGCCAAACTGGTCTAAGACCGGAGCGCCGAACTCATCAAGAATGAATTGTCTACCATCACCTGCCGACCAATCAAAACCTACTTCTTCAAGGTCGTTTTGGCTGACTTCAAGGAACTTCGCTTCAATCTCAACTTGCTTCACTTCATTGTAATTGCGAAGGATGGTGCGCATGCGCTCCAAGTTACGGCGTGACTGAGTGACGATCAATTGCTCACCGTCGAAGGCGAGGCTGGCACCGGGGATCTCAAAATTGACACCCGCACTTTGGAAAAAGGATTGCAGTGCTTCGACTTCGTCATTTTGGGAAGGTCCAGAAGAGCCGCCACCGGAAGGAGCCGCGAAAGGATCGACAGGCCCAGAAGAAATGCCGCCGCCATCCCTGAAACCAGTGAGACGAATCACTGTGGCGCGAGAGATGGGAAAAAATTCGGTAACCGAAGTCGCGCTCCCACCAAGGCTGTCACTTGGTTGAATTGTGACCGCATCGCCACCCACATCGTAAGCGAAGTTCACCTGCTGCGTGACGAATTGAAGGATACGATCCAAATTTAGATTACGCAGGCTAATATTAACCCGCGGGTTGGAATCGTTTGAATTGAACAGGGGTATAATATTCACACCAATACGTTCTGGGTCGTATTCGACCGACAGCTCGGAAAGTGTCTCAACTACTCGGGTCAGTTCCATGCCCGAGAAATTAACCTGTGGGATGACGATGGCATTAAGTTTGTCCTTAATCCGCCCGCCTTCATCGACTTCGACAACATTTGAGGCGGAGATATCAAAGACCTTAGGACGCTCCCATTGCTGATCGACTTCGGTCAGCATTTGCCCGCGTGTCTTGTAAAGATTTTGGCTATGGATACCACCGAGGAGCTCTGCGATCTTAGTTTGAAAGAGCTTAGCGTCGGGGTTATTGGCATCGCGAGCTTCGACTTCTTTAAAAGTAGCGGAAGCGCCATCGTAGTCACCGTTCAAATATTGGGCACGCCCACGTGTAAGGAGATCACGGATGATCTTAGCCTGTGCCACATATTCTGGACTGATTTCGCTAATATCGAGCCCGTCAGGATCTGAAATTTGCTTATCGAGCTGTCGCGAAAGGCGATTTGCGGCCGCAGAATCTGCGCCGGCACCAGCTGATCGGTATTGATCGACCAATGCTTCAGCACCTTTAGCATCACCAGATTTGGCCAGTGCTTTGGCCTCTACAAGCACGATTTCAGCCTTGGCCGCTTCGATTGCTTCGATTGTGCCGGCCGTTGCAATGTTTAAAGTAAGGCTGGCACTAGCGGCGTTTAACAAATTGGAGGCATCGCTGTAGGCGCCCAACATAGCCAGCTGTCGAGCATCGGCGATGGCATCTTTGGCGGCGGCAATTTTGGCATCCTGATCGGCCGCCGCTTCAGCCACGACTGCATCCGCAGGATTTACAGTTGATTGCAGATCCATAGCAAGCTCGACAACTTGATTGCTCGCTTGACCGTACACGACAGGTGCAGTCCTGTTGCCGCGGCGATCGAGATCACGGTTGATCGAGGCAAGTAGGCGTTGAATATTCTCATCGTTAGGAGCGACCTTGATTAACGCTTCGGCCTTTTCCTTGGCTAGATCCAAATTCCCAGAGTCGCGGGCACGAAGCGTATCTGCCATTAGGCGAATCTTTTCTGACGTGCTTTGCGCCTCAACCAAATGAGGCGTCACAAGAGCTAAGGTTACTAGCGCTACCACTATAGTTAGTGCTGAAAGGCGCATGCGAGTTGCGAGGTATTTTTTCATAATTTTAGATGATAAATAATTGTGCGATGAAGTCTCTTAGTAAATTATAAGAGGCTGGGAATTAGAACATTTCAAAGGTGTTACCTGACTTCTCGGGAGCGTTTGTTTCTAGCTTTGTGATTGGGAGAGTTAGAGAAAGATTTCCTTCACGAGCCTTTAAAGTCCGTGTTTCTCCTTCTTCTGTATCAATCCCATGTTTGATAACTTTTATTGAAGATTCTTCAAGACTAATTTCCAGTAGAGTATATTGCCCTATCGGCCCTTCAAACTCAGACGCTGCTTCCGCCAATTCGATATTGTAGCTAGCATCTTCATCAGAACGGATGACGACAGTTAAACCAGAATAGTAGTGGCGCTCTCCGTGGATAAGCACAACCTCTTCTCCTGATCGCTGGTCGTGAATGGTAGCTCTGGCAATTTTTTTTATATTGTTATCTTCGTCGCGAAGGCGTTCGATATCGAAGCTAAGAAGCTTAAATTCTGCATCGGGCTTTTCGTCACCAGGCCGCACGCGAACCTGTTTTTGAGCTTCCTCATTAAACATAAGAAGGAGTGTCTTGGAAGGGTCTGAGGGGTCTTCTTGCATGTAGCCTTCGATTTGTATGCGGTAGGGCTTACGCTCGATCTGTGCCAAATAAACGCCGAAGGGCGCTGGCGGCGCTGGCGGCTCCCAGCCTTCTTCAGAGAACTGACCATTTTCATCAATGAATATTTTGGGAGGCGTGAACACATCATAACGCCATCCAGTCGATTGCTTGGAAGCTTCTGGCCAATTTACCTCCATGGGGGTCGGGGAGGAAACTACTACAGGAATGTAAGGGTTGTTATCAATCTGAACATTCGTGGGCACCTTGAGTGAATGCACAACACCCAACTTCTGCATATAAAGAAAACCCCCGCCCGCGAGAACGAGCACGGCGATGACAAGTAAAATTTTATCGTAAATCTTAATCATTCGAAATTAAACGCTGTCTACAGCAGATTCGGCTGGTAGAACGATCTCGATAAATTCGAGAACGACAGTAAAAGTGGAAATGTTTTCTGAAATAACAGGCTTCTGTGCCTCTTCGGGAGCTCCCACTTCCGTATTAGTTCCACCTTCAAAGACTCCAAAAAAAGCATCTAGATTGTTGTTGGCAGGCACTTTCATAGTCGTGCGACTGCCTGAGGGGCGCTCGACCTCAATACTACGCACGACAATTGGAAGATCGAATTTAGCAAGATCGTTGAGTAGTTCGCGCAGCGAGTCGGTGTAGCCTGTAAAGGTCAACCCGAAGGCAAGGGTGTCGATGGCACCAGGTACTTTTGCGGTGATCGCAGGGTTTATTGCAAAGCCTTTTATGCTACCAGTGCCTTCGGCTTCTAGCTCTAGGACCTCACGCTTAACGGAAACAATACTCTCTGGTTCGGCGCCATACAACTTATCGAGCAAGTAGCTAAGAATTTGGCGTTGCTTATCGAGAACTGGAATCAGCTCTTCATCATCAAGCATCCTAGCTTCATTGAGGTATTGCTCAAAACCAAATGCAAAGTCGTCTGGAACGATGATTTCAACTGGCTCGCCGCCTTTGTCAGTATGCATGACTGCTTCACGCTGATACTCAGATATAAACTGCTGTATACCCGCCATGACGCCGATGCCATCAGTCGATGTCGTCATGCGAGCGCCCTGCTCCAAGTCTGCGCGGATTTTCCTGAGCTCTGCTTTGAGCTTGGATACATTTTCGGCGGAAGCTTCCACATTTTCTTGGGTGGGCGCGGGATTAGCAAAGCGCATCTTATCAAGCTCAGATTCAGCTGAAGTGATTCTTTGCTTTCTTTGATCAATTTTGCCAGCCTCCACAAATACCAGGTAGACACCCGCGGCAAATGCCAAAATGCAAACGACTAAAATCATCGTAAAAGTGAGATTTTTCTTAATGAAACCCATGGTATCTAGAGTGGTTTTGCGGTATCCACAACCAAGCTGATAGTGAAAGTTAATACGTTGAGCCCGTTACGTAGATCGCTCCAATTGATATTAGGCGGCATGGAAGATGTAATAAATTTAGAATCTTCAAAACTAGACTGCATTCCTCTAATTCGACGGGATATGACCTCTTGATCGATGCCGCCAGTCTCATCTGCAGTTTCTCGGATAAGCATTTGCCCTTCGATGACAACCTCGTAAGAAGCCTCGCCCTGATCGGGCATTTCACGTTGGACTTCTAGTGAGTCGAGCCAGACATCTTCGGCCTTCGTCAGGCTAGCTTGTAGCTCTGCAAAGAATTGTATCCAATTGGTCTTTGAGTTGACTAGGCCTTCGACACGGCGGATGGACTCGCTAATTTTTACGGCCTTATCGGTATTGTCACGAATTTGCGACTGGCGAGTCTGCAGGGGAGCAATCTGAGCTTGAGTAGCTTGACCTACTTTTTCGTAAGCACTCGCTAACTGCTTATGTCCGACGAATACTGGCCAAGGGGCAAGCGCCAAACACATTGCAGCTAAGATGAGATACGGCTTTTTAGAGCCAAACTCCATTTCAAGCTTAACTTCGTCGGGCAGCAAATTAACACCGGCACTGTCCGCAACCATGTGCTGAGCGGCTGCTCCTATAATCTCGCTAATCTCTAGGCTAAGTAAGGCGGGATCTAAGGCAAGCTCAGCGTCAAGGGAGACATTTTGCAGCGGATCAAAAAAATCAACACCAAGCTTTTGCGAAGTAGACAGACGCTCGGAAAGGCCCTCAAGTAATGCCCCGCGTCCGCTGAGGAGGATGCGCTTCGGGGCGCCAGCGCCCTTTTGTCGGCGGTAATTGACAATCGAACGGGTAATCTCCTGCCCCATGCGGCGCATAAATGAGTCGGAGCATGTGGTTAATAGCTTTGTCCCAGAATCATCGTTAGAGTAGTCGAGCTCGCCGCAGAAAAATTTATGTTTAATCTCTTCTGCCTTAGCGAAGGGTTTACCGAGGCTGTCCGCAATATTCTGAGTGAGCGAGTTGCCACCGAGCTGGATGTTGCGGACGAAGAAGCCGTCAGGATTCTTGAAAAGTAAATTCGTGGAACGTGCACCAATGTTGATGAGTAGCACGTCCTCGTCTAGCGTAGGGTATGCAAATTGGATTGCATTGTAGTCGAGCACCGTAGCAGCATTGATCGTGTCGACTGAAAAACCTGCGCGGAAAACCTCTGCGCAGAACTCATCGATTGTATTCGACTTACATGCGATGAAGAGCACTTCAGTCTCGACGCCATCATCGCCTAGGACTTGACTATCCCAAACAACCTCATGGAGGGGATAGGGAATATTCTGTTGCGCTTCAAATGCAATAATCTGCGCCCGTTTGCTCTCTTCGACATGGGGAATACGGATTGTCTTGGTCAGCACTTGATTACCAGGAATGATAAAAGAGGCCTTGCCTGAAAACTTGTGGAGATTGTGCAGCGCGTCCAGTGCGACGCCGACTGCGCCCAACCAAGCATCGTCATTGGAATAGTCGTACTGCAGGCTTTCCGTTACGAGCTTCTCGACTTGAAGTGTGCCTGCACTAGAGAAAACCATCGCAGCGGTCACACGGCTTGCGCCACAATTGATGATAAGTTGCTTAGAGCTGCTCATGTAATAATTTCTGAAGGTAGCTAATCAGTAAATAGGCCTGTGGACTTGTGCTTAATCACGCACTTCGCGACGAAGGATAGCAGGCAGTTGACTAATTCGCCCAAGATCAATTCCGGAGACGAGGTAATAAGGCATGAGCACATGCTCATTGTCCGCACCTTCTGAATCGGCTTTGGAAATAAAAGAATTAAGAATGTCCAGATTCGGGATGTTGCTACTCATTGCGGCTTTTTGCGGCTTCTGCGTGTCACCATTTACCGATACTTCTACATAGTAAAAATCAGGGTCTGTTTTTAGCTGGTCACGGTCGACGATTAGACCTGGAAGGTAGAAATAGACGTTATTATCGTCTCCTTTTTCCATAATTAAAATTTCGATTTCGCTCGTGTAATAATCGAAAGAGCGTGTCGAGGCTTCACGTATGTATCCCAAGTAGGCCTTAACTTTAATCTTTTCAACGTAATCTTTGTCGCGTGCTTGCTCTGCGGAATTACCCTCACAAGAAAGTTCGATTTCCATCTGAATCCAATCATCGCGAAGCGAATTAAAGTCGATACGATCGACGCGTATATCCTCTTGCGCAGGCAGTGTTAGCGATACAGCCACAAGAGCTAATATGGAGACAAAGTAATTCTTCATTTAAATGGGGAGTAAACTGAATGGCTGATCTAGCAAATAGAAAACTAAAGTGGTATGTACTGGCTGAGCGCAAAGCAACCCCTTTTTGATAGAAATTCACCTTTAGACCTAACTCAGACTGCGTTTACGTAATGGGCAGGATTATAGAGTTCCTTTACTCTGGAACAGCTTGGTTTCCCCTAAAAATATAGAAGAAATTCGCTTGCAGAAATCATCTTTACTACAAGCGTCAGCGGGTATGAATACAAAGCTTCCATTCAAGATTAGTACGCTCATTTTTACACATAATTCACAAGGGCAACAGCTACTAATCAAGCGCAAGAAAGCACCCAATCTCGGATGCTGGAGCCCGATCGGCGGCAAGCTTGACATGCCAGTTGGCGAATCTCCCTACGAGTGCGCCCGCCGCGAGACCGAGGAAGAGATTGGGCTCAGGCTCGACGATGGCGACCTTCATTGCTTTGGCTACATCTCAGAGAAGAGTTACGAGGGCGAGGGGCACTGGTTGATGTTTTTATTTGAGTGTAAAAAGGTGGTCAATGAACTGCCCAGTGCGATCAATGAGGGCCATTTTAAATTTTTCGAGCGTGCCGAAGTCGATGAATTGCCGATCCCCGAAACAGACCGCACCCTGCTCTGGCCATACTACGACCAGTATAAAGACGGATTCATTGGACTGCGAGCTAGCTGCGATCCATTAGGGCAACTAGCAAT
>CESW01146723.1_pt1 | contig 12555 bp, 7 predicted proteins | sample 531171 | NCBI WGS metagenome assembly CESW01 (sample SAMEA2621859, study PRJEB7988) | marine metagenome | biome: marine biome (ENVO:00000447); feature: surface water layer (ENVO:00002042); material: "saline water (ENVO:00002010), including plankton (ENVO:xxxxxxxx)" | depth 5 m
AGCGAATCGAGTGGAGTCGAACGAACAAACAATCGCTTGCCACGAGAATGCAATCCAAAGTCTGTCTCTTCAGCATGTACCAATGGGATTTTTCCCGCTTCGGCCACATTGCTGTATGTTGAAGTTCTTCCATACGCAGAGTCAGGGACAAGGGTATTGTCCTCACCCTCGAGATGCGAAGTCAAAAAATCGATGGAACCAGGGCCGTGAAGTCCCCCAAGATTTAAAGTCAATTCCCCATTTACAGTTCCCAAACCCTCGTAAAGTGGGTAGCCCTGGTCCGCGATTCTACGCGTGAATCCGAGACTGTAGTCATCCATCAATCGCAGGGGTTCAGTCAAATCCGGCACAATTCCTCCCGCCAACAATTCCCCCTCAAACAATAAGTCTTCCTTGCTGAAATTGTCCAAGCTGTCAATGACAAATGGATTTACGGCATAGTTGAAATCGTCCCTGTGATATGCGCCACGACAAATCACATCAGCATCGTAATACACATGCGACATCTCCTTGCTTGTCAAAATCGGATACTGTGTATAGACTTCACTTTTCCATCCGGATTTGTTGTTGGGATGATCAATTTCCAACGTTCCCGTGACCTCTTCGATGGTGCTTGCCACCCAACGCAAGAGCGGTTTGCCGTATGCGTCGTATTGACCGTCTACCTCAGCTTTGATTCGAAGTGATTCTGCCTGTCGGACATCCAGGGTAAAAGCATCGTAATCAAACTCAAATCGTGCCCCGGCCAACTCAAACTTTCCTGCCTGAATAACACCATTGAATTCAAAGCTTCGATTCTTACCCAATGCGAGATCTCCTCCTTCGGGAATGATTTTCACGTCTTGGGCATCACTGACGCCGAATCGACCAATGCCTTTCATCTCCAACCGCAAATTGTTGAGGCTGAGCATGGCATTTGTCGCAGAAAGTCGAGGGTTGGAGTAGAATGCGAGCACATCGTGATCAATGAGCCCTTTTCTCGCTTTGATGTGTCGCTCTGCACGGGGCTTGACCTGACAATAGCGTGTGGCGATGTCGAGGTCCACATATCCAGCATTTGTTAAACCAATCAACAACATCCTCGCCTGTTCTTCCTGAACTCCAAGAAAATCTGCGTATTCATCTGTATAAAAAGACTTTACGCCTCGCTTAGACATGTAACGTTTGAGTTCCGCGAGAGGATGAATGGGGTCAATGCCCATCATTTGATCATAAACGTCACGCTCAAAACAATCGACACTTCGAAATGCCGCGGGCTCGGGCCTGTTGCTCGTCAATCGCCTGAACTCTACCGATGGGCTGTTCAGCGGCCATTCCAACGCCTCAACATCCATTTCCACCATGTGGTAGGTGTCAGTGAATGGTTGCTGCCCTACACCGTCAATCTGACGTGTTGCTCGAAATGTTTTCAGCTTGTCCAAATATTTGACTTTGATGTCAGGGTGATAGATGCTGTCTTGACCCAACAAAAGGGTCATTCTCACATGCCTAGCATCAAGCGCGTCATCCGAAAAGAGGACCTCATTGGACCAGCAACGAATGAACAGCGTGTCGTGGTTCATGATTGTGATTTGCGCCCACTTGCCGTCTGAACCTGTTCCCGACAACTTGGAGCCTCTGATTTGAAGGCCTCCTTCGAATGAAACACCAGGAAAAACATTCTCGAGCCGAACTCGACCCGTTTTTGATTCAAAACGCGGGTAAGTCCTTTTTGAGAGGTTCTTCTCGCCTTGCACTTTTAAACTGAGTGAGCCCTCCAATGGAAAATCGAAGAGCGTACTGCGCAAACGCGCATTTTCAGTTGTCAAAGAACTGCCTTTCATTCGAACTTGGAATGGTCCCAATTCAGCTGTCAATTCGCCCTCATTTGTGGTTCGCTCCCATTCGACGCGGCCTTGACTTCCATAAAAACGGCCTTCGAGGAACTTCAATGTCCCCTGGACGTCAAAAACTCGCGAACTGTCTCCTTTTGCAAAACACACCAAAATGCCATCCGTGCAATTCACAAATGGCTCCCCGGAAGCACCAACATCCAATTTCAAGTCTCCTTGGCGCATGTGCCAGGTCGCGGCGCCAGAGGAATACAACATCCCATCGCGAAACAGACCCTGAGACATGGCCAAATAAGTCTCACACGCTTTTCGTTCTTTGGGGGAGGTCTTGAAATACTCCAATTGAGCGTGCCAATCGTCCCAAGTCTTCCAGTCTTGTCGGCGCAAAAGCACCAACGCACCGCGGAAGTACCCTAAGATGCCTGTTCGAAATTTTGTCCGATTGGATTCGAGAAAGCGAACAAGCTTCATGAATTGCTGTCTGCGGTCTTCGCCCACAACGTCACTTTCAAATGCCTGTGTAAAATCCCGGCGCATCCACTTGGCCTCCTTCGAGGCAATCTCAGAGGCTTTCTGCTCCATCTCCTTCAAAAATGCCGGGGCATCCTCAGCATCCTTGACGTCTTGAGCATAAGGAAAAATCCCAAGGCAAAGAAGGGACAAAAACGTCACGTATAACCGAACATACATGCATCGAAGTTAGAATCCTCGAGCCATGACAGGTTGCTTGTTAAGCCAAAGGTTTCCCACAATGCATGCACGCCCATCCCGCCCTAACGTCAACGTGATGTACAACCATACCATAAGTCTGAACAGCCTCTGTCAGCGCAGAAACATCACCCTCAAAGAATCCACTGAGCAAAAGATGCCCTCCTTTGTGAAGCACCCTGACATACCGTTTCATGTCCTGTAAAAGGACGTTTTTGTGGATGTTGGCACATAAAACATCCCAGAACTCAGAATTCGTGTTGTCGCAAACCACACCATCTCCTTGGATGAAAGCAATGTTGGAATTCAAGAGGTCTGCATTCAAGGCTTGATTGTCCAAGGCATTTTGGACTGCGTCTTTTTCAATATCGACACCCATCACGTCTGATGCACCTGATTTGGCCGCAACAAGAGCGAGAACCCCTGTACCACACCCCATGTCAAGCACGCTCTGCCCCGCCAGTGAAATCGACAAAAGACGGGAAACCATCAGATAAGTGGTGGCATGATGACCTGTTCCAAAGCTCATTTGAGGTGCCACAACCACATCCATTCCCTGACGCGGCAAATCATGAAAAGGAGCCCTTATTGTGCACAGTACGCGCCCCTCAACATCCTCGATGGTCACCATTGGATATTCTGATTCCCACTTCGCATTCCAATTTTCCTGAAGCACTTTTTGCTTTTCAATCTTCACTGAAGCAAATGCCTTGATCTGGGCCAGTTGTTTTTCTGCCTCTTTTTCATTCACTTCCTCTACGCCGCCGTATACCAAAACACCTTTTTCGTGCGGCTCAAACATTGAAAACCCGCATTCATTGAGATAAGCCACAACCACTTCCCGAGCCGGCAGGACAGGATCTAAAATGACGTTCCAAGTGTGGAAATACTTTGACACCAATCAGCTATTTAACGCAGGATGACCCTGAATCACGCTCTGAAAACTTTTGGGGTCCAATGAAGCGCCGCCAATGAGACCTCCATTGATGTCTTTCTGAGCAAACAACTCTGAGGCATTGCTCGGATTGCATGAACCGCCATACAACAGCGGGATACGCGCAGCAACCTCAGCACCAAATGCCTCTGACAACCAACCACGAATGCTGGCGTGCATTTCTTGAGCCTCATCTGATGTGGCAGTCACGCCTGTCCCGATGGCCCAGACAGGTTCGTATGCCACAATGATTTGTGTGATTTGGTCGACGGGAATGCGCAAAATACCAGCTTGCAATTGCTTCAAGACAATGTCTTCAGCGCGCCCCGACTCACGTTGCTGAAGTGTTTCTCCACAACAGAACACGGCGGTCAAATCTGCTGCCATGAGAGCGTCCACTTTGGCCGCAACAACGGAGTCTGAGTCTCCGAAACGCGACCGTCTTTCACTGTGACCTACAATGGCGCCGGATACACCACTGCTCTTCAACATGTCAGCTGTGAATTCTCCCGTATGGGCACCAAAGCTTTCCGCACTTACGTTTTGGGCGAGCACATGCAATCCCAGCGGCGCATCTGTTGCACATGCAGCGAGGTACGGTGCAGGCATGGCCACCATCACATCCACACCGCGATTGTTTTGAAGCCAGCCTTCCATTACAGCCATCCACTCTCGAGCCTCATGCAACAATTTGTTGCTTTTCCAATTCCCTGCTACGACGTTCCTCATCACTTTTGTTTTTTCGTTTGGAAGCCAAAATCGGCAACCCACGTCTCTTCTCCGCATGTCATCGCAAGAAACTTCACAAGACATCCCTGCCCATGTGCAATCCTTGCTCCTGCAACACTGGGGTTTCTCAGACCTTCGCTCTTATCAAAAAGCTCCTGTGCTGGACTTGTTGCACGGAAAGCATGTGGTAACGCTTTTGCCAACTGGTGGTGGGAAAAGTTTGTGTTTTCAATTGCCTGCCCTGGCCAGAGGTGGATTATGCTTGGTCCTAACACCTCTTGTAGCACTGATGGCAGACCAATGCGAGCAACTGCGACGAAAAGGGATTCGTGCAGAAGCATGGATTGGCAAGAGTGGAGACAGAGTTCTTGACAACGTCCGATTTGGAGATGTTCGATTTCTTTATCTCTCACCAGAACGTTTACACCATCCCTTATTTCAGGCGCGGTGCGAATATTGGAACGTCACCACGATTGTCATTGACGAAGCACATTGCATCAGTTTATGGGGACATGACTTTCGACCAGCTTTCAAACACATTTCTTCGCTGCTTGACCGATTCCCCAAAGCAGCATGGGGGGCATTTACAGCCACAGCAACTCAGGAGGTTCTGCGGGATGTCGCGTCCCAAATGCCTCCTGGGGCGTCCGTGTACACAGCCCCAATGCGTCGTTCCAATTTGCACTATCAAGTCTCTCGCTGGGGAGATCGCGATGCGGTGTTGTTGCATGACGTAAAAAGACAATCCGGAAAAGGTCTCATCTATGTCCAAAGTCGTCACGAAAGCGAACAATGGAGTCAACGCCTACAATCGGCAGGGATTGCAGCAGAGGCTTTTCATGCAGGTCTGTCCCCCACGGAAAAACAGCGTCGCCAGCATGAATGGATTTCTGGTGATTTGAAGGTACTCGCATGCACGAGTGCATTTGGCATGGGCATCGATGCCCCTCACGTCCGTTGGGTATTTCATGCAGGCCCATCGCCAAATTTAGAATCCTACATTCAAGAAGCAGGACGGGCTGGACGCGACGGCCAACCTGCCTCATGTGTACTCTACGTGAAAGAACAAGACTTCAGGTTGTTGCGTGAACGCATCGAGCGGCAGTTTCCGGAACCGGGGGAAATTCGTAAAGCCTACCAATGGGCTTCCAATGTATCCCATGCAACTTATGGCGAACAACCATCAGAAACACTTGACATTTTAGACTCAAAGCACCTACCTGCACTTCGTTTGTTGGCGCTTGCAGGACATTTCGAACTGAAAGAAAATAGAAATCCAGAATCACAACGAGGAACAGTCACCTGGCTTAGCTCGATGCCTCAGCCTCGTTCACAATCCATGAACGACGCACTTGCGCAATGGATTGAACGCCACGCGAAAGCGCAGCCCATTGATATCGATTTGAGCCAATTGACTTGCACCCTCAATCGAGAATTGTATAGCCCTGAAACATGGACGGAAGAAAAGCTCCGCATGCATCTTGAAACCCTTGATGGCATGGGACATCTGGATTGGATGCCTGAATCCACGCAATGGCGACTGACATGGCAAAAGCCAAGGCAACGCACAGATACAATTGTTGTTGACCGCAGTCGCTTAAAATTGATGTTGGACAAGTTGGAAAAGGTTCAAGAGTATGCCCTTTCCTCATTGGGATGTCGGGCACAACATCTCGAGCAAGCATTTGCTGACGATTCACACGAGTCTTGCGGTCATTGTGACGACTGCACCAACGACAAAAAAAAATGGCGTCAAGACATCAAGGCGGCTCTTCTTCAAGGCCCCATTCAACCTCAAAATCTGATTCTGTCTTATGAACCCGGCCACAGAGACGCCATTCGCATGTTGATCTCCAGCTGGTACCGCAGTGGATTCATCAGGGCCAACCAAAATTGGATTCAGTGGTCAGGCAAGGAAACCTAAGTTTAATTTTACATCATGACCACGACCACCACATCTCTTTCTACGGTCACACTAAAAGCAAAACGCGACCAAAGCATCCGTAGAAAACACCCTTGGATATTCAGCGGTGGCGTCAAACACATCCAAGGCGATCCTCAAGCGGGAGATTTGGTCAAAGTCTGCGCCAACAAAGGCCGTACGCTTGGTTGGGGACACTACGCTCCAAACGCAAGCATTGCAGTACGTATGTTGTCATTCGACGAATCTAGTCCCGATGATTCTTGGTGGCACAGTCAAATCGCTCAAGCCGTGGCCGTGCGGCGTGATTTAAATCTCTTTCAATCAGATGGACAAAATGCATGCCGGCTCGTTCACGCAGAAGGTGACGGATTGCCCGGATTGATTGCAGACCTGTACAATGGAATCCTTGTCATTCAATGTCATACCCCCGGTATGCATCGCACACTTCCCACGTTGACAGTTGCCTTTCGAGAGGCATTGGGAGAATGCCTGGTAGGCATCTACGACAAAAGCGCCAAAACTTTACTCAAAAACGGAGGGCAAGCTAGCGATGACGGGTGGATTTGGGGCAATGCCCCGAAAGAACACTGTGCAACCGAATACGGACATCAATTCGACATCGATTGGGAACAAGGCCAAAAAACAGGTTTTTTCTTGGATCAACGTGAAAATCGATCATTGCTAGGGACCCTTTCCCAAGGGAAAAAAGTCCTCAATGTATTCAGCTACACTGGAGGATTTAGCATCTACGCTTTGAAGGCTGGAGCAATGGAAGTTCACAGTTTAGACAGTTCGCAGCGCGCATTAGAGGTATGCGAGAAAAACGTCCGACTGAATGGACTGTCCGAAGATTGTCACAAGTCAATTCGGGCAGATGCCTTAGAATATTTAAAGACCGATACACTCGGTGAATATGACATTGTCGTTCTTGATCCACCAGCATTTGCAAAACGGGCGTCTGCAAGACACGCAGCAATTCAGGGCTACAAAAGGATTAATCTCAGGGCACTTCAAGGGATGAAGTCGGGAAGTTTACTCTTCACTTTTTCGTGCAGCCAAGCCGTAGATGACGCGATGTTTACCAATACCATTGTCGCAGCTGCCATCCAGGCAGGGCGAACAGTTCGAATCCTCCATCGTCTTCACCAACCGCCCGACCATCCAGTAAACGCATTTCACCCTGAAGGTTCCTACTTAAAAGGGCTCGTTGTTCGGGTTGACGAATGATTCAGGGCTGAAGCCGAGCCGTAATCCAATCTTTTTGTCCTGGAATTCGCCGACATAAGATGCGATCGTGCATCCGCGACGATCTGCCCTGCCAGAACTCTATCACTTCAGGTTTGATGGCATATCCCCCCCAATGAGATGGCCTTGACACCTCCTTTCCCTCAAAGTCTTCCTTTTGCTTTGCGAGCTGAGATTCCAACGCTTCGCGACTCGTTATTTCACTGCTCTGTTCAGAAGACCACGCGCCCAGCTGACTGCCACGCGGGCGAGAAGCGAAATAGTCATCTGACTCATTCTCAGAAACCCGTATGGCCAAACCACGAACCCGAATTTGACGTTCGAAATGAGGCCAGAAAAAAGTAGCTCCAACCTTTCCCAGGCGATCTACATCTCGGCCTTTTTCGCTGAGATAATTTGTGTAAAACACCAATTCTTCATTTCTGGTATCTCTGAGCAAAACAATTCTTCCATGTGGAAATCCGTTTGAGTCAAGCGTACTTAGTGTAAAGGCTGTGGGATCTGAAATTCCCGAATTCACGGCCTCGCTTAACCATTGCTCAAGCAAAGCCCAAGGTCCACAACTGGACACGTCCGCTTCTCCGAGCGAACCCTTGGTGTAATCGGTTCTGCTGTGAAGACTCATTTCGCCAAGGTTCGTGTCCACAAAGTCGTTCCAAAAGTGTCTTTCACCTCGATCGTACAGTTTCTTTCTTTCCGCGGGCCATCAAAAGACAAACGCGCATAGTTGCGTTGTTCAACATACGTTCCTTCGACACGAAGCGAGTTGCCCTCTTCTCTTGCATGACCAGGACCCGAAGTCAACGGGCTCACCGTCAAATCAAAGACCTTGCGGCCATTGGGAAGAACCAATTCAGACAATTCTGTGGTATGACGGTCGCCAGACAAAAACACCACGCCTTGAATGTCTTCTTCCGCCAATCGATCAAGTATTTCTTCACGCTCAGAGGGAAATTGAGATACATTCTCATACACTGCTGCATCATTCAACACTTGACCCCCAATGCACACAAACTTGAAAGGAGCTCGTGAATCTCGAAGTGCTTGTATAAGCCAATCCACCTGAGTTTGCCCCAATACTTGCGGGTTGCTCGTCTTGTTTTGATGATTCACTCTGTACGTGCGGTTGTCCAAGAGGAAGAATTCCATATCCACAAAGCGAAACGCTGTAGAAATGCATCTCGGCGACTCAGGTAGACCGTAGCTGGGATTGCTCCAAAAGGTTTTAAATGCTTTTCTCGACCAATCTGCGTGTATCCAACTCCCATCGCTGTCGTTGGGGCCAAAATCGTGATCATCCCAGATTGCATAATTGGGACACGCCTTGAGCAAAGTTGCCATCTCTGGTGTTTGACGGGCGTGACTATAGCGATGTAAAAAACCAGAGTAAGACTGAAAATCAACCTCGCGCAAGTAAATGTTATCTCCAAGCCACAGCATCATGTCAGGCTCATCGGCAGCCATGCTTTCAAAAATCTCATAACCACCTCCATAAGGTTTTCCAGGACGATCATATTGCGGCTCATTGATGTAGGCACAACTGCCCGTCACAAATGAGAAAGGCGGCGGATCCATGCGATAATCCCACAGCAATTGTGTTCGAACGTCCAATGCCTCCGACATGTCCTCGCCTCCCACCACAAAAATCACGTCATAATCTGTGCCCGGCTCCAAATTCTCAAGAGCTACATGCGCTGTGAAAGCGCTTTCACGTGACGTTGATTGCGGGGAGGTTTCTGACCATTGGGAGGAATTCTTGGCTTTGTATTTCACAAATACATTCTCCACGTCTTTCGTCTGAATCCAAAGTTGAACGGATCTCATGCTGACATGTCCAATCATGGGTCCGCTTGCGACTGCTGGGTCACCTTGGGCCCACGAGGCAAGTGACAACAAAAGAGTTAAAAACAGAGTAAGCGATGTCGTGAATCGTTTCATGCTTCAAAGATATTGGTGGCTTGACTTCAACAACATTTTGAGCAAAAAAAAAGGGAGCTCGTAAGCTCCCTTTTCAAAGTTCAAATCTGCGGATCTCAGCGCGTGACAACAAATGTCTGTGCAGAAGAAAAGTCCACATGCATGGCAGCAAGATTGTAAGTGCCAGCAGCGAGGTTGTGCTTTACCAAGATGCGATTGCCACCAATGACATCGCCCTGAGTAAATTCTTGAGAGAAGACCACCTTTCCGCTGAGGTCAGAGGCCTCAACCACGATGTTCTCTTCACCCAAAACAATGTCTTGGTCAAACTTGACACTGAATGTGCTTTCGAACACAGGATTTGGGAAGATGCTCCACTTCGTATCAGCTGAAATGCCTGTCAAACCTTCTGACGCCATGCCTTCGCACGAACCATCGTTGTAAGTTGCGTCTGCATTGTAGTTGGCAGCTGTGACATCTGTACAACCGAATACTTTGGCGTCCTTAGAGTTGAAAGTCAAATCGTGCAAGCGCCACGTTCCACCTTGACCGTCACGACCTTGAAGATTCAAAACACCTGAAGCAGTGCCGTCCGTAGTCAATTGCATCAACAACACTTTGTTGCCCGCGTCTGCCGCAGCTTGAATGTCCGTTGGGACAACAAACCAAGCTCCATCTGTCACCGTCAACTCCTGTCCTGAAAGGAAATTGTTGTAATCGATGCCAATGGTCCACAAATTGTTGTCATTGCTGTTTTTCGCACCCACAGTTACCCAACTGTCATAAGCCAAGCCTGGCTCCATGGCCACGATGCCTTCGTTGATGTCGAGAGAAGAATAGCTGCCGTACTGGTGCTGAAAGAATGAACCGGTGGTAGCGATGTTCAGCACGTGGTCTTCAGCTGCAAACACAGCGTGAAGCGAGTGTTGAGCAGAAGGCAAAACAGCGTACACACGGTACGTGTTGCCAGGAACAGTGCCGTTGTTGTCAACAGCTTCTACGACCAGCTCAACATTGCTGGCGGTCGCACCAAAGCCCATCATCAGGGCGGCAGTCATTGCGAATAGGTTCTTCATAAGAATAGGTTTGTTTGCTTTCGGATCAGAGGTAGAGCTTGATAAAATCAAAACATCGGGTCTAAAGATAGAGAAACACATCCCAATTTCCCAAGCGACTGGATAGGAAAAATGCATTTTCATCGATATTAAGGACTTATTCATCGAAAATCAAGACAAGAGCAGCTTGACCTCGATTTATCTCGATAACAACGTCACGAATCCGATTTTATGTTGCCGACAAATCAATCCGCCCTTCGCCTGCTAACTTCGCGAGTCAACGATTCTTGACATGAAAAAGCTAGGCAATCTCATTTCAAACTCCTGGGTGTACGGCGACAGCAAAGGCACTCCTCTCCATCACGCCATTGATGGGCAAATCATTGCCCATGCCGATTCCTCAGGTCTTGACTTGGAGTCAGCATATGATTTCGCGCGTGACGTGGGAGGACCAGCCCTGCGATCAATGTCTTTTCAACAAAGAGGCCGAATGCTCAAACGTTTGGCACTTCATCTCCACAGTTTGAAGGAGGAATTTTATCAGGTCAGTTGGGCCACAGGAGCAACTCGTGCAGATTCATGGATCGACATTGAAGGGGGCATCGGCAATTTGTTCGCCAATGCCAGTTTGCGCCGACAGTTGCCCGACACCCCTTTTGCCACCGACGGAGATTTTATTCCATTAAGCAAGGAAGGAACATTTGGTGGGCATCACATTTTGGTGCCCAAACAAGGCGTTGCAGTCCACATCAACGCCTACAATTTTCCCGTTTGGGGAATGCTGGAAAAAGTCGCGGTGAACTGGCTAGCCGGAGTGCCAGCAATTGTCAAACCCGCAACTGTGACGTCCTTTCTGACTGAGCGCGTGGTTGCGGCCATTCACGAAAGTGGCATCCTCCCCCCTGGGGCTCTCCAGTTGGTTTGTGGATCTGCTCGCAACATTTTGGATTATGTCGACGAACGAGACGTCGTCACCTTTACTGGATCAGCGACCACTGGCAGAAAGTTGAAGGCCAACCCTCGCATTGCCAACCACGCTGTGCCTTTCAACATGGAAGCAGACTCATTGAATTCTGCAATCCTCGGCCCAGACGCAAGACCAGGCACGCCCGAGTTTGATTTGTTCGTCAAAGAAGTCCGCAAAGAAATGACGGTCAAATGCGGTCAAAAATGCACTGCAGTAAGGCGTATTTTCGTACCCGACAGCTGCATTGATGCTGTGCAAGACGCTCTGGTCAATCAATTGGCAAAGACCACAATTGGCAACCCCCAAGTGGATGGAGTTCGCATGGGTGCACTCGTCGGAAAAGCCCAGTGTCAAGACGTCCTCGAGCAAGTGGCACAGATTGAAAAAGAAGCTGAATGCGTTTTTGGTGAATCTAAAACCGCTGAACTGATTGGAGCCCGGACAGATGAGGGTGCATTTCTTCCCCCAATGCTTCTCCGTCACAACCATCCCCATGAAGCCCAGGCGGTTCACGATGTGGAAGCCTTTGGGCCCGTAAGTACACTGATGCCCTACACAGATTTGGAAGAAGCCGTGGCCTTGGCTGCCAAGGGCAAGGGGTCACTGTGTTGCAGTCTGACCACATTCGATCGCAAGGCCGCAGCCACTTTTGTACGCCAGGCAGCACCAATGCATGGTCGAATCTTAGTTTTAGATCGAGAATGTGCACAGGAAAGTACAGGTCACGGTTCTCCAATGCCATTGCTCGTGCATGGAGGACCTGGCCGAGCTGGCGGTGGCGAAGAGATGGGGGGATTGCGTGGCGTAAAGCATTACATGCAACGGACAGCGATTCAAGGTCATCCTTCCACCTTGAGTGCCATCACTGAACAACATCAGCCCGGAGCTGCCCGTTCCGAAAGTGAACCCCACGTTTTCCGAAAGCACTTTGAAGAGTTGCAAATCGGCGATACCGTGACAACCGCTAGACACACAGTGACTGAAGCAGACATCGTCAACTTTGCAAACGTCTCAGGGGACCATTTCTACGCCCACGTCGATGAAACGAGTCTGGAAGGAACCATATTCGAAGGTCGTGTTGCTCACGGTTATTACATTTTAAGCAAAGCTGCAGGCTTGTTCGTAGAGCCGAGAAAAGGTCCAGTTCTACTCAATTACGGCATCGATGATTGTCGATTCACCAAACCGGTTTATCCTGGAACCACAATCGGGGTCAAGCTGACTGTGGTTGAAAAAACTGCACA
>CESW01265371.1_pt1 | contig 12543 bp, 10 predicted proteins | sample 531171 | NCBI WGS metagenome assembly CESW01 (sample SAMEA2621859, study PRJEB7988) | marine metagenome | biome: marine biome (ENVO:00000447); feature: surface water layer (ENVO:00002042); material: "saline water (ENVO:00002010), including plankton (ENVO:xxxxxxxx)" | depth 5 m
GAAAATCTAATAAATATAGAAATGAGATAAATGGAATAAGAGCATTTGCTGTTATAGCAGTTATTGTAAATCACTTCAACAGCAATTTTTTGCAAAGTGGATATTTAGGTGTTGATATTTTCTTCGTTATTTCTGGATACGTCATTACCTCTTCATTATCTAATAGAAAAAGTGTAAACTTTCTTGATTTTACACTGGGTTTCTATGAAAGAAGAATAAAGAGGCTAATACCAGCCTTAGTTGTTTTTGTATTGATAACAAGTTTTCTGATTTGCTTATTTAGCTCTCAATCTTATGGTTATGTTAATACAGGAATAACCTCTCTTTTTGGAGGATCTAATGTGGCTTTATTTTTTAAATCAAAAGATTATTTCGCAGATTCGATAAAATTAAACCCATTTACTCACACTTGGTCATTAGGTGTAGAAGAACAATTTTATTTTCTTTTCCCTTTTTTAATCTGGTTTACAGGTTATGGAAGTGTAGGAAATAAACGAAATAAAAGATTTTTCATAATTACGTTGTTATTTTCTGTAATTTCTTTACTTACATTTATTTATTTTTACTCTAAAAATCAATCAGCTGCTTATTTTTTGATGCCTAGTCGTTTCTGGGAAATAGCTAGTGGAAGCTTACTATTTGAGTTACTAAAAATTGAAAAGTTTAATGATTATTTAAAAGAAAAAATATCTCCCTTTTTTATATTTTCTTTAATAGTGGCTGTTATGTTTTTGCCAGTCGAATATGGACTTTATACAACTATTTCGGTAGTTTTATTATCCAATATCTTAATTGCAAGTCTTAAGGAAGGGAAAAAATTATATAATTTCTTCTCTAATGAGAAGGTTGTATATATAGGTTTGATTTCATACTCTTTATATCTTTGGCATTGGGGAGTACTTTCTATTAGCAGGTGGACTGTTGGGATTCATTGGTGGACATTTCCTTTTCAATTATTTATTATCTTCATGATTTCAATATTTTCATATGAATATATTGAAAATCCATTAAGAAAAATAGAATGGTCTATCAAAAGATATAAAACGATTCTTAAAGGAATATCTATAGTTATATTTGCCTGCACTTCGTTAGTTGGTTTAAACAAGTTCTTAAAAGGTAATCTATATTTAGGTAAATTTGAAACAGATAACACAAAAAAGCCATTTATTAAAGATTCAAATTTTGATGAGATTTATTGCACTTTCAACCCTTTAGATGAATATAAAAGTGAGAAAATATTTTCTAAATGTTCGATTATAAAACAAAAAAATTCACAAACCTTATTTTTTATTGGCGATAGTCAAAATAGTTCAATATGGCAAAGTGCAGAATTTATAACAACTGAAACCAACACCAATTTATTTAATTTTAGTGCAGCTGCAACAACCTTCCCATCCATAAATATATACAATCATGAAAAAAAACAAAGTGTATTTAAGTTAATTGAAAGTGAGTTATTAAAAAGGGGAAAGGAGAGGGATTTACTTTTAGTAAATATTCGTATGACGTCAAAATTTATTGATAATTGGCAAAAGGGTAATAATCAAACAAATCAAAATTTTGATAAATGGATTACATCAGTTGATGAATATGCTTCTAAAATTGATAAAAAAAATATGAAGTTAGTAATATTTACTCCCACTCCAGAATTCCCTATGGCAGAAACTATGAAATGTAAGGGCCAAAAAATAAAAATATTTGATAAATTCAGTAAGAATTGCTCAATAAAAAAAGATTACTTCATTTCACAAAAAGGGATTTATTTAGAGATATTTAAAAGCTTAAGATCGTTGGAAATGAAAAATAAAAATCTATATATTTTTGATGCATTTGATGCAATATGTGAAAACAATTCTTGTAATTATTCAAATAATGGATATGCTTTTTATCGAGACGATTTTCATATAAGTAATTATGCATCTGAAAAAATATTGGGACCAAAGATTTTGAGATTTTTAGAAAAAGAAAAACTAATCTCTAAATAAAAAATATTTATATTAAATTTACATTGACTTTGGCTTTTATCATTGCACATTTTCTTATATTTTCCAAAAGACCTATCTGATATGGATCTTCTTTAAAAATTAACAATGATTTATATAAGTTTAGGTCAATATGTATATCCTTATTTAGTAATTTTTTTAACTGAAATTTATAAAAATAGAGATCATAAAAAGGTAATCCTGATAAATTAGAATATTCCCAATCAATTACCCTTAATTTTTTATCTCTAGTAAGAAAAATATTCCAAGGTGCAAAATCTCCATGTACAACTGTTTGATTTATTTGACCAATCCAATTAATTTCATTTAGGTATTTTTGTAGTAAGGTATAAAACCCAGTTTTTAAAAGATATTTTTTATTTTTTTTAAGAAAGATTTTTAAATCATTTTTGATTATTTCGAGTTCTATCATCTTATCTTTAAGCATTAGAGAGGCTAAAAAAGAGTAATGAGAATTTGTTAATGAAGTACCTGAAAAATCTGCATCAAAACACTCTTGCACAAAAAAACTGTTTTTTTTATCAATTTTTATTGGCGCTGGAGAATGAAACTGTTTTAATTTTGCGAGTTGTTTTAGGTTTGAGTGTTCTTTTTTTATTTGATTCCATGACTCTTTCCCTAAAGGATATTTGATAGCAATTAATTTTTTTTTGCTATATTTACTAACTATCAAACATGTTAATTTTTGATGCTTTCCTTTTGTACCAATATAAAATCCTAGTAAAGGATTTTCTAAACCTCTGTATCCAAAATCATACAAATTTTTATTTTTAAAAGGAATTTTTTGATTTTTAACATTAGGCAAAATTGATTGAATTTTGAGAAAAATACAAATCTTTATTATTAAAAGTCCAAAAAATGATTTTTTTTTATAAGTTTTAAATAAATTTAAAAAGATTAAGGCTGATGATCTCTCATAGGGAATTAGCCACCTAAGTTGATTTTTGTTATAAATAGCCAGAAATTTAAAATCAGAATTTTCTTTATTCTTAAATAAGACTTTAATTTTTTTTATAGTATCCATTAATAAAAATTAAGTTGGTTAATTTTTGACTGCCAACTTAAAGATTTTGAATGTAAAAAAGCTTTTTTAGAAAAATATTTCCATTTTTCTTCATCTTGAGAGAGAAATAATATATTCTCAGCTAATTTATTAATAATATCTTGATAGGTAGATTTATATACATCAACAGAAAATCCAATTTCTTTTTGAACAATCTCACCTGGGCCACCAAGCTTTAGACATATTGGAACCAATCCAAAAGAAATTGATTCAAGTAAAACTTGTCCCGCAGAATCATGAAGAGATGGGAATAAGAAAATACCATTATTTCTATAAAAGTATTCTAGATCTTTTTGAGTAGCCCATTTATTCCATTCAATATTATTTTCTACATTGAGTTTTTTAGATAAATTTTTCCACCTATTTATTTCTTTACCTCCCCCAACTAAAGTTAACTTTAGATCCGGATCAATTTGTAGTGCTCTAGCAAATGCTTCTATACCCATTGACATACCTTTGAGATATAAGAATTTGCCCACATATAATATTTTTTTATTTCTTGATTTAATTAATTTTGGATAATTCTTTCTTGTTTTAACACCAATTTGACTAATAATAATTGTTTTGAAAAAATATTTCTTGGGAATTAAATTTTTTGTATGATTAGTGGAAACAATAATTAATTTTGCCTTTTTTAAAGACATCTGATGGAAAGGATCAATCCTCGAAAAGAAAATTAAAATATCTCTTAATGTATCATTTATTCCTCCCCGAAAACTAATCTTCCATCTTAACCAAAATGGTGATGATTCTCCCCCAGCTATAGGTCCATAAATAAATGGGATTCCTATAAGCCACATAAGACTAAATGACCTTATGGAGACAAAAGTAATATGATGCACTAATTCAAATTTTTTTGAAAGATGTGATTTTTTTGCAATAAAAAATGCTTTGATTTGCCAAATAAAATAATAAATTTGAATAAATTTTATTTTTTTCTTCAATCTTTGAATCCAAGGTGAAAAATCGCAATATATGAAGTCAATTTTTAATTTTCCTATATCTTCATTTTTAAAATAATTATCTATTGAAAGTTTATTATTTCTTCTGGTTATAACGGTTACCTCATGACCTTTTTTTGCAATATTTATAACCCAATTCCATCCCACACCAGGTTCAGATCCTTTATTTGGTTCACAAGCATAAGCAGAGATAAGTATTCTCAAGAATGAAACTTTTAATTAATAACTATACATTAATATTATTAGCAAAGAATTATTTTATATAATACTCAGAAATCTTTTTAATTAAAAAACTATCAATTTAATTTTTATTATATCTAATATCTCTAAAATAAATATATAAAATATAAATTATGGCACTTGAAATCTGACCTAAAGCAATACTAGAAAATACTCCGGAAAGTTGGAATTTATTTATTAGTGGATAACTTACAGAAATAACAACTAAAAGCTGAATAAATGTAGTAAAAAAAGTTAGTTTGGCTTTTTCCATTGCATAATTGTAGAATTTTAAATTTATATTTAAAACAGTTATAAAAGGTAATATAGAATAGATAAGAATAGAAAATTTGTAGTTTGAGACATCAACTTGATAAATAATATTTATAAAGTTTTCACTATTAATTAAAATAATTGGTATGAAAATAATCAATAAAAATAACATATTTCTAGTGACTTTAAAAATAAATTTCTGTAAGGCTTTTATTCCAAAACTGTTATATATTGATGATGCTTGTACTTGTGCCCAATTTTCAATACCAAGAATAGGTATATTAAGGACAGCAAATAAACTTTGTATTATTTTTATTATTCCGACTAATTCAGTTCCGTAAATAATACTGGTTATAAAATTGAAAATACTTCTTGATACCCAATCAGAAAGAGATGTCGGTAAACTCCATTTTGCCATATTCCAATTTCTTTTTAATGTTGAAACTAATCTAAGATTCTTTGGTTGATTTATTTGTATTTCTTTAAAAATAAATAATGACATTAAGGGAGAAAAAAGCATAATTAAAAAAACATAATATAAATTAGATTGGTTAGTTATATCTAAATAAAATAATAAAAGTAGTTGAGATGAATATCTCGTGATATCAAAATAAACAACCTTTGTTAATTCTCTTTTTGAAAAAAATAATCTTCTAGAAAACTCAAATAATAAAAGAACAATTGTAGTTAAGGATAATAAAAAAAATAAACTTATATCTTTTTCTGAAATACCAAAATACTTGCCAAATATTGACATTAAGAAAAAAAATAATGTACTGCTTATGAAAACAAATATTTGATTTAAGAATCTATTTGCATTGATATAGGATTTTTGACTATCTAAAGATAATTTTGGGACTATATTCAATAAAGGTATTAAAAAAAGAGAGTATTGCAAATTTATTAGTAATGTAATTAAGCTCCAACAAATTGTGTATATACCTAAAAGTTTGATTCCAAGAATTCTTGCGATCAAAATAATGGACAAAAAGTTACCAGCACTGTTTATACACTGATTAAAAATAGTTGAACTAAGTTTTTTATCTAATCTTTTCACTTCAAAAAATAATTTTACAAGCCACAATAAATATCTTTTTTATATCAAAATAATAAGATTTCACTTCTTGAATTCATAAGCTTATATTTATCAGTATTTCATACTATATAAGTAGTTACAAATTATAGATTTGATTAACAAACCTGAAGTATTTATATTAGATGTAGATGGGGTTTTGACTGATGGTCGTTTTTTTTATACTACTGAAGGTAAATTCATGAAATCTTTTGGCCCAGATGATAACGATGGTTTATCTTTATTAAAAGAATTTATTGAAATAAGATTTATTACCGGAGACAAAAAAGGTTTTCCTATTAGCGAAAAAAGAATATCTAAGGATATGAATTTCCCTTTGGATTTGGTAAGTACAATAAAAAGGGTTGATTGGATCTCAAAAAGATACTCTCTTGATAAAGTTATTTATATGGGAGATGGGATTTTTGATCATTATGTAATGAGGAAAGTTTTCTACAGTATTGCTCCAAAAAATGCCGATTTTAATGCAGTTAAATATAGTGACTTCCAAACGAAACGTAATGGAGGCAATAGAGCTGTTGCTGAAGCATGTTTACACATAATGGAAAAGTTCTTTGTATCTTATGATCCTGAAAATCTTCCTAATTTAAAATCAAAACTTACAGGCGAATGGGCAATTTAAAAAAAAGATTAGCTAATTTTATTGATCAAAGAAAATGCACCATATTAGGTGTAGGTCCAATGAGTCTAAATTGTGTAGACGTTACAATAGATTTAGCGAATTCATACGATATTCCAATTCTTTTAATCTCAAGCCGAAGACAAATAGATTCAAAAGATTTTGGCGGTGGTTATGTAAATAATTGGACCACTGATGAATTTGCCAAATATGTAGTTAAAAAAGATATTAAAAAAAATATTTATCTTTCCAGAGATCATGGAGGTCCTTGGCAAAATGAACAAGAGCTAAAAAATAATCTTTCTTTGAAGGATGCTATGGAATCAGCAAAGAAGTCTTATTTGGAAGATATAAAGTCTGGCTATAAAGTCTTACATATTGATCCCAGCATAGATGTTAATTCTAAGCCAACTATTGACCAAGTACTCGAACGAATATTTGAGCTATATGAATTTTGTTGTGAGTCTGCACAAAAATTTAAAAAAGAAATTATTTTTGAAATTGGAACGGAGGAACAATCAAGTACTACAAATTCGAGCGAAGAATTAGAATATACACTTAATAAAGTTAATGAGTTCTGCGATTCATCAAATTTTACGAAACCTACATTTGTAGTAGTTCAAACTGGAACTAAAGTTTTAGAAACAAGGAACATAGGTTCTTTTGAGAGCGCTATAAGAATTAAAAATGAAATTCCAGCAAGTATACAATTGCCAATTTTACTTAAATTATTCAAGAAATACGATTACTTTATGAAAGCTCATAACTGTGATTACTTAAGCTCAAGTGGAATTAATTGGCATCCAAGATTAGGTATTCATGCTGCAAATGTCGCTCCTGAGTTTGGAGTATGTGAAACTAGATCTCTAATTAATTTGTTAGAAACAAATAATTTGAAGAAAATAGCTGATCAATTCCTAGATTTATCCTATAAAAGTAAAAAGTGGGAAAAATGGTTGATTCCAAATAGTCAAATTTCTGATCGAGAAAAATCAATTATTGCAGGCCATTATTCTTTCTCGTCTCAAGAAGGAATTGACTTAAGAAAAAAGGCAGAAAAATCTTTATCAGCAAAAGATATAGATATGAATAAAGTTATCAAACAGGATCTTAAAAAATCTATTTGTAGATATATTTTAAATTTTAGAATGATTCGCTAATGGTAAAGAAAATTGCAACAATAATACTAAATAGAAACCTCCCAGTTGTTACCAACAAACTCGTTGAACATATTGAGAAATATGATGGAAAATTAACTGATATATATGTAATTGAAGCTGGTTCGGATGAAGATAAACTTTCAAAATATACATCTTGGCATGCTAATTGGGAGGATGCCAAACTAAATGGTCTTCGTTACTCAAGAGGTATGAATTATGGGTTAAGTCAGCTATGGGAAAACGGTTTATTTAAAAAATATGATGCTTTTTTTCTTCTTACAAATGATACTGAGCTCAATAATGTTTCTTCACTAGAAATCTTGATAAATATTTTGGATCAACATCAAAGAATTGGTATATTATCTCCTTGTGGAATTGATTGGGGAGAGCGTTTTTTATTTGGCAATCAAACAACTAAATATTTTTGGTTTATTCATAATACAGCTTTGTTACTTAGAAGAGAATTTCTTGAATCTATATTAGTTTTAGAGCAACCTTATATATTTAATTTCCTTTTTGACGGATCTAATTTTAGAGGATATGGATTAGAACATGAATTAATTTCAAAAGCATATGCAAATGACTGGGCTGCAGCAATTACTAATTTAGTTTATTCTTCTGAGAATGAATCATATCTTCTAAATAAAAATGATATTATTAAGACAGATTCATATGAAAATAATATGAAGCTTTATTTAGATGAAGGAAAGAAATGGATGAGAAGAAAATATGGTTTTAATAATCATTGGTATCTGCAACAATATGCTAAGACTTTTTATGATAAATTTTTTGAGCTTTATCCAGAACTTAGGATTTACCAGCTTTAAATAAAAATGGAATTTATTAAAAAACCCTGGGGCCAAGAAGAGGTTATTGAAATAAATGAAAAATATATGTTTAAGAAATTAACTATGGAAGCAGGCCACAGATGTAGCTTGCAGTATCATAATTTAAAAAAAGAAACAATATATGTACTCTCTGGAAAGTTAAAGATTTATGAGGGTGATTCAGCAGATAAACTTTCTTCAAAAATTTATAGTTCTGGGGATTCTATAACAATTCCACCGGGTAGAGTCCATAGAATGGAGGGAATTGAACAATGTGTTTATTTAGAAGCTTCCACTCCTGAGATGGATGATGTAGTTAGGTTGGTTGATGATTATCAAAGATAATTTAGGTACCCATAAAGTCTTAATTACAACTGCTGGGATTGGTTCAAGGCTGGAAAAACATACAAAGTACTTAAATAAATCCTTAGTATCAATAAATAATAAGCCTATTATCTCTCATATTTTTGAGCAATTTGATAGTGATACCGAATATGTAATAGCCCTCGGATATAAAGGCAAAATTGTTAAAGATTTTATTGAATTATGTTACCCAGAAAAATCTATCATTTTTTGTGATGTAGATCCCTACCTTGGTAAAGGTTCAGGACTTGGTAAAACTTTTCTTTCATGTCAACAGTATCTACAAGAACCATTTATATTTAGTTCCTGCGATACTTTAGTAGACGCTAAAATTCCCTCCCCTGAGAATAATTGGATGGGGTATTCAGTAATCAATGATAATAAGTTTTCCTATAGAACAATCTTAAAAAAAGGAAAATTAGTATCAGAAATTAAAGAGAAAGGTGAAGATAATTCTCCTCAAAAATCTGCTTACATTGGTTTGGCTGGTATCAAAGATATAGATATTTTTTGGGAAGCTATGGTCAAAGGAGGAACTAAAGCTATAGATCAAGGTGAATCTTATGGCTTAAAAGAACTCATTTCATATGGGATTGATGCTATTCCTTTTGATTGGACAGATACTGGGACGGTAGAAAACTTAATAAAAGCAAGATCTAAATATACTGATTCCCAATCTCCAAATATATTAGAGAAAGAAAATGAATCTATTTGGTTTGTGGGAGATCAAGTAATCAAATTTTCGGATGATAAGAAATTCATTAAAAATAGAGTTTTAAGATCACAAAAACTTAAACAGTATGTTCCTGAAGTGCAAGGAGGTTTTGAAAATTTATATTCATATAAATTCGTATCAGGAAGGGTTTTGCCTGAAATTATTAATTTAAATATTTTCAAGAAACTTTTAAAGGTATGCAAAGATTTTTGGGATGTTGAAAAATTAAATCATGATGATAAAAAAACTTTTAATCTTGCTTGTAAATCTTTTTATAAAAAGAAATCTCTTGAAAGGATAAATATTTTTTACCAAAAACTTAAGAAAGAAGATTCTGAGCTGGTTATAAATGGAGATATAGTGCCGAAATTATCCGAAATGTTTAAATCTATAGATTGGGAATGGTTATGTCAAGGTTTACCCGGAAGATTTCATGGAGATTTCCACTTTGAAAATATTATTTATAATTCCCAAGACAACAAATTCATTTTTCTTGACTGGAGACAAGAATTTGCTGGAAACTTAGAAATTGGAGACATATATTATGACTTTGCTAAACTTTTGCATGGTCTAATAATTAATCATCAAATAATTTCTAATAATCAATATAAAGTTAGTTGGAATGATAATAAATTAAACTATGAATTCTTAAGAAGAGAAATACTTGTAGAGTGTGAGAATTACTTTTATAGTTGGCTTAAAGCAAATAACTATGATATAAAAAAAACCAAGCTGTTAACTTCTTTGATATTTATTAATATTGCTCCCCTGCATCACTTTCCTTACTCGCAATTACTATATGCCCTAGGCGTTTCAATGCTGTATAAAAACCTGCAAAAATAATGATAAAAAGTATAGAAAGATCGAAAGATGTTATTTTCGGTTATTCAGATTTAGAAAAACTTTATACATTTAAGGATTTCCCAGTCTTTATGGGTTGTACAGATAAAAAAGTTACCGAAGATTTAAAAGTAGATATGAACTTTTGGATTAGTAAAAAAAGTGGAATGATTCAGTTGGATCCTGTTTTGCCTTTAGACATTGTTTATCAAGAATCTCATGGCTCTGGTTTTATAGGCAATTCCTGGGAAAAACACCATAAAGATTTTGCACAATTTATTAATCAATATTCACCTAATTCTGTTTTAGAAATAGGAGGTGCACATGGACGATTAGCAAAAAATGCACAAAAACTTTCCAATATTGACTGGACAATAGTTGAACCCAATCCAACCTCTCAAAAAGACTCAAATATAAAAATAATAAAAGGATTCTTTGATGCCAATTTTTCAATTAAAAAAGAAGTTGATACAGTTGTGCATTCTCATTTATTTGAACATGTATATAATCCAATAGAATTTATAAAAAATATTTCTAATTTTCTAAAAAATGGGCAAAATCTTATTTTCTCTGTACCTAATATGCAAAAAATGCTAGAAAAGAAATTTACTAACTGTCTAAATTTTGAACATACAATATATTTAAGTTCTGACTATATAAAATTTTTATTATCCTTAAATAATTTTGAACTTTTATGCGAGAAAAATTATCTTGATGACCATAGTATATTTTTTTGCTTTAAAAAAAATATAAATAAAAAACCAGAAAGATTATCAGATATTTTATATGAATTAAACAAAAACCTTTATTTGCAATATATAGATTTTCATTTATCTTGGGTTTCAAAAATAAATACACAAATTGCTAATTTAGCAATTGAAGATGTTTTTCTTTTTGGAGGTCATGTACAATCTCAGTATATGATTAATTTTGGAATTCCTTCAAGTAAGATTAATTGTATCCTCGACAATAATAAATTAAAACATGGAAAGAGACTTTATGGAACTAATCTTCTTGTAAATAGTCCAGAATCAATAAAGGACAAAGAAAATCCAGTAGTTATATTGAGAGCTGGATGTTTTGAAAATGAAATAAAGAAACAACTCTTTGAGCTAAATCCAAATGTAAAAATACTTACTTAACGTTCTATATTTCTCGAAAAAATGCAATTTTCTTTTTTTTATTTTGATGCTCTTTCTGAAGGAGGTGCACCAAATGATATAAGATCACTTTGCAATATAATATCGAAAGATAAAATTGTCGATTTATATTGCGTAAATAAAGGCCACTTTATTAATAAAGATAAATATAAACTGAGACAAACCAAAAGTTTTTTATCTTTAATGATGTTAATAATATCAAATAAGGATATTTTAAGATTATCGAAAGTTATTGTACTTGGAGGTTTTATTTGGAAAAATATTTTTATAGTTTTACTTTTTTATATCCTAAGAATTAAATTTCAGTTTATCCCATTTTCTCATTTTACTTCTCATAGTCTCGCAAATAAAATAGTTAATAAAAATCCCTTAATATCAAATGGCAAATTAGAAGCAAATGATAAAAATTTAAATTCTTCCTTTAAAAAAATTATTTCTAAATTAATTAAAAATATTTATTTTTACACATTTGGCAAAATAATTATTCAACTAAGTGAAGCTTTATGGGTTTCATCAATTTTTGAAAGGAATCAAATAATTTCCTCTCTTCCAAATGTTAAAACTAAACCATTTGTTTTTTATAGTTTTGGACTGAATACAAATATAGGAAGAGAAACTAAATATAATTATTCCGACTACAAAAATTATACGAATTTAGTATTTTGGGGAAGAGTAGATTACTTTAACAAAGGGTTAGATAGATTATTAAATGCAATTGAAATTGAAAATAATTATTTTGTGGAGAACAAAATCTTATTTCACATAATTGGTCCTTCTTATAATGGAGGGAAAACTATTTTAAATAAAGAAATTAATTCAAGAGGTTTATCTAAAATAGTTAAAGTCCCAGATGATAAAAAGATAACTTCAATAGATTTGGGTGGATTGGTTAATGCAGATGGGACGATTTTATTATCTAGATGGGAAGGACACCCAAGAGTTTTGCGAGAATCAATTTATTATAAAGTTCCTGCTTTAATTTCTCCTGAAACAAATTTCTGTGATGTGAATTTAAATGATATTGAATTTCTTGGAGGAGTAGGCGTGAAAAACCCTGATGATTCAAAGTATACTTTATTAATGATCAAAAAGTTTTTAAATAATATCAAAAATCACACATTTTTAAAAAATGATAAAATAGATATAACCTCTTTAAAATCAGTCAGTTGGAAATATATTTGTATGGGAATAATAAAACAAGTTTCTATTATTAAATAATATTTATTTAATTTAATATTGTAATTCA
>CESW01265370.1_pt1 | contig 12540 bp, 11 predicted proteins | sample 531171 | NCBI WGS metagenome assembly CESW01 (sample SAMEA2621859, study PRJEB7988) | marine metagenome | biome: marine biome (ENVO:00000447); feature: surface water layer (ENVO:00002042); material: "saline water (ENVO:00002010), including plankton (ENVO:xxxxxxxx)" | depth 5 m
AACCTAAAATAATAAGCTTAAATGCTAATAATGAGTTAATAAGTGCAATATCTAATGATATTTCTTATAAAAAAATATTTACTTATCAAGTAAATGCATACGCCCAAAAAAATGACTTAATAATAATTATAAGTTGTTCTGGTAATTCAGAAAATGTTAAGGATCTTTTAAAATATTCAAAAAAGTATAATATTTCTACAATAGGCTTCTCAGGTTTTGATGGAGGTTATCTAAAAAAAAATTCAGATTTATCCGTTCACGCTAACATAAACAATTATGGTGTTACAGAGGACATATTTCATATTTATATGCATCTTATAATGCAATTTCTAAGACAAAAATATTTAATTTCTAATAATATTAAAAAAAATAAATTTTAGAAATTGAAAAATCTTAGATGAAAATAAAGAAAAGAATATTATGCTTTGATATAGATAACGTCATATGTTTTACAGTCAAAAATAACTATCAAAAAAGTATTCCTAATCATAATATTATAAAAACAATCAATGAACTTTTTGATAAAGGTTATACAATAAAACTATTTACCGCAAGATTTATGGGTAGAAATAATGACAATATTAGCTTAGCAAAAAAACAAGGATTAAAATTTACAAAATTACAATTAAAAAGTTGGGGTATAAGATATCATAAACTAATTTTTGGAAAGCCATCATTTGACATAATAATTGACGATAAGTCGTTGGGTTTCAAAAAAAACTGGTATAAAGATTTAAAAAAATGGCTCAAAAAAAATTAAAAGCAATTGTTACTGGTGGGGCAGGCTTTATCGGAAGTAATTTGGTCGATTATTTACTAGAAAAAAAATTTCAAATTTTAGTAATTGATAACTTTGAAACAGGAAGGTTAGAAAATTTAAAAAATTCTATTAATTCAATTAAAATTATCAAAAAAGATATATCTCAGTATAATCAAATAGAAAAATATTTTAAAGGGTATGATTATGTATTTCATTTAGCAGCTCTTGCTGATATAGTACCTAGTATTGAAAATCCTGATAAATATTTTAACACAAATGTAAATGGCACATTAAATATTCTTAGAGCGGCAGCAAAATATAATATAAAGAAGGTAATTTATGCAGCCTCAGCATCATGTTATGGTGTAGTTAAAAAATTTCCTACTGACGAACATTCAAAAATTATGACAGAATATCCTTATGCATTGACAAAAAATATTGGAGAAAAACTGTTATTTCATTGGTCTAAAGTTTATAATGTATCTGCTATTTCTTTAAGATTGTTTAATGTATATGGTTTAAGATCAAGAACCACAGGTGCATATGGAGCAATGTTTGGTGTTTTTTTGGCACAAAAAATTAAAAATAAACCTTTAACTATTGTTGGCGACGGTACACAGTCTAGAGATTTTGTTTTTGTGAAAGATGTTGCAAAAGCTTTTTACCTTTCTGCAAAGTCAAAAATCTTTAGTGATGTATTTAATGTAGGAACAGGAGTACCTACATCTGTAAATTATATTGCCAAAAAACTAGGTGGAAATAAAGTTAATATACCCAAAAGACCAGGTGAACCAGATAAATCACAGGCCAATATAAAAAAAATAAAGAAAAAATTAAAATGGAAACCAACCATAACCATAGATCAAGGAATTAATATATTAAAACAAAATATTAATGATTGGAAAAAAGCTCCTGTATGGACTCCTTCAAAAATTTCTAAAAAAACAAAAAAATGGTTTAAATATTTAAAATGAGCAAAAATTTAGGTTTAAAAGATATTAAATCTTTTCAAAAGAAAATCAGGTTAAAAAATAAAAAAATAACTTTATGTCATGGGGTTTTTGACTTAATACATATTGGTCATTTAAAGCATTTTTTATCTTCAAAAAAATTCGGTGATATATTAGTCGTATCTATCACTCCTGATAGATATGTTGGAAAAGGGCCTGGAAGACCAATATTTAACGAAAAATTAAGATCTGAATTTCTACAAAATATAGAATGTATTGATCATGTTATTATTAATGACAAACCCACATCTGTAAATTTAATAAGAACTTTAAAACCACATTTTTATTCTAAAGGTCCTGATTATAAAAAAAATAAAAATGATATTACTGGTGAAATTAAAAATGAGATAAATGCTCTTTCAAGTTATGGTGGTAAGATCAAATATACAAATGATTTAACAAGTAGTTCAAGTCAAATAATAAATCAACACTATTCACAATTTTCCATAAATCTAAAAAAAAATATTAAACAAATTAAAAATAAAAAAATAAATTTAAATAATTTAATTAATTCCTCAAAAAAGTTAAAAGTTCTAGTTTTAGGTGAAATAATAATAGATCACTACTACTTTTGTGAAACATTAGGTAAATCTGGAAAAGATCCAGTTTTACAAATGCATGAGCAACTTGAAGAACTTTATTTAGGCGGTGCTGCTGCAATTGCTGGTAATGTTAAAAAATTTGCTAGCGATGTAACACTAATGAGCATGATTGGAAGTGATAAAAAATATTTAAATTTTATAAAAAAGAAAATTGATAAAAATATTAAATTAAACTTAATTTTTAAAGAAAACTCCCCAACAATTATTAAAAAAAAATATCTTGATATTATTACAAATAATAAAGTTTTTGGAACGTATATAATAAATGACTCACCTCTAAATAAAAAAAATGAATTAAAATTAAAAACATTTTTAAACAAAAATTTAAGTAAATTTGATTTAGTTATTGTTTCTGACTATGGACATGGATTTATATCAAAAGAGAACGCCTTACTAATTTCAAAAAAATCCAATTTTTTAGCACTAAATGCTCAAATAAATGCAGCTAACAGGGGATTTCACACTATGGAAAAATATAAAAATCTTGAGTGTGTTATTATTAACGAAACTGAACTTAGACATGAATTAAGAGATAAAAATAGTGAAATAAGAATACTTATGAACAAACTTAGTAGAAGAATAAATATTAATGATTTAGTTGTCACTCAAGGTAGCGAGGGTGCGATTTTGTATAATAAAATTACAAGAAAATATTTCGATGTAGAAGCGTTTGCCTCAAAAGTAGTGGATAAAATTGGCTCAGGTGACACCATGCTTTCTGTTTTATCAATATTTTTAAAGTTAAAATGTGACAAAAAATTAAGCCTTTTGATAGGATCACTAGCTGCCTCTCAGTCTGTAGGCAGTATTGGAAATAAAAATTTAATAGATAGTACAAGGTTAATAAAAGCTGTTGATCACATCTTAAAATAATCTATTAAAGTAAATTATGAAAAAAATATTTATCACTGGTGGTGCAGGTTATGTCGGTTCGAAGCTAGTTCCTGAATTACTAAAATTAGAATATGAAATTACAGTATTTGATCTAATGATATACGGGGAAGATGTATTGGTAGATCATAAAAATCTAACAAAAATAAAAGGGGATATAAGAAATCAAGAATTATTAAAAAAATTTATTCCAAATCATGATGTGGTAATTCATTTAGCATGTATATCTAATGATCCAAGTTTTGAATTAAATCCTAAACTTGGAAAATCAATAAATTTAGACGCTTTTGAGCCATTAGTAAAAATAAGTTTAAAGAGTGGAGTTAAAAAGTTTTTATACGCATCATCCTCCTCAGTATATGGAATTAAAACTGAAAAGAATGTAACGGAGGATATGACTTTGGAACCACTTACAGATTATTCAAAATTTAAAGGTGAGTGTGAAAAAATTTTAAATAAATATAAATCTGACAATTTTATCACAACAACCATAAGACCCTCTACAGTTTGTGGATATGCAAAAAGACAAAGGCTTGATTTGGTTGTAAATATTTTAACAAATCATGCATATCACAATCGACTAATAAAAGTTTTTGGAGGAGAACAACTAAGACCAAATGTCCATATTGATGATATGGTAAACTCTTACATAACAATACTAAACGCAGATCCAAAAAAAATAAATGGTGAAATATTTAATGTTGGATTTAAAAACCAATCTGTAAATGACTTAGCAAATGATGTAAAAGTTATAATAGGAGAAGATGTAGAAATAATAAATACAAAATCTGACGATAATAGATCTTATCATGTAAGTTCTCAAAAAATAAAAGATATTATCGGTTTTGAAACTAAATTTACTGTGAGGGATGCTGTTTTAGATCTTAAAAATGCATTTAAAGATAAATTATTAAAAAATACATTTAATAACGAAATGTTTTTTAATATTAAAAGAATGAACAATTTAAAGTTGGAGTAAATAATGAAAGTACGTTATTCTTACTTAAAACAACAATTTGGTAATTGTCCAGATCTTTGGACTAAATTGAAAAAGTTTGTCATAACTGGAGATTTTACTTTAGGTAAAGAACTTTATAAATTTGAAGATAAATTTTCAAACTTAATAGGTTCAAAATATGCAATTGGTGTGAATTCAGGAACAGATGCAATTAAATTATCTTTGCGAGCTATAGGAGTGAAATCTGGTGACGAAGTTATAACTGCTGCAAATACTTTTGTAGCAACAGTAGGAGCTATTACTGAAATTGGAGCAATACCAAAATTTGTAGATTGCGATGATACATTCTGCATGGATGTTAACCTAGTTGAGAGGTACATTAGTAAAAAAACAAAAGCAATAGTTCCCGTACATTTCACTGGCTACATGACAAATATGCCAAAATTAACTAAAATTGCTAAAAAATACAAAATACCAATTATTGAGGATGCATGTCAGTCAATTTTAGGTTCAATAAATAGTAAAAACGCAGGAACATGGGGTTTAACTGGAGCTTTTTCTCTTCACCCATTGAAAAATATAAACGTTTGGTCAGACGGAGGTATCATAACAACAAATTCACTAAGTCTGTATAATAAACTTAAACTTTTAAGAAATCATGGATTGATAGATAGGGATACCGTAAAGATAAATGGATATAATTCCAGACTGGATACATTTCAAGCAGTTATAGGAAATTGGCTCCTACCGAAAGCGAAAAATATTGCAAACTCAAGAATTAAAAATGCAAATTACTTTGATAATAAGTTATCGAAAATAAAGAGCATTCGAATACCTCCTAGGCCAAAAAATATGAAAATCGTTTATCATCTTTATATTGTTTTCGCTGAAAAGAGAGATTTACTTTATAAGTATTGCTTAAAAAAAGGCATTGAAGCTAAAATACATTATCCAAAACCAATGTATCTACAAGAAAGTATAAAATATTTGGGATATAAAAAAAATGATTTCCCAATAACCGACTCTCATTGTAAAAAAATTATCTCATTCCCTTGTGATCAACATTTATCAAAGAAACAAATTGATTATATAATAAATACAGTAAAGCAGTTTTATTTAAAAAACTAAAGTCCAGTCAAACAATATTCATACTTTGAAAATTTACTAACTCTATTTGTTATAGCTGAGGTAATTTTTTGAACATTATCAAAATCTTCATCTTTATATTTAATTTCCATTACCGAAAACTTTTTTTTTATAAATATATCATTGTGATTAATTATTTTCTTTTTGTAGAAATTTTTTGTAAATAAATTGAAATCCAAAGTAATTCTAATATTTTTGAATGAAAAGTATCTTCTAGTATAGGAGATAAGTATATTTGGATTTCTTATCCTATATTTAATTTTTATATTATGGTCAATATTTTGTGAATTTTTAAATAATTGTTTAATTTTTTTATATGAAATTTGATTTGAAAAATTTATACTAGATAGATTATTTTTTATTTTAAAATTTTTACTATTGATTTTAATTTTATTTTCAATAATTGGTTTGGCTTTACTGGTAAAAGTTTTTCCATACCATCGTAATCTCAACTTAGATCTATTTTTTTCACCATCAATGGTATCTAATAAATCTCTAAAATTGAAAGTTTCAAAGTAAATACTATTTATCTGTCTTTCTTGATAAATTTCATTAAATTTAAGGAATTTAAATAATTTAATCATATAGTTTTCTGATTGCAAAAAAACAATTTTTTTTTCATTTCTAAATTCAATATTTTTTAAATTTTTACTGTAAGTTTCTATACTCTGCATTTGGATATAAGGTTTCGAATAAATTGACTTTTATAAGTTTGTTATGTGAATTATCGTCAAACTTAAATTTTGATCCTTCCTCAATCAAAATTGGGTTAAGATTTTTTTTAAGATATAAAGTTTCAATATCTATTTTTGGATTACCAAATTCTTTTTTTTTAATATAAGTTGTTATTGGGTATTTTGTTCCACCAATAGAAATATTACTCACTTTTGCGATAGAACCATCTTTAACAGCCAAACCTATATGTGAGTTTTCGATCTTAATAAATTTGGCTTCTAGAATACTATTTTCACCAATACTCATTGCTTTATCAAATATTTTATTAGCATTAAAATTTTCTATTTTTAAAGAAGTATTAGAAATGTCAATTCCATCATTTAAACAATTGTAACAAGATAAATTTTTTATTTTACCGAATGAATAATCTAAATCTATTCCATCAGCATGGATATTTTTTAATTTTATATTTTCGAGTTCAAATTTTGTGTTTATGAAATTTATTCCATCATCTCCGTATTTGTTATTTGTAAATAATATATTTTTCATTCTAATATTTGACTTAAAAACATTTAATGAGCCCTCTGAATATACTGGTCCTTTATTACAGTTTCTTAAATTATTAAATTCTACATTTTCAAAAATTGAAATTTCATCAGTATCAAGAATTATTATGCATTGACCTAAATTATCTGATTTAACTTTTAAGTCTGTTTCTTTTTTTTTTTGTTTTGCATATTCAATATTACTTTCACTTGTAAATAATATCTTTTCAAGAGGTGTGCCTATTGCTATTATAGGAGACTTCGAAATTATCTGTGCTTCATTTGTTAAAATTAATTTTGTTCCAGCAGGTATGGTTAATTGCATTGAGCTCGGAATAATTAAATCATCATAAATAATCCAAGTACCCTTTTTAACAATGTAATTGTTACCAATTATTTCAATAAATTTATTTTTATCTAAATTTGAGTTATCAATATTTGTAATAAAATAATTATTTAAATTAAGTTTTTTTCTATCTAGACTTTCAACTGGATTATTTAAAGATTTATAAAATTTTTTTGACGATCCAACAACTTTAAATTCAACCGTTATGTTTTGAAAATTTTTAAAATTTGGAACCTTAATATTTGCTTGTTGATATTTCACAGGCGCTTGATCGAATTTTCTATCAGTAAACATTTTTAAGTTTCTAGGAGTAAGCTCTAAATCTAAATTTTTTTCAAACTTTTCACCTTCATAATTTTGTGTAATTATTTTGCTAATAATTATTGGTAAAACATGTTTATTACCTAGTTCTAGCAAAATATTATTTTGTGAGTTTATACTTTTTGAATATTTAATAAGATCTAAATAAATTGGATCATAATTGTATAAAAAATTTTTTACTAGTTCTATTTTTCTTAAAAATAAATCGTGTGGAAAATTATAATAGGGACTAGATTTGTATATTATTTTAAGATTTGAATTGAATTCTTTCTTGATTTTTTTGTTAAATTCTTCAAAATACTCATTATTAGAGTATTTTTCGAGATAACTAACATATTTTTCTAAAAATTTTTTTGAAGAAAAAATATTTCTATAAAAAATTCCATAATTATAAACATCAAGATATCTAATACTTCTTTGAAGCTCCTCATATCCAGTAGAAATAGAGCCTTCATTATACCAGTCTTGGAAAATGGGCTCTAATTTCAGGGAAATTGGATTAAAGTAAAAACTTAAATTTGTCCAATTTAACCCGTGCCAACCATCAAATATGTCTGAAGCAGCAAATCCTTTCGCTAATTGATCTATATCAAATACTTCCTCAGTTTTGAGTTTTCCTTTTCTAAAATCACTCAATAAACGTTTTGCTAAATTGAAATTTTTAAATCTTTTCCCATTTGGGTCTAAAATTATTTTTTCTTTGATTGATATAGGAAAGTTATTATTAAAGTGACCTTTGTTAGACAGCTCTTTTTTTTTAGTATTTATAGTTTCATTAAGTGTATCAATTTCGCCAGTAAAAAAAACATTATCGAATCCTGCTAAACTTGGGTTTGTAATTGACAAATCTACATTACTACCTACAAAATTATTATCTATTCTAACAGAAACACTGTCTCTCCTTTTATTTCTTGTCAAAGTAGCTTCAGAAATAGCTTCATCCATTACATAAATTCCATGATCTTTACCATTAATAAATAAATTTATGAATTTATAGTCTAAGAAAATTAAACCCTCATTTTGTAAAAATTTTCGCGCATACCATTCAAGTAAATAACCTCTTCTTCTTAAATCCATAAGATTAAATTCTCTCATACCTAAAATATTTCCTTTATTTCTTTTTTTAATTTTTATTTTGTACGAGACATTATCGTTTCGCATGGATGGATTTAAATGAGTTTCTGGGTCTCTACCTTTGAACCTAATTTTAGAATCATATTTAAAATTTTCATGAATAATAGAAATATCTAGCCAATTATTTTTATTTGGATCTAATGCCCCTTTTTCTAAGAAATAACTTCTTCTATTGTTAAGTTCTGTCAAATTTTCAAAATCTATATTTAAATAAATTTTTTCAACATTTTGAAATTTTCCTTGAAACTGTTTTTTAATAAAATTTAAATTTTCAAAAACCAAAGGTTTAACAAAAGTATAAAAAAAATGGTTTTTATGTGCGTAAGCACCTAACATAAACGAGATAATGAAAAATGTTATAAAAAAAAAAACTTTGATTAGATTTATATTTGCTGTAATTTTTTTAATATTTTTTTTGAAGTACATTACTGAGATTAAATAATATCACTTTTATTAATTAAATTAATTTCAATTTCATCATTAATTAATTTAATTTCTTTAACAAGGATATCAATTTTATTTGGTTGCTCAAAATTGACCACTAAACCAACTTGCGAGTTTTCAATCATCAAATCAAAATCTCTTAAATATACAGAAGAACAATGTTTCGAGCAGATAGAAAGTATATCATTAATATCTAATTTTCCTTTATAATTTAATGTAATATAAATGCCTTCGCTGGAAATTTCTTTATCAGTAAAAAATTTGTCTTTACAAATTATTATTAAAATTATGATTAAAATTGCCATAATCGTAATAAGTTTATAATTTGCACCTAATCCTAAACCAATTCCTATACAAATAAATAAATAAGATATTTCTTCTGGTTCTTTAATTGCGGTCCTGAACCTTATAATAGATAATGCTCCCACTAATCCCAATGAGAGCGCAAGTGATGATTTTACAATTGAAATTATAAATGCCGTAGTTGTTGCAATAATAATAAAATTTTTACTGAAAATTTTTTTGTTATTAATTGTATTACTATATCGAATGAATACTATTTCTAATATCCATGCTAGAATAGCAGCAATTAATAAATTTATTGCTAAGTCAGTAAAATTTAATTGAATGTTGATATTTTGACCTAATGCAGCTAAAGAGTCCATTACAATTTGGGTTATATTGTAATGAAATGTAAATTCAATAAAACTAGCAAAAATTTAAAAAAAAAGATTAAAACATAGTAAAAATGAGGATTCCTTTTGTAAATTTACAGGCTCAATATAAATCAGAAAGGAAAGATTTATTAAAAATTATAGATAAAACGCTTAGCAAAGGTAGCTGGGTAGGAGGTGACGAAGTAGATAAATTCGAAGAAAATATTTCTAAATCTTGTAAAACAAAATATTGTGTTGCACTTAACAGTGGAACAGACGCACTAACGCTATCACTTCATCTTTTAGGATTAAGAAAAGGGGATGAAGTAATTACTCCACCCAACTCATTTGTAGCATCAACTGCAACTATAATTCATTTAGGAGGTAAACCAGTTTTTGTTGATGTCAAAGATGATCAAAATATAGATGAAGATAAAATAGAAGAGAAAATTACCAAAAGAACAAAAATTATAATGCCAGTGCATTTAACTGGGAGAATGTGCAATATGGAGAAAATCAATTTTATAGCAAAAAAACATAATTTGCATGTTGTAGAGGACTCTGCTCAGTCCATATTATCAAAATTTAAAGATAAGTATTCAGGTGCATGGGGTAGTGTTGGTTGTTTCTCTGCTCATCCACTTAAAAACTTAAATGCAATGGGCGACTCTGGATATTTAACTACCAACAATAAATATTTGTATTCAAAAATAAAAAATTTAAGGTCACATGGTATGGAAAAAAATAGAAACAATATTGAAGATTTTGGTCATGTTTCAAGAATGGATAACATACAAGCAGCTATACTAAATTTTAGATTTAAAAACCTTAAGTCAGTTATAGAAAAAAGAAGAAGTAATTATATGTTGTATAAAAAATATTTAAATAGAAAAAATATTTTTTTTCCAAATGAAAAAAAAGATGAATTTAATACATATCACACGTTCGTAGTTCAGGTAAATTTGAGAGATAAATTAAAAGATTATCTTTTTAAGAAAGGCATAGGAACAGCAATACATTATCCAATCCCAATTCATCTACAAAAAGCCTCTAAGGTATTAGGTTATAAAAAAAAAGATTTTCCGATAGCTGAAAAGCAAGCAAGTAGAATTCTCACATTACCAATAAATCAATATTTGAGTAAAAGCGAAATAATTTATATTTCAAATCTAATAAATAATTTTTATAAATAAAATATGAACCAAGAAGAAAAATCTTTACTAATTAAGTTGGATAAAAGATCTAAATATTTAAGAAAATTAGTTTTAGAATGTTTAATTGGAGGAGACAGAGGTCATATGGGTTCAGCAATGTCGTTAATTGAAATTTTGAGAGTTCTTTATGATAATGTTCTGAAAGTTAACCCTAAAAATCCAAAAAATATTGAGAGAGATAGACTTATTTTAAGCAAAGGCCACGGTTGTCTAGCTTTATATGCTATTTTGGCTGATAAAGGTTTTTTTTCTAAAGATAATTTAAAGACATCAAGTAAATTCAATTCTATATTAGGAGGTCACCCAGAATTTGATAAAGTTCCAGGAGTTGAGGCATCTACTGGGGCCCTAGGCCATGGGGCTCCAATTGGTCTAGGAGTAGCTATAGGTGCGAGAATCAAGAAAAAAAAATTTCAAACTTATGTGATTGTTGGGGATGGAGAAATTAACGAAGGTTCATTTTGGGAAGCATCAATGATTGCTAGCAAATATAAACTGAATAATTTTCATGTAATTATAGATTACAACAAAATACAGTCTTACGGACGAACAAAAGAAGTTATGGATCTTGAACCTTTAAAGGATAAACTAAAATCTTTTGGATATAACGTAAATGAAGTAAATGGTCATGATGTAAATATATTAAATAAATATTTTAAAAAGCTTAAAACAATAAAAATGCCATCAGCTTTGATTTGCCATACTATAAAAGGAAAAGGTTTTTATTTTGCAGAACAGAATCCTTTTTGGCACCACAAAAATTTTTTTTCAGACCAAGAAAAAAAAAAATTAAATGATTGCTTAAAAGATTAAATGAGAAAGACTTGTTTAGAAACTGTTTTTGAATTGGCTAAGAAAAATAAGAATGTAGTTTTTATTGGATCAGATCTAGGACCAGGCGTATTAGATAATTTTAAAAAAAAATTTCCAAATAGGTATTTAATGGAGGGAGTTGCTGAACAGGCAATTGTGGGTATGGCGGCAGGTTTGGCTATGCAAAATTTAAGACCTTATGTTAATACAATAGCCACCTTTATAACAAGAAGATGTTTCGAACAGGTAGTAGTTGATTTGTGTTTGCATAATTTGCCTGTTACTTTAATTGGTAACGGAGGTGGAATGGTATATGCACCACTGGGGCCAACACACCAAGCAATAGAAGATATTTCAATAATGAGAACATTGCCTAACCTTACAGTTATTAGCCCATGTGATGCTAATGATATGAAACAATTAGTGAAACAGACTATAAGTGTAAATGGTCCAATTTATATAAGGATTGCAAGAGGAGGAGAAAAAATTATTACAAGTGGTTTTAAATCAAAAATAGGAAAAGGTATAGTTTTAAAAAAAATTGAAAAATTTAATTTTTTGACTACTGGTGTTATGGCACAAGTAGGATTAGATGCAGTAAAAAAAATTAAAAAAAAATTCAATACAAATGTCGGATTAATTCATTTCTCTACAATAAAACCTTTGGATAAAAAATTACTAAAAAAAATTTTTAAAAAATCAGAAAAAATTATTACTATTGAGGAAAATTTAATACAGGGTGGATTTGGATCATCTATCTTAGAATTTCATGCTTCTTTAAATAATCAAAATAAAACAAATATAAAAATTTTTGGTTTAAAAAGTTCATTTTCAAACAAATATGGGACTCAACAAGAAATATTAAAAGATAATAACTTACATGATGATTATTTGTGCAAAAAAATGTATAGGTTTATCTTAAATGATAGATTTTAAAGAACCAGAAGAAAAAAAAATTTCAGATGAATTCAAGAAAAAAGGTTATTTAATATTAAAGTCAGATAATTCTGAATCTCTAAAATATT
>CESW01043239.1_pt1 | contig 12515 bp, 11 predicted proteins | sample 531171 | NCBI WGS metagenome assembly CESW01 (sample SAMEA2621859, study PRJEB7988) | marine metagenome | biome: marine biome (ENVO:00000447); feature: surface water layer (ENVO:00002042); material: "saline water (ENVO:00002010), including plankton (ENVO:xxxxxxxx)" | depth 5 m
TGATTATATTATTAAATTAATTTATAATATTATACATTAATGAATTATAATTTTATAGATTTAAGGAATTATAATGAAAGCTCTACTACTTGCTGCTGGTGTCGGAACAAGGTTAAAGCCATATACAGATTTTTGGCCCAAATGTCTAATGCCTATAAATAAAATACCTTTACTGGAATACTGGATTTATGATCTGATAAATGTGGGTGTTAAGAACATATATATAAATACTCATCATTGTAGTGAAGAAGTTGTGTCATTCATTAAAAATAACAAATATAAGGACCAAATAATTACTTTTTACGAAAAAAATCTTTTAGGTACTGCTGGTACAATCAAATCTTTGAATAATGAATTAAAAAAAGATAAGTGTATTGTAGTCCACGCTGATAATTTTTGTAATTGTAATCTTGATCAATATGTAAATTCTCATGCAGACCGCCCTAAAAAAACTGAGATTACAATGATGACATTTAAAACAAATAAACCAGAAAATTGCGGAATTGTTGAGTTAGATGATAGTGGTATTGTAACTTCCTTTACAGAAAAATCAAAAGAAGCAAATGGAAATATAGCAAATGCTGCAATTTATATTTTGGAACCAAGTGTGATTGAGTGGATATTTTTACAAGATAAAGTTCACAATATAAGTGTTGATGTAATTAATGAATTTGTTGGAAAGATTAATACATGGCATAATTCTGATATGTTAGTAGATATTGGTACATACGAGTCTTTATACTCTTGTCAAAAATATAATCATAGACTAAAGAAATCTGAACAAAATAAAGAATGGTTAGATTATTATAAAAATTTAAATATCTACAATGTTTTCAATTTTTAAAAAAATAAGTAATTTATTTAAAAGTTTTTACTTCAACACTCAATTTAATAATAAATTCAGTAACTTTGTTATTTTTCCTCTTGGAAAAAAATCTTATCATCTTGCAAAACCAAATAATTTTCTTGAAAAAAGACTTCTTACAACTGGGTATGAAGAACATATTACAAACTTAATAGAGCTAATTATTCCTGGAGTGACTCAAAATAACTCTTCGGTTATAGATATTGGTGCTAACAGTGGAATACATACAGTAATTATGGCAGAAAATATGTCTGGTTCTGGATTAGTTTACGCAATTGAACCCATAGACATTAATATTAAAAAATTAACAACAAATATTACTTTATCATCTTGCCATAATGTAAAAATTATAAAAGCGGTAGTAGGCGAAGATAATCAAAAAAAAAATTTCTATCGTACAGAAATTAATCAATTTGAAAGTGGGATCAGTTCCTTATACAAAAATACATTTTTGGAGGAAAAGATTCCCTATATAGAAGAAAATATTAAACAAATTTGTTTAGATGATTATTTCAAAAACCTTCAAAAAGAAATTTCCTTTATCAAAATTGATACAGAAGGCAATGAGTTTAACATTTTGCATGGCGCAAAAGAAATAATTAAAAATAGTTTTCCTATTATTATCATGGAATATCATCATAATAGAATTGAAAAAAACAAATTTTATGAGGATGTCAAAGCTTCTTTAAATGAAAATTATTACATGTATTATATTGATAAAATTAAAAAGAATAAATTCTACCAACTTTCACCGTTTAATTTAAATGATAAAATTCAAGGTGAAATATTGTTAGTACCAAAACATAAATATACCTTTTTCAATAATGTCAAAAATTAAATATCTGAATAAAAAAGAATTTAAAATTCTTAATAACAATAAGAAAAAAGTTCTTTGTCATGGTCATTTTGACTTAATTCATCCAGGTCACATAAGGTTTTTAGAAAGCGCTGCAAAAAAAGGAGAAGAATTAATTGTTGCCGTCTATGATGATGAGTACTACTCATCAAATGATCTTATCAATCATTATTCTGCTGATCAAAGAGCTAAGAATGTGGCCTCTTTAGTTTATGTTGATAAAGTAATAATCATTAGCCCTTTTGTTTTACATTTATTATTAAAGGATATTAATTTTTCATATTTTGTTCTAGGAGAAGAATTCAAATACGAGAGAAAACATGAAGTTAAAAGAGCTCTAAATGTCGCAAGAAAAAATAATATAAATATCTCATATCATGCAGGTGAAAAGATTTACTCAAATGAAGGTTTTAAGAAAAGTCAAATTGAATTAAAAAATCATAGATGGATACAATTTAAAAATTTACTCAACAAGGAAAGCATCAACCTAAATAGCATCCTGAAAACAGTAAAAAAAACAAACAAAAAAAATATTGTTGTAGTTGGAGATGTTATTTTGGATAAATATTTGACCTGTCAACCATTGGGTATGAGTGAAGAAGCTCCTCTAGTAGTAGTTAAAGAAATTGATGGAACAATGTTTACTGGGGGCGCTGGAGTTGTGGCTAAACATATTGAGAAAATGGGAAATAAAGTAGAATTAATCTCAGTTTTAGGAGCAGATAACAATCGAAGAATAATAGAAAAAGATCTTTCAAAATCTAATGTAAAACATTCATTTTTTATTGATAATTCACGCCCAACGACTCTAAAAACAAGGTATATTGTAGATAATCAAAAAATATTTAGAGTAAGTAAATTAAACGATAAACCAATAAGTACTGATATTGAAGACAAAATAATAAAAAAACTTAATCTAATAAAGCAATATAGTATTTTAATTGTAAGTGATTTTGTTTATGGAGTTATTACTAGTAGAATTCTTGAAGCAATTATTAAACTTCAAAAATCTCGTAAACTTTTTATTATTGGTGATCTCCAATGCAGTAGTCAAATAGGAGATGTTTCAAAATTTAGAAACTTTGATGTAATTTGTTCAACTGAAAAAGAAGCAAGAATAGCAATTCAAGACCATATCTCAGGATTAGAGCGAGTTGCAAATTTGTTAATCAAAAAAACAAAAGCTAAAAATCTAATACTAAAATTAGGAAAAGATGGCTTTATTACATATAGTATTTTAGGGAGAAAAAAAGAAATTAAAAGAGAGCACTACCCGGCACTAGAGCCATTCCCAATAGACCTCGCTGGAGCGGGAGATACATTGTTAAGTGCAATCGGAGTAGCTATAAGCTCTAAGCTTAATATTACAAACGCCTCTGCATTTGCATCATGTGCAAGTGCAATTTCTGTCCAAAAACTTGGAAATACACCTATAAATTTAACTGAAGTTTCTGATCTTATAAATCAATATGAATAATATGAAAATTATTTATTATTCTAAGATTTTTTATCATTATTATAAATCAAAAATTAAATCGTATATAATTAGTTATAAAAACAGGAAAATAATAAATCAACTAGAAAATGATCTTGTAAAACAAAAAAAATATCTTGCAGTACTTAATGTAAGTTCAATAGGAGCGTTATCTTCTCAAATAGATTACTACTATAAATTTGCTTTGTGTCATAATCTTGATATTAATACATCTTTTTATTTTATCGCTTCAAATTTAAAAATTTGTAATTCTTTTTTTTTAAGGAAGATCAATAAAGTTATTACGATAAACTTTGATAACCAGCTTTATGACTTACTGATGTTTAATGGTGTACTTGATAGATTTATAAAAAAAAAATACTGTGTTAAATTTGAAAACGATTTCGTAAATTTTTGCCCTAATGTTCATTTTCCAATTAAATTCTCTAAAACAGAAATAAATAGAGGTAACAAAATTTTTAAAAAGTTAAAAATTTTCAATCATAAAAATTTAGTTGGAATATCCATAAAAAATAACGATTATTGGGAAAATATTGGCATGAATAAACCCTGGGATGAATATAGACACAGTTCTATTAAAAATATAGTTTCAACATTTAAATTCTTAAAAAAAAATAAGTATCATCCTATTCTTTTAGGTGATTATAATCTTCATGATAAATTTAAATCCTTGTTTTCCTACTCACTTGATGAGTTATCAGTAAACGAAAGAGAACTATTTGATATTTATGTTTTTAGTAAACTTAAGTTTTATATTGTAGGTGCTATTGGGTTAAAGTTTGTAGCAGAATTATTCTCTGTTCCAATGTTAAGTCATAATGCATTTCTTCCTCAATGGCAGTCAAATGGAATATTTTTACCAAAAAAGTTTGTTTATAAAAATTCAAAAAAAATTATACCTTTAGGAAAATTAATTAAGAGTAAATTATTAAGTCTTGATATAGATGAAGGTAGAATTTCTTTAGTTTTTAAGGAACCGCTTATTTTTAGAAGCATGTTTGAATTTAGTTTAAAAAATATTGAGATAATAGAGAATTCGTCACAAGAAATTCTAGTTGCTACAAAAGAATTAATAAAACTTATAAACAAAAATGATAAGTATTTTAAAAATAAATCGTATATGCAAAATCAGATAAAAAAAATTTTTTTTGAAAACAATGTATTATCAAATTCAGTTATAAATTATGGAGTAAATTATGGAGGGTATTTTTCTCCAAGTTTTATTGAAAAAAATAAAAATTTCTTAAAATAGTTTTACTAATTTTAAGATCTTATTTTAAAACTTATATCAAATCTATAGTAACTATCTGAGTCGGATACATCACAATTAAATGATTCATTACTAAGCTTTGCTAACTTTTTTGGATCATGAAAAATAGATCCGTCATTACTGTAACTTACTGAGGTTTTAAAAAACCGGAATATTTGAAATAACGGTATTAAAAAACCAAGTTTAAATTTCGATAGCTTAATGAACCCAGATACATTTTTCAGCCTTACGTCTGGTACAGAAAGGTGAATTATTTCTTTTTCTTTTGAATTTATAAGTATGTTCTTTAAATTTCTATTCATTACAATAATTTCATTTGCACTTAAATATTGTAAGAAGCTAAAACTAAAAATTTTGTGGTATTGTTTATTTATTTTATGGTTTGTTGCATCACCAATAAAAAAATCATTTTGTTTATTGTTTAATTTTGCAGAATTAATTAGTTTTTCTGATATATCGATACCATCAATTTCACAATTAGGCACAATCTCCTGGATCTTTTTTATAATCTTACCATCACCACATCCAATATCTAGATACTTAAAGCCTGGTCTGATATTTACTTTATCTATTATATAATAAGCATATTGGGTAATACCTATTTCTGAGTTATTTCCTCTTAGATCTAATTCAGAGTTACTATTTTCAAAATAATTTTTTATTCTATCTGTTTTTTTTGAACTAATATTTATCATTCAGATTAATTACCATAAATTTTGAAATAATTTCTTTTAAGGTAATGTATTATGATTATTTATGTATTAATATCTTTTTATGAGCAAATTAAGTGTTTTAAGAGGCGATGTTGCTAAAAAGAAATACCGTTATCTATGTGAAACAGAAAACGATATACCAATTTTTTCTCAGTATTGGTATTTAGATTCTTTATGTGACGATGCAGATTGGGAAGTTATTTTATTACAAAATGAAGAAAAAATTGTTGCAAGTCTTCCAATATATCGTGAAAAAAAATTTTTTTTTACTTTTATAAAACAACCAAAATTAGTTCAAAATTTAGGCATTTGGATAAAATATCCAGATAACCAAAATTACCAGAATAAAAAGTCACTTGAAAATAAAGTAATTGAAATGTTTGTGAATGAAATTCCAAGAAATGATATGATTAGTATTAATATGAATTACAATTATCAAAATTTGATAGCTTTTCACTGGCATGGTTTTGTTGAAACATCGCGGTACACATATATTTTGAACTTAGAAGAAGATATTAAGAATATTTATAATTCCTTCTCTCCAAACATGAGAAATAAAATTAGAAAGAGTGAAAAATTAGTAAATATAAAAGAAACTGACGATATAAAAATTGTGTATGACTTAATATTAAAAACATTTAAAAGACAAAATAAAAAATTAGATTTCAGCCTTGATTATTTAAAGAAACACGACTTTTTTTTGAAGAATAATAAATCAAGAAAAATATTTATCGCATTAGATAAAATAACTAATGAACCGCATTCTGTCTTATATTTAATTTGGGATAAGATTTCTTCATATGTACATTTTGTTGGCGAAGATCCAGAAAAAAGATCAAGTGGAGCTGGAATAAATCTTATTTATGAATCAATTAGGTATTCAAAAGAGGAGCTAAAATTAAAAATATTAGATTTTGAAGGTAGTATGATTGAATCAATTGAAAAAGTAAGAAGAAATTGTGGCGGAAAACAGATGAAATACAGTTCAATTCGAAAGATTAATTCGCTGACACTAAAAATTCTTTATTCTCTAGTTAGAAATAATTAATTTATTAAGAAATATTAACAAATTGATTTAATAATATTGTAAATGTTCATTGTAGAAGAGAAAAAAGATCAGTCTGTAACTGTCACACTCAAAAACAAAAAAGAAATAATTTTTTTGCCCCAGTCAGATCTTAATAAGTCTTTAGATCTTCTTTGCAAATTTAATAACATATCTAATAAAAAAAATAAAAAAATCTTCAGTATCTGGGAGACAAATGGTGTTTATATTTACCCTGCACTACAAGAATGGTTATTTTGGAATTTCTTTGTCGGCCTTGTACAAAATGAAAAACTATCTCATTACCTTAATGGTAAAAAATTTAAAATTAAAAATAATAAATATTATACCTTTTCGTCTTTTAAGAGAATGCAAAAAGTCCTTAATTATGAGAGACCTTTAATTATAAAGTTAATTTATAATTTAATCACCTTTGTTTTAACTCGTCCATACAACTTCAAAAATAAAGTTATATTAAACGATGAGGGACCATTTTCATTTAGATTTACGAAATTAAAAAAAATACTAAAAAAAAAGTATAATTTTTTAAAACTAGAGAAATTAGTTCTAGGTAGTCTATTTGCTGTTAAAAGCTCAACAAAAAAAATTTTCTTTGGATATTTACCTCTTAAAACAAAAAAAATTTCTGACTCATTCGATCTTGAGGAGTGTAACTGTTTAAGTGAATATTTGTCTGATCAAGATTTTGGAAAACTTATTGAAAGTATAAATAGTAAATGTATGGAAATTGAATACCAGATAAGACACTACCTTCCAATACTAAGAAAAAATAAACCAAAAGTCCTTCTCACTTATGATCAAATTGAAAATGCATTACCAATCGTTGCCTGTTTGAAAATGTTGAAAGTCAAAGTTTTTTCTTTTCAACATGGACCATTCTCAAAATATCACGCCGGGTGGTTAGCCCCTGGTATTCCAAGCAAATATTGCAATTTAAAGCCATCAAAATTAGTAGTTTGGGGATCATACTGGAAATCTTTTCTTTGTAAGCATTCAAATAAATACACTAGTGACAGCATAATTGTAGGACCTCACTTAAATAAAGAGATTATGTACGACTGGGACAGAAGTAAACGTAGAAAAAAAATAAAAAAATTAAATAAACTTAAAATATTAGTACCCTTCGAATTTCTAGCAAATAACATTGAAATCTCAGATTATATAAGGGAATTCCATAGATTAGGTTGGAGTATCGTAGTTAAATTAAGGCCTGAAAAAAATATCGATAAAGTGACAGATCAATTAAGTTATAAAAGTGAAATAAGAAGCATCATTGATTTTAGAGAAGAGATTTCTGATAATGAATTAGGTTCCTTTGATGCTGTAGTTTGTACGCAGTCAGTATTTGCTGTTGAAATGATGCGCTTTAATGTACCTATTTGGTATCTAGAAACATCAGTGCCTTTTCTAAAACATATTGCTGAAAATGGTATTGCACATTCAATAAATATGAACGTAATAAAAGATTTTTTTGTTAATATTGAAAATGTTAAAAATTATTTAAAACCTAGTTATGACATTAATGATTATAAAAACTTATTTAATAACATGGAACTTGAAAATTTTATAAATAATTTAAAAGAATTTAATGGATAACAAAAAAAAAATATTAGTTTTCTGTTATACAGGACTAGGTAATTTAATTTTAAAAATACCTTTATTTAAAAGTTTAAAAAAAAATTATCCTTTTTCACAAATCGATATTATTTCAGGAAATATTGGTAATTTCCATGTTGAAGATGATTTTTTTTTAGTACGACAAGAGTTAATAAATCGAATTCACATAATTTCTGAAAAAGATAGTTTCTATAATAGAATAAAAAAACTACGATCACTAAGTAAGGAAAAATATGAATTAATATTGATGCCATTTGATGGTGCCCCGCTAACATATAAATTGCTAAGCTTTATATTTTCTTGTCCCAAAATAATACATTACATAATCTACCCAAAGAAAAAAATTTTGAGTTACATAAAAATAGCACCATTCTTTTTGTTACCTAGAACATATTTAGTAAAATATGATAATGATAAACACGAAACTTTCCTTAATTTAGATTTACTGAATAAAGACATAAATTTTAATAAAGAATATATTGATAGTAATTCTAGGCTTTCAGAATTAAAGATAAAAACTACAAATGTAATTAAAAAATTTGGCCTTATTGAAACAAAATATATAATAATTCAGCCCATGGCAGCTGATGGTAATATGACCGCTAAAGTGTGGGCTCCAAAAAATTATTTCTTGTTGATTCAAGAATTAAGAAGAGTATATCCAAAATTTAAAATTGTAATTGTTGGTCAGAATAAAGATCAAGAAAAAATCAATCATCATATACCCCTTATATCTGATCTTTATCTAAACTTAATTGGTAAAACAGATATTAACGAACTTATTGAATTGGTTAATAATGCATCGTTGGTAATTAGTAATGATAGTTCAATTATGCATATAGCATCTGCTTTAGATAAAAATCAAGTAGCATTATATGGTCCAACAGATATTAAAAGAACCAGGCCAACGGGTAAGAATAGTGTAATATTAAGTTCAAAAAATAAATACCTTCACGCCATGCAGAATTTTTATTTTTCTGAAAAAGAGCTATCTAAACGTTTTCCAAACTATGAGTTGATGAATAAAATTAGTACAAAAGATATAATGGACCAAATCCATCTACTAAAGTTTTTAGACTGAGAATATGTTTACTATAAAAACAAATAAAAATTGTCTTAATGAAAAAAAATATGTGTTTGATTTTATTTTTCGTGAAGTTTTGAAAATTCAATATAAAGTAGAATTACATGAAGAATTAAATGTTCAAATTTTATTCGACTCAAAAAAAATTATAATTAATGAATTTTTCTTTGAAGAAGTCAAAGAAAAATGGTTAGAAAATATTAATCTCATCCCCAATATATCAAATTATATTGATATTTATAAATTGCCTTTAAAAGTAAATATATTACATGGGTCAATTCCAATAATTTTTGGAAATGATAATATAGAATTTATTGATAATAATGAAATACTTATTGGATTAGATATATTTGGTTCAATTTTTTACTTATTAACTGGATATGAAGAAACTCAAAACATAAGAAGAGATATTCACAACAGATTTGTGTGTAAAAATTCTTTTTTAACCAATGATAATTTAATATTAAGACCAATAGTAAATGAGTATATTGAATTTCTTTTCTCTTTAATAAAATATTTTAATTCTGGATTAAAATTACCATATAGAAAATTTGAAAAAAATATAACATCTGATGTCGATCTACCATACAACCATGATTTTAAAAATGTAAAAGGATTAATTTCTGGTTCAATCAAATATCTCTTTAAAAAAAATTATACTGATAGTCCTTTTAAATTAATAAAGAACTATTTTAAATTTAAATTTAATAAAAAAATTAATGATAAAGAATATAATAACTTTGATTGGATGTTAGAAAAATTAAATAGAAAGAAAAATAAATTAATTTTTTTCTTTTTATTTAATAAAGATAAACATAAACTCGACGGTGATTATTTAATTGATGAGCAACCAATTAAAAACCTAATTGATAAAATTGATAAACGTGGTCATGAAATTGGAATTCATTTTAGTTATGATACTTACAAAAATTATAATAAAATGAGAGATGAGCTTATAGAATTTGATAGCGTAATAAGTTCGAGAGAAAAAAGGAGTCGACAGCATTATTTAAGATGGTGTTCGATTTCTACACCACCGCTACTCGATCAGGCAGGAATTAAAAATGATTTTACAGTAGGTTTTAGCGATCATGTAGGCTTTAGATCAGGGACGTGTTTTAAATATAGATTGTATGATTTAGTATCTCGAAGAATTCTCAATATTTTTGAAACTCCCCTGATAGTTATGGATGTTTCTTTATATTCAGAAAAATATATGAACATTAGCTCACAAAACCAAATAATTGATTTACTTGAACAATTACTAAAAGAGTGTAAACACTACAATGGTACTTTTTCAGCAGTTTGGCACAATAATCAATTAAATCAGAAAGACCATCGCTTAATTTTTGAATACTTAATAGATTAAAGTCGATTAGTAGGAATTAAACATGATTAAAATAGTATTGATGGGATGTGGCCGAATAGCAAAAAAACACTCGGAAATTCTCGGTGGAGGACATATAAAAGGAGCTAAGCTTACAGGCGTATGCGATGTAGATGTTTTAAAGGCAAAAGAACTCGCTAAAAAATATAATGTTCCCTACTTTCAAAATATTCGCGATGCGTTACAAAATGTTGAATGTGACGTTGTATCAATACTTACTCCAAGTGGACTTCATGGAGAAAATATTATTGAAGTAGCAAATTATCATAAACATATCATTGTAGAAAAACCTATGACACTTACTGAAAAAGATGCAGAACAAGTAATTGATGAGTGTGAAAAGAAAAATATTAAATTATTTGTTGTAAAGCAAAATAGATTTAACTTACCTATTATTAAATTAAAGGAAGCAATAGAGAGTCAAAAGTTTGGTAAATTAATATTAGCTACCATCAGGGTGAGATGGGCAAGACATCAAAAATACTACGATATGGATAAATGGAGAGGAACATTGAAGCTTGACGGCGGTGTTCTTTCTAATCAGGCAAGCCACCACTTAGATCTTCTCGAATGGATGATGGGAGATATTGATAGTGTTTATGCAAAATCAATGACTGCGTTAGCAAAAATAGAAACTGAAGACACTGCCGTTGCTATTCTTAAATTTAAAAATGGAGGATTAGGCATTATTGAGGCAACAACAGCTGCTAGACCCAATAATATCGAGGGCTCAATTTCTATTTTAGGCGAAAAAGGCACGGTTGTAGTAGGAGGTATTGCCGTTGATAAGGTTATAACTTGGAGGTTTGAGGGGGAAGAGGAAAGAGAAGATGAGATTATAAAAAATTTTTCAAACGAAGTGGATCATGTATATGGTGTAGGTCACAAACTATATTATGATCATGTAATAAATGCAATGAAAAACCATAAGTCATTTATGATAGATGGTAATGAAGGTAAAAAAAGTGTTCGATTAATTAATGCAATTTACGAATCTGTAAAAACAAATAAAGAAGTAAAAATAAATAATACATAGTTTTCATGGACATAGATTTTAAAATATTTCCAAATGTTGTTATTGGTATTAATCCATCAATTGAAGATCAATGTATTCTTGGAATAGTATGCAAGCCAATCCCACTAAATAAGGAAACAAAGATTGGTAATAATGCCTTAATTAGAGCAGGTACTTATATTTATGAAAATAATCTAATAGGTGATGATTTTACAACTGGTAATAGGGCCATTATAAGAGAGTCCAATGTAATTGGGAATAATGTTAGCATAGGATCCATGACTTCAATCGCACATAATGTAAAAATTGAAGATGACGTAAGAATTCACTCACAATGTTTTATTCCTGAATTCAGTGTCATAAAAAAAGGTACTTGGATAGGTCCTGGAGTATTTTTTACTAATTCAAAATATCCAAACCAAATTAATTCAAAAAAGCATCTCAAAGGACCAATAATTGAAGAAGAAGTTATAATAGGTGCAAACGTCACTATTTTGCCTAATGTAACAATTGGAAGCAAAAGTATTATTGGAGCAGGAAGTGTGGTAACGACAGATATACCAAAAAATAGAATATTTGTTGGCAATCCCGCTAGAGAGACAAAAAAGAAAGATAAATAGATGATTAAATTTAATGATCTCCATTATCAATATTTATCTATTAAACCTGAAATTGACAGTGCAATTTCTCAAATCATAGAGAAAAGCAGCTTTATTGGAGGTAGTGAGCTTGAACTATTTGAAGAAAACTTTGCCACTTATCATGAAGCCAAATATTGTCTTGGGGTAGCTAACGGCACAGACGCATTAGAAATAGCAATAGAATCACTAGATCTTAAGCCAGGATCTGAAATTATTGTTCCAGCAAATAGTTGGATCTCAAGTGCTGAGTGTGTTTTAAGAGCAGGACATCAAATAATTTTTTGTGATGTTTCAGATAAAAACTACACTTTAGATATTGATGATTTAACGAATAAAATAAATCAGAATACATCTGCAGTAATTGCAGTCCATTTATATGGACATCCTTGCAATATGAATAAAATTGTAGATTTATGTAGAAAAAATAATGTTAGGATAATTGAAGATTGTGCGCAGGCGCATGGAGCATTGTACAATCAAAAAAAAGTTGGAACTTTCGGAGACTT
>CESW01149430.1_pt1 | contig 12515 bp, 13 predicted proteins | sample 531171 | NCBI WGS metagenome assembly CESW01 (sample SAMEA2621859, study PRJEB7988) | marine metagenome | biome: marine biome (ENVO:00000447); feature: surface water layer (ENVO:00002042); material: "saline water (ENVO:00002010), including plankton (ENVO:xxxxxxxx)" | depth 5 m
TTGCTCAAAATTATTTGGTTTTGGTCTGCTGTAAATAACTTTTTTGACTTTCCCAGACTCATCCTTCATATAAAAACTGAACTGCATCGTCTCTCGTGAAAAACCATACTCCATTCCTGGCTCCCATGTGCCTGGCACATGAGCGTTTTTCAATTTAGCCGCTTTGTCAAAGTCGGTGTAGGTGCTTATGCTCTCTCCAAAATTATATAGGAGCAAAGAGGTAAAGGCAATTATCGCAATGCTACCAAAAATTAATTTAGGCTTCATTTGATAAATTATTTAGTTTGTTTTCGAGCATGGTTACTCTTTTATCGACACGAGTAAGGTACACAATAAGCACCGTCCAAATAATTAAGGTAACACCTAAAACAACAAAAATAAGATTATTCGAGCTCATAAAGCTCGCAAATAATCCCTCTCCTTGGTTAACTGCGGTTATCCATTTATCTGAATATACCTGACTCAATGTATCGACTGGTGTAACGTCTGTAGAGTCTTGGAACATATTCGAAACTATAAATAATAGCTGAGTTATGTACATAGTTTATAATGGATTTCTTATTATTTGTTCAGAAATGTATTTAACCCGATATGCTCGGTAAGTTATGTTGTATACCCAGCATGATAAAGCGATAAAGCCCACCATGGCTGGATATAGAATAAACCTAAGTTCGGCGGCAGTAATTTCAGAAAATGCTGGATTCCCATCAGCTCCTGGATGAAGGCTAGTTAGTTGGCGTGGGACAACGTACAGCAAAAATGGAATAGTGCTTACAGCAAAAATATTATATACTGCACTAATTCGCGCCCTTTTTTTAGATTCATCAAATGCTGATCTTAGCATAAAATAAGCAACATAAATCATAAGAGCTAGTGCAGCCAAGTTCATTTTAGGCTCAGCAAAAGTCCACCAGGTTCCCCAGGTGAAACGAGCCCACAAAGAACCGGTCATAAGTCCACATATTCCAAAGACGAACCCTGTTTGAGCTGCCGCCTGAGCTTTAATATCATCTGACCAATTTGCTTTTCTTAAATAATTGATACTGTGATAAAAACTTATGAGAAACATAATATACATTGCCATCCACATAGGAACATGAAAAAATAAATTACGAGCAGTCTGCTCCAAAACCGGTATAAATGGAATTTGGATGAGGAACCCACCTATAATAACCAGACTCATCCAAACAATGATTAGATATTTCCAGAATTTCATAGGTGCAATTTAGGGTTTATTATAAACTATAAATATATTAATTTAGACCCTATTTTGCTCTAAATTTAGTCATAATTAATAGCTCTTGTTAAATGCTCAACTAACCCTTGGGGCTCAATCTCTTTTACAGCCAATTACGCTCCCAATTGGCTACTGTTGCCAACCATAACAGCCCTGCCACAATAAGACCCGCAGCGTATAAAGTAATTAACTGCTGTAACTTAAATAACTGCCACTCTAATAGTATAGATGCAAAGATTACTGATAAAGAATTACCCAAGGTAAAAAGCAACCACTCGGTACTGAACACCCGGCCTCGAAAATTGTCTTCGGATCTTTTTTGTAACAGTACCGTAGAGGTGACCCAATTAGCTCCAGATGCGGCATGAGCCAACAATACAAAGACAAACATCATCCACCAGATATCAGTCAATCCAACCACCAAATACATGGTACCAGATAAGGTGATACTTGCCCCCATAACCATGATCCATTGACCTTCATCAGTGAAATATTGTCTAGCAATAATGGGCCCAATACCGGTCCCTATCCCCCGAGCTGCGTACAATAATCCCAAACCAATACTACCCATATGCAATATGCTATCACTAACTAAAACCAACATATAAACTAAACCTCCTAAAAATATAGTAGAGGTTCCCTTAGCTACAGCTGGACGTAGAATATGATGATTATCGCGTAGATAACGAACACCGAGTGTGATATCATTCCCAATATTTTGGCGAATATCTTCCCAGAATGATCGTTTATTTTGCCCCTCAATATTATTTGAGCGCCGTTCCTCCTGTGGAATAACTGCTCTGTATATAAACCATGCTGAAACTAAATAAGAAAATGCGTCCAAGATAAAAACACCTTCCACCCCGATCCATTTTGTAGCAAAACCACCTATTGCCATACCAGTAGTAAAAATTATACTCCAAGTAGCCGTAGATATAATATTAGCATCCATTAGGCGCTCTGGAGGTGTCACATTTGGTATAGACGCGGTTTTAGCGGGTTCAAATATAGCTGAAAGCATCATCTGAAAACTAGTCAAGGCATAGGCTATCCAAAGAAGACTTTCTTGTTGAACAAGCAACATAAGTAACAAGCTTATGGCTCTTCCTCCATCACATATAATCATAATTAATCTGCGATTAAATCGGTCTGTCAAATAACCAGCGATAGGTGAGAAAAAGGCTAAACTTAGCATTTTAACAATGATCACTAAGCCAAGTAAGAACTCAGAATCAGAATATCGTTGCACCAATGCATATAGCGCCAAAAGACCAAACCAATCCCCAAAATTAGATATTGCTTGAGCAATCCATAATCTGCGAAAGGAAGGATACTTTATTATAAGTTCAAAAAAGGGCGTGAACGCCTGTGCAAAATTTTTTTTAGGCGTTTTAGTATCTATCATAATCTTAATTCACTCCTGTTGAACCAAAGCCGCCCTGGCCTCGCGGGGTTTGATCTAAATCTTGTTCTTTAACCCGAATAAGGTCTGCTTGCTGTACTTCTTTCACAATCATTTGAGCTATTCGGTCTCCGTGTTTCACCGTAAATGTCTGCTGACCATGATTTATAATAATAAGATGAATCTCTCCTCGGAAATCGGAATCAATTGTTCCGGGACTATTTACCAAGGTTATTCCATGCTTTATTGCAAGACCGCTTCGAGGGCGAATTTGTATTTCATAACCCATTGGGATAGATATCTTTAAGCCAGTAGGCAGTAACTCACGTTCTCCTGGTTCTAAGTTAAGCTCTTTTTTTAAGGCTACCCGAACATCCATACCAGCAGCACCTTTAGTCTCATAAGAGGGTAGCGGAAGATCACTAGCATGGGGTAATTGAAAACACTTAATTATTGGTTTGACCATCACATTAGGTTGTACGTGTTGTTTTCCATCATTCATTATTTACCTCAATCCTTTCCAGTTAGTTCGAACAGAGTTATCTTGTCTATATTCTATCAATTTTACCACCGCACTTCCCAAAAACATTTTAACCCTCGCCTCTAAAGGAATTCTAAAATTATCCTGCGCAAAAAAAGCTTCAAAGCGACCACTAAACCCAAAAGGTCCAACAATATCTACGGTACGTCCAGTTGTCTTGTAGGTAGCTACCGAATCCTCAAATGCCTCATATGTCCGCAATTCAGATATTGAGCTATGATCAAAATCAAGATAACCAAGCTTTTTACCGACATATACTGGCAGACGCGTCTTCATCCCACCACCTGCAAATAATCGCGAATAAATAAATACAATATGACCTGCTGTGGCAGGCTTGACCAAGGATAATATACCCGTAGTTTCATCCTCTTCTTTGTAATACACCTGCCCACTTGTGCTATCAAATCGATAAACAATTTCATACATTTTTTCTTCATCAATGTTATCCTTCCAAAAAAGACTACTTACTGGTAAACCTTCTCTATTGACGTAAAATAGAGTATTAAACTCATCGCGTTCATACCCGATCAAAGGGAGCCGATCATTAGATATCATTCGTGTGAACAAATGATGGTGCACTTGCCCATTGTACAACGAGTCTGGTAAAATACTCACCTCCACCCATCCTAAGGTGAAAAAACCATAGCTAACCTCATACCTAAACCACTCTCCCGCATTCAATATTTCTGATACAGTGGGTTGTATTTTGACTGCTGTTCCTCCCATCTCTTGTTCATGCACGGGATGGTCTTGTTGATGCGATTGCAGCTCAAGAAGAATCTTGCCAGTAGCTTCACCTGTCATACATACCAAGCTAAAAATAACCAACAAAAACGAGTAAAAAATAGTCTGCCTGCTATATATTAAGCCATGGTAAGCTACTTTTTTAGTCCAATAATTCATGTTCCTTTGCAAATTGTTCAAATGCTTCCTCATCAAAACCTACCAAAACAGAATTTTTTAATACTAATATTGGGCGTTTAAGCATGCTTTGATGCTCATGAACAAGCTCTAACAAGTCCTCATTACTTAGATTTTTATCCTTAATTTCTAATTTTCTATAGGTGGTTCCGCGTTTATTCACAAGCACATCAGTACCTAATTTACTTGCAAGTTCAGAAATTTCTTCTTTAGAAAGAGGTTCTTTTTTAACATTGATAAATTCATAGGTGATATCTTTTTCCTCTAACCAAGAACGTGTATCTTTAATTTTATTGCAATTAGGAATGCCGATAAGATAAAGCATGATGGATTTAATTGAATTAGTTACTCAGACAAAAAAATACGGATTGGTACATTTAAAACCCATATCATATAGACAAACTAATGAATAGCATTAACCGTTTATTAATTCTCTATTCTTTTCTATTTCTTTGGTTGTTACTTAGTAGTTGCCAGCAAGACAGCGCCCAGCAACAGTATGAGGCAGAAGCCTACGGTCCAGTCGAAGGCTATACACAAACCGATTTACAACAAAATGTACTTTCACATGACAAAAAAGATTGGCAAGTTTCACCCTACTACGAGGGATTGATCCGAATACTTCCTCTTTTTCCGAATCCCATAAACTATGGCGGAACAGCATATTTAGAAATGACACTCAATGGTGCTCCAGTTCAGTCGTATGTGGAGCTGGGATATTTAAATTATAATAACCAATGGATTCCTCTTCAACAAGAAACCGTGAGTTCGGAGTTTGAGTTGGTCACCTTTGTGATTGACTCACGTAATTTTGGATCTAATGCAGAACTCGCCCGTGGTCTACATCGACTACTTCTTTACGACGGAAATCAACGGCTCATAACTTATGGCGACATTCTTATTAAATAACACTCCTTCAAATCAAAATGAGAAAATTATATACCTCTGAAATCGAGGTACTTTCTCGACTTATTTTCCCCGAACCATACGATGTATTGTTAGAAGAAACAAGACTCCCACCAGGTGCGCTTAGAGATGATTTAATGACACTAATCAACTATCGATTAATTGAGGTTTGGCATAGCGGTTCGGTGGAAATTAATCGCACAACTTCTTATGATTCAGATCATATCGAAGCATATACTTTCAGAGCTACAGCAAAGGGACTTAAATATATTCGTAAATAATTCTTACGTGAAACAAAAAATTAACTTTAACAACGAGGAAATACACCTTGAAATAGATCCCAATGAGAAGCTGGCCCTTATAAATGGGGAACACTTTGAGTATGAGATTAGCGAGTATAATGGCCGTTATTATTTTCGTATTGCTAATCAGCAGTGGATTCTAGCGAATGTGCAAGTAAAGGGAACTCAAATACGATTTAACATAGACGGGTATCCTGTACAACTTCAGATTAAAAATGAACAAGCTTTACTCCTTGAAACTCTTGGAATGAAGCCGGAGTTGGAACAATCTACTAAAGACATTAAAGCTCCGATGCCAGGAAAAGTACTATCAATAGAAGTGGAGGAGGGGAATCAGGTCAGAGAGGGTGAAACCATATTGGTTCTTGAAGCCATGAAAATGGAAAATGAAATCAAGTCACCAATTCAGGCCCGGATAAAAACAATTCAAGTTGAATTAGGGCAGACTATAGACAAACAAACCTTATTAGTGGAGTTAGAATAAGTTGGATAAATTTATTGTAAAGGGGCCTACCCTGTTGAATGGAGATATTGCTATTAGCGGCTCAAAAAATGCTGCATTACCTCTTTTAGCTGCGGCTTTACTGGCTGATGAGCCTACGACTTTAGAAAATGTTCCACGGCTTCAAGATATTTATACCTTTAGTAACGTATTACGCGTAGTTGGTGCTCAGGTTCAATTTCAAGATACCGAAAACCGAGTAATCATTGACCCCTCAAATGTTAACTATCTAGAGGCACCTTATGATTTAGTTAGAAAAATGAGAGCCTCATTTTACATGCTTGGAGCCCTAGTGGGTAAGCATGGCTACGCCAAAGTCTCTATGCCAGGTGGCTGTGCATGGGGGCCACGTCCTGTAGATTTACATTTGAGAGGAATGGAGGCTATGGGTATTGCAATTAGCTTAGATAAAGGGTATGTAATTGCTAAAGCTGGTTCAAGTGTTCCAGGTGGTCGATATAGGCTTGAACCTAGTAGTGTTGGTGCAACCATTAATTTGTTACTCGCAGCTGTTCTCCGAGCTGAGTCTTTCACTATTGAGAATGCAGCTAAAGAACCTGATGTAGTGCAATTATGTAACGTATTAAATAAAATGGGAGCTAATATCAGCGGGATAGGTAGTGATAACTTATCCATAAAGCAGGTAGAGACACTCTCAGGTGGTACCTTCGAAAATGATCCTGATAGAATAGAAGCCGGGACTTTTATGATTGCTGCGGCTATGTTACCAGAATCCTCCTTGCGTTTAATTGGTTGTAATGCACAGCACTTAGGTGATTTTCCAGAATTACTACGGAAAACTGGAGCAAAGGTCGATGTAGAGGGAGAAGTCATTTCGGTTCAAGCACCGGAAATCCTTCAACCCGTTAGTATAACCACTGAAATTTATCCAGGCTTCCCTACCGATTTACAAGCACAATGGGCAACCATGCTAAGCCAAGCATATGGAAATTCAACCGTAACTGACACAGTCTATTTTGATCGCTTCAGTTATGTACCCGAACTCAGTCGCCTTGGAGCGAATATAAAACTAAAGCATAACACGGCCTATATTCAAGGACCTACATTGTTGGAAGGCGCTTCGGTGATGAGTACAGATTTACGTGCAAGCGTTAGTTTAGTATTAGCTGGAATGGCGGCCAAGGATACTTCCGAGATTTTACGTGTTTATCATCTAGATCGAGGTTACGAAAGCCTCGAAGATAAACTGACTGCAATTGGTGCCAAACTGACTAGAGCCCAAGAATAAATTTACTTTAGTCCAACTTTGACTGTATATTAAGGATGAAGAAATTCATTATGTGAACGTGCTCTTCTATTTTTAAAGAAATAATGCACTTCCACATTCTTAAAACGAATATTTCACTAAATATGGTACGGTTGAGTTCTCACAACAAAGGTACTTTTGTATCTATCTTACTGTTGATAAACGCACAGAAAAGCGTTACAGACCTACTTTATTTACTTCTCGATGTGCTCAAAGTAGCACCCACTATACTATACTCACACAACTCTGAGCATAGTCAAAACCAAACTAATTTAACTAGGGCATCTACCCAACCAACGACCTGTACATCTAGAACAATGAATTCAGCTGACGAAATAGCGACCAATAAGAATAAATTATGGCGAAGAATTCAATTTTTGGCTAACCATGCTCGTTGGTATTTAACACTGAATTTCGATGAAAAATCAAATTATAATACACTCTTCCGGCAGTCAAACCCGGATTGCGCTCCTCGAAAATGGAGAATTGGCGCAACTCTTCATAGAATCAGAGGAAAATCAACGCACCGTAGGCAATATCTATGTAGCACGTGTTCATAAAGTAATGAGTGGTATTCGTGCCGCTTTTATTGATATGGGCACTCCTAAAGATGCCTTCTTGCATTTCTCGGACGCAGGTGATCATTTAGATGAGTACATTAGTAAGCTCAATGGCCCTAAAGCCATTCCTAAACACTTGCATAATACTCTTTCCAAAAAAGAGGAAATGACGAATTCAGATCGTCAAGTACTTGCTGGGAAGCTACTTAAAACAGGCCAAAAATTACTCGTTCAAATCGTTAAAGAACCCATCGGATCTAAGGGTCCTAGAGTATCCACAGATATTACAATAGCCGGTCGTTTTCTTGTACTCATACCAATGGGGGACTACATCGCTGTTTCAAAGCGGATTAGTAATTATAAGGAACGGCGCCGTTTAAAAGGAATTTTGAATGGGCTAGTACCGGATGGGTTTGGTGTGATTGTACGAACAGTAGCCCAAAAGCAAAATCAAGAAGCTATTGAGGAAGATTTGCATAACGTGCTCAAAAAGTGGGATAAATTAACTAAGCGTCTTCAGGATGCAGAACCACCTAATTTATTGCACAATGATTTGGACATGACCGAGAGTCTAATAAGAGATTTATTTGCTAAAAATTATGACCGGGTGCTTGTAGATGACTCTAAAATGTTCAAGCATGTAAAAAGTTATGTGCAACAAATTGCTCCACATATGGTGCCCAATGTGAAGTTATTCAAGGGTAAGGAACACATTTTTGATAACGTGGGTATCAGTGAAGATGTCAATTCCATTTTTAATCCACGCGTTCGAATGAAAATGGGAGGTTATCTCATTTTCGAACAAACTGAAGCCATGTATGTGGTAGATGTAAATTCAGGACCCTATGCAGCTAAACAAAAGCAGGAAGATAATTCACTAAAAACCAATTTAGAAGCCGCTCGAGAGATTACTAAACAGCTCCGATTACGGGATATTGGCGGGATCATTGTAGTAGATTTTATTGATTTAAAAGACGAAAAAAACCGAAAGAAAATTTATGATGAATTAAAGAAAGAATTCAGGAAAGATCCCGCTAAAACGAATATTATTGGGATGAGTGATTTTGGTCTTATACAAATAACTAGACAACGTATTCGGCCATCTGTAATTAATTCTGTATCCAAAGTTTGCCCTATGTGTGGTGGATCAGGTAATGTTGTTACTAAAGATACTATACTCACGGATATTGAAAGTTGGATCAGTAAATTTAAGCATTCAACAAGCTACCGGGCTGTAGATTTATATGTGAACCCCTATCTAAAAAGTTATTTAACAAAAGGTATTTTTAGTACACGCTGGAAATGGATGAAAAAATATCATGTTCGAGTATCATTGGTTGGTGATGATAAAATATCATTAAACGAATTTCATGTTACCTTAGCGGGCTCAGAAGTTGATATCACTGATGCCGTAGTACAAGGTGTCTCCCTCGATGAACTGCTCAAAAGGCACGAATTAGAAGAATTAAAAGGTAGTAAACGCGACTTAGATCAATTGGAATACATGAAAAAAGAACGCTTGGATAACAGCAGTAGTAATCTTACAAATAAAGGTAAAAACTCACGCGATAATGATCTACATACCACGTCGAAAAATACGCCTAAATCTAATGGGCGGACTGCACAAAAAAATCATTCGAATAGAAAAGATACTGATGAATTTAGGAATGACAACTCACGTGTAACCGTTGTATTGAGAAAGGATTCAACTAAAGAAGCTTAACTTAAATACATTTAAAATAAAGAATGCTTAATTCAACTTTGGAATTGAACTGAACACCCATTATTCATGCCCATATTAAAGTTAAAAGCACTAATATTCCATTTATTTTAGTTTTCTTTAGAGATATTGAAAATATATTGAGCACCACCTTATTTAAATAGTTTTATTATGTCAACATTTAAACTTCATGCTACAACCGTTGTTGGAATTATTCACAATGGAAAAGCAGCTATTGGTAGCGATGGGCAGGCTACGTTGGATAAAACAGTCATGAAGTCAACGGTGAAAAAAGTACGTAAAATTGGACAAGGAACCATACTAGCTGGCTTTGCAGGCTCTACAGCAGACTCATTTACCCTATTCGAGCGTTACGAAGAAAAGCTTAGTGAATACAACGAAAATATGCAACGTGCGGCAGTTGAATTAGCCAAAGACTGGCGTAAGGATAAATATCTACAAAAACTTGAGGCTCTTTTAGTGGTCATGAATAATAAACATGCTCTAATTATATCAGGACAAGGAGATGTCATTGAACCTGATGATAACATAGTTTGCATTGGTAGTGGTGGAAGTTATGCTCTCTCTGCAGCTCGAGCCATGGTTGAACATTCTCCTGAACTTAGCGCTCAAAATATGGTAGAAGAAGCTCTGCGAATTGCTGCTGATATTGATATTTATACCAATCATAATCGTACTATTTTAGAGCTTTAGTAATGAACAAGAAAATGCCTTTAACACCTCAACAAATAGTAGCTGAACTGGATGAGTACATAATTGGCCAAAAAGCGGCTAAACGTTCCGTTGCTATAGCTCTTCGAAATAGGTGGCGTCGAATGAATGCAGACCCTGATATTCGCGAAGAAATCGTACCTAATAATATACTCATGATTGGCCCAACTGGGGTAGGGAAAACAGAAATCGCCCGGCGTTTAGCTAAACTTGCCATGGCTCCTTTTATCAAAGTAGAAGCCTCTAAATTTACCGAAGTAGGCTACGTTGGTCGTGACGTAGAATCCATGGTTCGAGACTTAACCGAATTTTCGATAACTATGGTTAAAACTGAGATGCAGGAACGTGTGAAAGGAAAAGCCGCTGAGAATGCTGAAGAACGAATTTTAGATATACTTATCCCGCCTCTAAATTCCAAAGGCCTTGGCTTTGGCAACGCTAATACAAGCAATAATACTAGCGAAGTAACGACAGCAAACCTTAAAGATAATCCCGCTAGCAATGATGCAGAATTGAACCAACGAACAAGAGAGCGATTTCGTCAAAAATTGCATAATGGGGAGTTGGACGATCGAAATATAGAAGTAGAGGTTAAAAAATCAATCCCTCCAACGATGCAGGTTTTTAGCCCAGGAGGTATCGAAGAAATGGGTATAAATTTACAAGAAATACTAGGTAACCTAAGTGGAAAAGGAAAAACCAGTAAGAGAAAAATGAGTGTTGCCGAAGCCCGTGAAATATTAATTGATGAAGAAGCTGAAAAACTAATCAATCATGACGATGCTATCCAGGAGGCATTAGAAAGAGTTCAAAAACAAGGCATCATATTCATAGATGAAATTGATAAGATTGCTGTATCAAAAACAGGTGGTAAAGGTAGCCCAGATGTGAGTAGACAGGGTGTGCAACGAGATTTACTACCAATAGTGGAAGGAAGCACGGTTAACACTAAGTATGGTTTAGTAAAGACCGACCATGTTCTATTTATTGGATCAGGTGCTTTTCACGTTGCCAAACCATCTGACTTAATTCCTGAACTTCAAGGAAGATTTCCCATCCGTGTTGAGTTGAACTCGCTAAGTGAAGGTGATTTCTATAATATTTTAAATCAACCAAAAAATGCATTAACTAAGCAATACGAAGCTATGCTTGCAGCTGAAGGTGTTCATATCTCATTCACTGACGAGGCAGTAAAAAAACTGGCGAAAATCGCAGCAGAAGTTAATGATCAAGTAGAAAATATAGGGGCAAGACGACTTCATACAATTATGTCATCTCTTTTTGATGAATTACTATTTACAGTTCCAGATGACATTCAAAAAGGCAATATAACTATCGACGAAGACTATGTGAACCAACAACTCGAAAACTTGGTTAAAGACAAAGACTTGAGCCAGTATATACTTTAAACTAGGTTCTTTTTTTGAATTTAGATACAGTTTATTATAATTATGCTTATTTATTTGAAAAAATCTATTCAGTTTATAAATATCATCCACAAAGCTGATGATCAGAACTACCCAATATGACATTAAAACGAATCATTGTGCCTAACATATTCATAACCTTCATACTAGTTTTTTTAAGCCTTTCTGGACTAGATCCAGTTATTAAACCTAAAGATGATCACTCCAAGAATCTAAGAAAATATGTAGAGGCCAACCAACGAATACTGCAAAACTATTTTGGTAAGCCAGATCTGAACAAAATGATAAGTAGTAGTATTCGCTACATGGTTATTGAGCTAAGTGATTCTACACTTAACATTTCAGGAACTCCTATTGACACCACCCAGGTATTTAGCTCAATCAATTCACTACGAAGTTCATATGAAACCTTTGAACAAGCCTATCTTTATATTGCAAATACAGTGGATTCAGCAGACATGTATAAACTTACAGAAGAAGCTTTACGAGGTATGTTTGCCACGCTAGATCCTCATTCAGTATACATCGAACCTGAAATTAGCGCATTAGATCAAGAAAATTTTGCTGGGACGTTCCAGGGAATAGGTGTACAATTCAATATTATCCAGGATACTATTACTGTCATTTCTGCCATTGCAGGGGGGCCTAGTGATCAGCTAGGTATCATTTCAGGTGACCGCATTGTTGAGATTGAAGATAGCTCAGCTGTTGGCTTTGATAATGACATGGTCCAAAAAGCTCTAAGAGGTGAGAAAGGATCTAAAGTGAAAGTTGGTATAATACGCCCAGGCGTTAATGAAATTCAATATTTTACGATTACTAGGGACGATATACCAATTTACACTGTAGATGCATCCTATTTATTAGACGAGCAGACTGGCTATATCAAAATCAATCGCTTTGCCGCTACTACTCATGATGAGTTCATGCAAGCCATGGATAATTTAAAAAATGAGGGTATGGAGCGACTCATTCTAGATCTACGAGGTAATCCTGGT
>CESW01017920.1_pt1 | contig 12498 bp, 9 predicted proteins | sample 531171 | NCBI WGS metagenome assembly CESW01 (sample SAMEA2621859, study PRJEB7988) | marine metagenome | biome: marine biome (ENVO:00000447); feature: surface water layer (ENVO:00002042); material: "saline water (ENVO:00002010), including plankton (ENVO:xxxxxxxx)" | depth 5 m
TGATCAGATTTCTAAAAATGCAGTCATGGACGAGAAATATTGATGATGGATTAAGTGTACCTGGTGTAGATTGGGAGTTAATTGTAGATAGAAGTCAAGCAGATAAGTACCAAATTGACTTAATCAAAGTTGGTAACGTTATACAAATGTTAACTCATGGTCTTAAAATATCTGATTTTATGCCCGAAAATAGTGACGAAGAAGTTGATGTAGTAGTAAAATTCAAAAAAGATTTTCAAACGCTAGATGAATTGGATAGAATTGAGATAGAAAGTCCAAATGGTCCAGTTTCACTTAGTTCATTTGTACAAAGAAATCCCGTTAAAAAAGTTGGAAAAATTAATAGGGTTAATTCTCTAAGATCAGTAAATATTAGATTAGACGTAAAAGACGGGTTGGTAGCAAACTCAAAAGTAAAAGAAATAAAAAATTGGTTAGAGAATAATGAAGATATAAACTCAAATATTATGTTTAGGGGTCAAGAGGAGGATCAAGAAGAAGCAAAACAATTTTTAATAAAAGCTTTTTTTGTTTCAATTTTTTTGATTTTAATAATACTAGTTGCTACTTTTGAAAATTATTATTATTGCTTTATTATTTTAACATCAGTGATTATGTCTACAATTGGGGTAATGATTGGTTTAGTTGTTACACAACAACCTTTTGGAGTGATAATGTCAGGTATAGGAGTTATTGCACTAGCAGGCATTGTTGTAAACAATAATATTGTTCTATTGGATACATTTAAAACAATAAAAAAAACTAGTTTAAATATTCCTGAAGCTATATTAAGAACAAGCGTTCAAAGATTGAGACCAGTTTTATTAACAACTTTAACGACATTCTTTGGACTTCTTCCGATGGCAATGGGACTAAATATTAATTTCTTGAACCAACAAATTTCTTTAGGAAGTCCAAGTTCCCAGTGGTGGTTGCAACTATCAAATGCAATTGTATTCGGTGTTATTTTTTCATTTGTTTTAACACTAATTGTCACACCATGTCTGATTCTAGTAGGTGAAAGACTATTTAACCAATCTAGGAAAATTTAATTTATATATTTTTTTTATATTTCATAATCGCGAATGGAACAGATAAGTAATAAGTTGAGATAATTAAAATCATTCCTAACCAAAAATCACTAATTAATAATGATATAAGACCGGCAAACAAAAAAAGAAAAAAAGGAATCATTTTTTTATTCAAGGATAATCCTTTTAATGAAAAAGTTGGAATATTTGAAATCATAAGTACCGAAACAATTATTATGATTAAAATACTTATCAAAGGTTGATTAAAAAATATCGTGTCAAATCTAAAAGAAATCATCATAGGAAGTAGAATAGCACCCGCAGCAGCTGGTGTTGAGATACCCTGAAAAAATTTCATGTTAGTTTTTTCACCCTCCAATGAAACTAGGTTAAATTTGGCCAATCGCGAGGAGGAGCATATTGCATAAAATACAACGATTGCCCAACCGTTAGTTATGTTATCTGATATATTCCAGAAGTAGACAGTAACAACCGGGGCAATTCCGAAACTAATGAAATCAGACAGCGAATCTAATTCAACTCCGAAGTTTGAATTACTTTTTAATAAACGAGCTATTTTTCCATCTAGATTATCTAGAAAGGAGGCAAAAACAATAAAACCAACTGCCATTTCCCAGTTAGCCTCAAAAGCGAATTTTAATGATGTTATACCCAGAGTTAGAGAGATAAAAGTAACCACATTTGGAATAAATCTTCTAATGCTCAATCTTTCCATAAAAATTCCTGTTATAAAAAATAAAGAATATTTGACTACCCTTTGAAACGAGCAATTATACTTTCACCCGCAATAAGGGTCTGACCTTCAATGACGTTAAATTTTAATTCTTCCGGTATATAAATATCAACTCTACTACCAAATCTGATAATTCCAAACTTTTCTCCAGTATTGACACTTTGATTTTTTTCAAGATCACATTTAATTCTTCTAGCTATTAGTCCAGCTATTTGTACTAAGTAAATATATTTATTTTTTGCAACCTCTAGTGTTATACACATCCTCTCATTTTGCTTACTAGCTTTATCTAGAGATGCATTAAAGAATGCTCCCGGGATATATCTGAGTTCAGAGACTTTTCCAGAAAGAGGTATTCTGTTAACATGAACGTTAAATACATTCATGAATACGCTCAGTTTGTTCATTTTAACTTTCGAGTTAAATCCCTCTGGCAAACTCTCAATCGATGTTTTTAATACCTTTCCATCTGCCGGGGAAATAATTAAATTCTTATCTTTTGGTGTAAATCTAATAGGATCTCTGAAAAAAAAAATGCACCAACCAGTTAAGATAAGGCCGACCCATCCTAAAAAGTCTGATAAAGTACCAAGAAGAAGTGAAAAAATAAAAAAAATAAAAATAAATGGATATCCTGAACGGTGAATTGGTGTTAGGAATTCTCTATAAATTTCATTATCAAAAATTTTACTTAAACTGAGGTTGTATTTATTCTTCACTGGCAAATTCCTTAGAAATAATTGGCATTTTTAAAACTTGTCCTGGATAAATTAGATCAGGGTTTTTGATAATTTCAATATTATTTTTAAAAATTTCTGTATAAAGAATTCCACCTCCTAAAATACTTCTTGATATTCTCCATAAACTGTTTCCAGGTTGAACAATCAGAGATTTACCTCTCAGCTTATCTAAGTCATGGTCGAAAATATCTGTAACAAAAAACTTTTTTAAATCTATGTTATTAGCTGAAACTTCCATTCTTAAATTCGTTTTTTTATATTCATAGGAATCTTTACTCAAAAATTTCCACACTCCATTACTATCTGGTAAACTTTCACCGATAAAATTGTCATTGAGGAATAATAAAATTTTATCGGTCATTTTTGATCTTCCTGATAGCATCAACTTTCCTTTAGGAGAATATTCAACTAAATCAAGAGAGAAATCATCGGTCAAATCTCCAAGGTTTAAAATTAAGGAATTTGAATTTCCTTTTTTATCTGATTTTAAAACAAAAGGTTCGCTAGCTTTATTTTCTTCAATAAAAACAACGATGGATTGGTCAGAGGTGTGCTGCTTTCCATTTTTATCAAGATATTTTAGGTTAAATTCCCTGGCTCCAGGTATCAGGGATTCTTGACTAGTCCATACCCACTCACCATTTGCATCCGATGAGATTTCTGCCATTTTTACATCTTCATCATACAACCCAAATCTTATTCCAGGTAAAGATCTTCCAGCTAAGACAGCATCACCATTTTTAGTTATTCTGATAATATCGAAAGAAAGAATGATCTCATTATTGATTTTCTCATTTTCTTTATTATTAAGTTCAGAAATACCGACTTTTTGGATAGAATCATGATTAGTTGGAAGTAATAGATAAATTGAGACTCCCAAAATAAAGACAGACATTAATGTTAAAAACTCTTTTTTCATGGTGAAACTTTTTTTGTGTTTACTATAACCTAAATTTATAATTTACTGAAGTAATTTAGAGGTCAAAATGAAGAAAATAAATGTATCAGAGCCCGTTGTTGAAATTTCTGGTGATGAAATGGCTCAAGTGGTTTGGGAAAATATTAAAGAAAAACTAATACTACCATTTTTGAACATAAAAATTGAATATTTCGATTTAAGTATACAAAATCGAGATTTTACTAAAGATAAAGTTACAACTGATGCTGCAAATGCGATAAAGAAAATTGGAGTTGGGATTAAATGTGCGACTATAACACCAGATGATAAAAGAGTTAAAGAGTTTTCACTTAAAAGTAAGTATCCTTCCCCAAATGGAACAATCAGGAATATACTTCAAGGAACAATTTTTAGAGAACCATTAATTTGTAAAAATATACCCAAAATAGTGCCACATTGGAATAAACCTGTAATTATAGCAAGGCATGCTTTTGGTGATATCTACAAGGCTAAGGATTTTAAGGTTAAGGACGGGGCAACTGTAAATATAGAGATAACAAATAATAAAAATATTGTTGAAAAAAAACAAATACATAAGTTTAGCTCTGATGGCGTTGCTTTAGGTATGCTCAATGAGGATAGATCCATAAGAAATTTTGCAAAATCATGCCTTTTGTATGCTTATGACAAAGGAATAAATTTATTCTTATCTACAAAAAATACAATATTGCAAAGCTACGATGAAAGATTCAAAGAAATTTTTGAAGAGGAATTTGATGAAAACTTCAAAAAAAAATTTCATGAGAAAAAAATTTCTTTTCAGCATAAACTTATTGATGACATGGTTGCTTGTTTAATGAAGTGGAATGGAGGATACATATGGGCATGTAAAAATTACGACGGAGATGTAATTTCTGACTTGGTTGCTCAAGGATATGGATCTCTTGGATTAATGACCTCGATTTTGCAAACACCTGACGGTAAAATTGTGGAAACCGAAGCAGCACACGGAACTGTTACAAGTCATTTTAGACAACATCAAAATGGAAGAGAAACTTCTACAAATCCTATTGCTTCAATTTTTGCTTGGACACAGGGTTTATGGTGTAGAGGCAAAGCAGATAAAAATAAAGAATTGATGAGTTTTTGTAAAAACCTGGAAAAAATATGTATTCAAATTATTGAGAGGGGTTTTATGACAAAGGATTTAGCTTTAATGGTTGGCTCTAAACAAAAATGGTTGACAACAAACCAACTTTTGAAAAAAATAAGAGATGAGTTAGACAACTTATTGGATTAATTTTTTAATTTCTTGAGGGATTTCATCTAGCCTTGAGTTATCATTTCCTCCACCCTGAGCAAGAGTATTTTTTCCTCCTCCACCTCTACCTCCAATAAGCGGCAAGATACTATTAAGTAGCTCAATTGCATTAAAAGATTCTATTAGTGAATCCTTAACACCAACTAATAAGGAAACTTTTGATTCATAGTCTGATGCTATAACAAAAATATCTGGATCTAGCTCTGATTTCAATTTATCGGCAAAAGGCTTCAATTCTTTGGGAGAAATAGAAATTAATTGCCAATAAAATTTGTATTTTCCTAAGTCTTTATAATTTTTTTTATCTATACCAAATTCATTAAAGTTTTTTTCTTTATTTACTTTTAGGAGTCTATTTTCATTTCTTAAGTCTTCTATTTTTTGAATAATCCCTTCCTCATTTACTCTTAACGATGTCTTGATTTGATTGATAATTCTTAAATTTTCATTAAAGTATTGATTTAACTTTTCTCCAGTAAGCGCTTCTAATCGTCTTACACCAGAGGAAACAGCCGACTGATTAACTATTTTAAATGAACCAATTTGACCTGTGAAATTTACGTGTGTTCCGCCACACAACTCTGAAGAAACAAAATCTCCATTTTGGAATTTTTGTTTTTTTTCTACAGTTACAACTCGTACAATTTCAGGATATTTTTCTCCAAATAAACCAATAGCCCCAGAACTAAGTGCTTCTTTTAAAGGTAGCATACTCGTACTAATCTCCAAATTTTCTCTTATAATATTATTGACAATATTCTCTATTTTCTCAATCTGATTTTTGGATATTGGGCTATTACAAGTAAAATCGAATCTTAGTTTCTCATCTGTTACTAATGACCCTTTTTGAGATACATGCTCACCAATAACTTTTCTCAGAGATTCATGCAATATATGCGTCGAGGTATGATTATTTCTTATTCTTTTTCTTCTATTTTTATCAACAACTAAATTGTAAATTTTCCCACGATCAAGCCCTTCATCACTCATTACTTTACCATAATGAAGATAAATACCTTCTTTGTTTTTTTTCGTATCATTTATTTCAAAGACTATGTTATCTTCGTTATCTTTTATATATCCACTATCTCCAATTTGGCCCCCAGACTCCGCAAAAAAAGGAGTTTTTTCAAAAATCAGAATACAATTAATATTTTCTTTAATCTCATCTAAAAAATTATTGTCTTTAACAATTTTAATCAACTTTGACTTTAGAAATAATTTTTCATAACCAACAAATTTTGTTAATTCGCAGTATTTCATCAAATTCGATAAAAATTTATCTTCTTTGACATCTCCGCTGCCCGTCCATGTTCTTTTTGAAAGTTTTTTTTGATTATCAAATAGTTTATTAAGGTTTTTTTTATCAATCACAAAATTTTTCCTCAGTAAAAGCTGTTCTGTCATATCTATCGGAAATCCAAAGGTATCGTACAATTTAAAGATAACTTCTGCAGGGAAGGTTTTGTCTGAGCAATTCTCAATCTCTTTTTCCAAAAGCTTATTTCCCTCATTAAGCGTTAAAAGGAATTTTTTTTCTTCTTCATAAACAGTATTTTTTATAAATTCTTCAGCATTTGTAAGTTCAAAAAATGTTTCCGCGTATTGATTACAAATTAGTTTTACCAAATCGTGTAATAATGGCTTATGAAAATTAAGACTATTCATTTGTTTTGCAGCTCTTCTTATTATTCTTCTGACCACATATCCCCTTCCCTCGTTACTGGGTATTAACCCCTCAGATACTATAAATACAATAGACCTAATGTGATCAGCTATTATTCTAAACAAATGAATATTTTTTTTACTTACAGTTGTATTTGTGAGTTCAGAAATCTTTTTAATTATATTTTCAAATATATCAATTTCAAAATTATTTTTTTTTCCATTGATTACGGCTGTTATTCTTTCCAAACCCATACCAGTGTCAACACATTTTTTTGGTAATTTCAAAATTCTGTTATTTTTCCTATTAAACTCCATAAAAACCAAATTCCAAATTTCTATGAATCTTGGCCCGTCCTGATTTTTTGATCCTGGTAAGCCTCCGGGAAGATCCGATCCTTGATCATAAAAAATTTCACTGCACGGTCCACATGGACCTGAGTCACCCATAGACCAAAAATTATCTGATGATGAAATCTTAATTATTTTTGATTGAGAGAAACCTGAAATTTTTTTCCATAATTTTTCTGATTCTTCATCTTTCTTATAAACTGATATAAAAATTTTCTCTTTTTTAAGTTTTAATTCTCTGATTAGAAATTCCCAAGCCAAATAAATTGCCTGTTCTTTAAAATAAGATCCAAAAGAAAAATTCCCTAACATTTCAAAAAAAGTATGATGTCTTGGCGTATAACCAACATTGTTCAAGTCATTATGTTTACCACCTGCTCTAATACACTTTTGTGAAGAGACTACATTTTTATATTTAGGTGATTGTTCACCTGTAAACCATTCTTTAAATTGGACCATCCCAGCATTGGTGAACAAAAGTGAGGGATCATTTTCTGGAACAACAGGAGAGGATTCTACGAGAGTATGGTTTTGCTTTTCAAAAAAATTCAAAAATGCATTTCTTATAGATTCAGATTTAATCATTCACAAATTTAAGAAGATTATAAAAATTATCTTATTCTTTTTTAGTTTTACCTTCAACTGAATCATTTATTGATGTATCTGATACCTCTTTTCCAGTTCGAAGTTGGCTTTCAATTTCATTTGCAATTAATTTATTGTTTCTTAAAAAAGCCTTTGCATTCTCTCTACCTTGGCCAATTCTTTCATTCTTATATGAGTACCAAGCACCAGCTTTTTCAATTAAGTTTTTATCGGTTGCAAGATCTAAAATTTCACCATTTTTAGAAATACCTTCGCCGTACATAATATCAAATTCTACAGTTTTAAAAGGTGGTGCTAATTTGTTTTTTACAACTTTCACCCTCGTTTGATTACCAATTATTTTTTCTCTATCTTTGATTGCTCCAATTCTTCTTATATCCATCCTTATTGAGGCATAAAATTTTAGAGCATTTCCACCAGTGGTGGTTTCAGGATTGCCAAACATGACGCCTATCTTTTGTCTTATTTGATTAATAAATATAACCATAGCATTGGTTTTAGAGATTGAACCTGTAAGTTTCCTGAGCGCTTGACTCATCAATCTTGCATGTAGTCCCATATGCGAATCACCCATATCCCCCTCAAGTTCAGCTCTAGGAACTAGAGCCGCAACTGAATCAATTACCAATACATCGATTGCATTTGAATTTACAAGTGTATCAGCAATTTCCAGTCCTTGTTCACCACTATCAGGTTGTGAAATTAACATATTATCGGTGTCGACACCAAGTTTCCTTGCATAAATAGGGTCAAGAGCATGTTCAGCATCTATAAATGCACATGTTCCTCCATCTTTTTGCGCTTCAGATATCACGTGAAGAGCCAATGTTGTCTTCCCAGAGCTTTCTGGACCATATATTTCAATAACTCTTCCCCGAGGAAGACCGCCAATTCCAAGCGCTAGGTCTAGACTCAACGAACCAGAGGAAACGGTCTCAATCTCAATGTTTTCATCCTGACCAAGTCTCATTACTGATCCTTTGCCAAAATTTCTTTCAATTTGACTTATAGTTGATTCAAGATTCTTAAGTTTATCCATTCTTTTGTTCTATATATGTTCTTATTAGCTTACCATATAAATATAGTAAATAAATAAAAAAATTTAATATTCTTTTTCCTTATATATTTTTTCAGCTTTTTCATGCTTTTCCTGAGCTTCTACTGATAAGGTAGCAATTGGTCTAGCCTTTAATCTTTCTATACTAATAGGTTCCATAGTTTCTTCACAATATCCATAAGTACCATCTTCAATTTTTCTAAGAGCTTTATCAATTTTTGAAATTAATTTTCTTGCTCTGTCTCTTGTTCTTAATTCAAGTGTTTTTTCTGACTCTAATGATGCCCTATCTGCTGCATCCGGTTTATTAAGGGACTCGTCTTTGAGATTTTCAATTGTGCTATGAGATTCTTTTAAAAGTTCATTTTTCCATTTTTCGAGTTTATTTCTAAAATATTTTATTTGTTTAGGATTCATAAATTTTTCATTTTGAGTGGGCACATATACTTGTACTTGCTTTAGTTTTTTTGCTACCATAAGAATAACCAATTAGAATTGTTTTTGAATAATCTATATTTGAAAAAAAATGAATCAAGAGAAAATTAAATTAAATAAAAAAAAGGCTGTTTTTCTTGATAGAGATGGGGTTATAAATAAGGATTTAGGTTATGTTTGCTCAATAGAAAAATTTATTTGGATTGAAGGAGCATTAGATTCAATTGAATATTTAAAAAAACATGATTTCTTAGTCATTGTGATTTCTAACCAATCAGGAGTATCAAGAGGTTTTTTTGCCGAAGAAGAGGTAAAAGAGTTCCATAAATGGATTAATTCTCAATTATTTCTCAAAAAAAAAGTAACAATAGATGATTTTTTTTTTTGTACAGATTTGCCGGGAACGCCCTATTCAAAGAGAAAACCAAGCCCAGATATGATTAATGATGCGATTAAAAAATATAATATCGATAAACATAGGAGTTTTTTGATTGGAGATAAGAGAACTGATGTTCTAGCTGCAAAAAATGCAAATTTACAAGGGTACTTATTTAGAGGTGGTAATTTATTTAAAAAAATTAGGGAAATTTTAAGAATTTTTTAATCAACTAATAGTAATTTACCTAATAAATCTTATATGTATAATAGATTTAACGGCAAAAATATATGTTAGACAAAGTTAAAAAAAAATTTGTACCTTACCCGAAAGGAAGAGATATTGACGAAGAATCAATTACATTGATTAGAAAGTTAATTTCACACCTCCCGCTGAAAAGAGACTTGCTTATTGAATATCTTCACCTTATTCAAGATAAGTTCAATTGTATAAAAAAGAGTAATTTAGCTGCTTTATCAGACATTATGAAAATTCCTTTTTCAGAAGCATATGAAGTTGCAACATTTTATGCACATTTTGATGTGATCGACAATGATACTATCTGCCCACCCGATATAACCATTAGGGTTTGCGACAGTCTTACTTGTGAACTGAATGGTTCGGAAGAAATATTAAATTCGTTGAAAAAGAAATACGATAAAAATAAAGTTAGGGTGTTAAGAGCTCCTTGTATGGGACTTTGTAATTACGCTCCAGCTTGCGAAGTTGGTCATAATCATATAAAAAAGTGTACTTTGTCATCCATTGAAAATGCTGTAGATAAAAAATCTGTCCATGCTTCTATTGTTGAAGGTATTACTTTTGAAGATTACAAAAAAAATGGAGGTTACCAACTTCTTGAAAGATGCTACACTGGGAACATATCGGTTGATGAAATCATTAATGAGTTACAAGAATCAGGTCTCAAAGGAATGGGTGGTGCCGGGTTCCCCGCTGGACAAAAGTGGAAATTTGTTAGAATGGAAAAAGCACCTAGGTTGATGACAATCAATGGAGATGAGGGAGAACCCGGTACCTTTAAGGATAAATTTTATTTAGAAAAAGATTTACACAGATTTTTTGAAGGAATGTTAATAGCTGCTTGGGCTGTTGAAGCTAAAGATATTTATATTTACATGAGAGATGAATATCCTGGCATATTAAAGAAGATGACCAGAGAATTGAAAATTATTGAGAAAAATATTATTCAAGGAGGTGTTAAGGTACATATTCGGAGAGGGGCTGGTGCCTACATATGCGGTGAAGAATCGGCAATGATTGAATCTATTGAGGGTAAAAGGGGCTTGCCAAGACACAAACCACCATTCGTATCCAAAGTAGGCTTATTTGGTAAGCCAACCCTTAATCATAACATTGAAACAGTTTTTTGGGTGAGGGATATTGTTGAAAAGGGTGCCAACTGGTTTTCAAGTCAAGGTAAAGCTGGCCACAAAGGACCCCATAGTTATTCAGTTTCTGGGAGAGTTAAGAATCCAGGCGTTAAACTGGCTCCTGCTGGTATTACTGTAAACGAACTCATTGATAACTACTGTGGGGGCATGCTGGATGGACATGAATTTTATGGTTATCTCCCTGGTGGGGCTTCTGGGGGTATTTTACCAAGTACAATGGCTAATATACCTCTTGATTTTGGAACTTTAGAGGAACATGGTTGCTTCATAGGATCTGGTGCAATAGTTGTTTTTTCGGACAAAGATGATATAACTAAGGTGGTGTTGAATTTATTAAAATTCTTTGAAGACGAAAGTTGTGGTCAATGTACACCCTGCAGAGTTGGCACTGAAAAAGCTGTCAAACTACTAGAGAAAAGAAATTGGGATAAACATTTACTTAAAGAACTTGTTGCAATGATGGGGGATGCGTCAATTTGTGGATTGGGTCAAGCAGCTGGAAACCCTATAAAATGTGCAATTAAGTATTTCGGAAATGATTTGAAATGAAAAATAAAATAAATTTTTTTATTGATAACGTTCCGGTAAGTGGAAAGGTAGGTCAAACTATTTGGCAAATCGCAAAAGAAAACGGCAAAACCTTACCACATCTATGCTATTCAGACAAACCTGGTTACAGGGCTGATGGCAATTGTAGAGCTTGCATGGTCTCTATTGAAGGCGAACGTGTTCTTGCGGCATCCTGCATGAGACAACCCTCTGAAGGTATGAAAGTATTCACAGAAGACGCAAGATCTAAAAAATCTAGAAAAATGGTTTTAGAACTTCTTGTGACCGATCAGCCTACTCAGGAAAAATCACACGATCCAAACTCTCACTTTTGGCAAATGGCTGAAAAAGTTGATATCTTTAAAAGTCGTTTTGACAAAAAAGAAAAGAACAATGTTCCTTCTTCAGATTTGTCCCACAAAGCCATGTCAGTAAATTTAGATGCATGTATTCACTGTAACTTATGTGTCAGAGCCTGTAGAGAGGTTCAAGTCAACGATGTTATAGGAATGGGGATGAGAGGAAATACATCGAAAGTAATTTTTGATTTTGATGATCCTATGGGTGATTCTACTTGTGTTAGTTGTGGTGAATGTGTTCAGGCTTGTCCAACCGGAGCCTTAATGGAATCTAATCTATTAGATGAAAAGGGCATCCATAAGGGAAGCCATGACAGAGAAGTTGATTCGTTGTGTCCATACTGTGGTGTTGGGTGTCAACTCACATTCAAAATTAAGGATGAAAAAATTGTTGCTGCAACTGGCCGGAATGGTCCGGCTAATAAAAATAGACTCTGCGTAAAAGGAAGATTCGGTTTTGACTATATTCATGATCAGGGAAGATTGACGAAACCTTTAATAAGAAAAGAGGGAATAAAAAAAGATCCACTTGAAAAATTAGACCCTTTTAACCCATTAACTCACTTTAGAGAGGCCACATGGGAAGAGGCTTTAGATTTGGCAGCAAGTTCATTTAACAAAATCAAACATTCCAAACCAGATTATAGTAGGCTTGCAGGCTTTGGTTGTGCAAAAGGATCTAATGAAGAGGCTTATTTATTCCAAAAATTAATTAGGACAGGATTTAAAAATAATAATGTTGATCATTGCACCAGAATGTGTCATGCCTCTTCTGTTGCAGCATTAATGGAAGCTATTGGGACTGGTGCAGTTACAGCAACCGTTTCTGAAGTTAAAAATTCTGATGTAGCTATTGTAATTGGCGCACGTCCAACTCAGAATCATCCAGTTGCTGCAACTTTTCTCAAAAATGAAATAAAAAATAGAGGATTAAAGCTTATACT
>CESW01140719.1_pt1 | contig 12496 bp, 12 predicted proteins | sample 531171 | NCBI WGS metagenome assembly CESW01 (sample SAMEA2621859, study PRJEB7988) | marine metagenome | biome: marine biome (ENVO:00000447); feature: surface water layer (ENVO:00002042); material: "saline water (ENVO:00002010), including plankton (ENVO:xxxxxxxx)" | depth 5 m
GTTGGACTCGAACAAAAGACCCATTTAAATCGCTACTAAAAATTGCAAAGATTGGCGGCATAAAGGATGAGGAAATTAAGGTTTGTGTTGGTAATAAGTCAATAGAGGATGGTTTACTTAAAGATAGATTAAATTCGTCAAAAAAATATGATATCACAGCAACACCTACATTATATTTTAATGGAAAAAAATACAAAGGCGATTTAACATTAGAAGCACTTGAACTAAAAATAAATTCAATTTTAGACTAAGATTTTGTTAAAAATTAAAAAGTTAAAGATTTCAGGATTTAAGTCATTCCCCTATACAAAGGAAATAGAAATTGCAGATGGAATTACTGGAGTTATAGGACCAAATGGTTGTGGTAAATCAAATATTTTTGAAGCTATAAGATGGGTTATGGGCGAAACATCTTCAAAGAGTTTAAGATCGAACTCTATGGATGAAGTAATATTTAGTGGAACTGAAAAATTACCAGCAAAAAATATTGCAGAAGTATCAATTGAAATTGAAAATTCTGAAAAAGAAAATGACAAACTTTTAGTTACTAGATCAATCCAAAGAGGAATAGGTTCTTTTTTTAAGATCAATAAAAAAGAAGTTAGAGCAAAAGAAATAACTATGCTTTTTACTGATTCAGGTAGTGGTCCAAGATCAAGTTCTATTATAAGTCAGGGAAATATTGATCAGATAATAAATTTCAAACCCTTAGAAAGAAAAGTAATTCTAGAAGATGCTGCCGGAATATCAGGACTTCAATCGAGAAGGCGAGATTCCGAATTAAAATTAGTGGCAACTGAAAAAAATTTAGAAAGATTAAATGACATTGTGCAAAATTTAGAAAAGCAAATGCTTTCACTAAAAAGACAAGCTAGACAAGCTGAAGCCTACCAAAGTCTCACCGATAAAATCTCGCAGAATGAAAAATATTATTTTTATTTTAAGTGGCAAAATTATGAGAACGAAATAGCTAGAAGTATTCAAAAATTAAGTGTTTCTAAGGAGAACTTGAAAGCTCTCATGTTAAAAATAAACACTATAAATGAAAAAAAAAGTGTAGAATCGATGAGTCTAGAGGAATCTCAATTAAAGGTTAGTAACCTAGGTAGGCTTCTCAACCAAAAAAGGTTTGAAAAAGATAAATTACAAAGTAAGAGAAATAACCTAGAAATAAGACACAAAGAAATAATAGATTATATTTTTACATTTAATAAGGATTATGATTCTGAAGAAAGACGATTAAAAGAAATAAAGGAAAATCTTTCGAAAGTACAAAAAAACCTAGATGCAATGGAAACACCCAACATACTTATCAAAAACCTTAAGTCTCTTAAAGATGAAGAATTTGATATTGTCTCAAAAATTAGTAAATTGGAATCAAAACTGTTTTCAGAGATGCAACTTTCACTAGGAGTAGAGTTTAAGAAAGACAATTTGAAAGAGTCATTGTATAAGTTGAAAGAAAAAAAAAAGGATGTAATTGATGAAATTAAAAATCTAAAATATGAAATTACAATAAAAGAAAAACAATTTAAGGGGGAAAATAAAGATGCAGTTCGTAAAAGGATAGACTATCATGAGGATCTTATTCTAAAAAAAGAGAGTTTGAGTAAAGAACTAGAATCCAAAAATATTACTCTAGGGTCGAAAAAAGAAAAGATAAGAAAGGAAATTGAAGTAAACTCAAATAATCTAACAAGATATGTAACAGAACTTGAGACTCTAAAAAAAGTTTCACAAAGTATTAATTATTCGAAAAAATCAATTTTCAACTTAATTAAAATTAAGAAGGGGTATGAAAAAGCCTTTTATACAGCAATAAATTACGAATTAGATGCAGAACTAAAGGATTCTAAAAAGAGGTGGGTATTTAGCAAAAATATGGAACTTTCAAGATTGCCAGATAATGTACAATCGCTAGTATTGTATGCAGATACACCTAGTGAAATTACTTCATTTTTGTCACAATGTGGTTTGGTTGAAACAAAAGATGAAGGCTTTAAAAAACAAAAATATTTAAAAATAGGACAATATTTAGTCTCAAAAAATGGTGAAATTTGGAGGTGGGATGGACTTTATTCTGAAAAAGAAAATGAAGTTAATAAAATTTTTGAATATAGAAATAGGGTTTTAGGATTAGACCAGATAATCTTAGAGAATAGAAGTATATTAAATGATTTAGAAAAAAAAAAAGAGTTATTTTCCTATGAGATTGAACAAAACCTGGAAAAGATTAAATCTCAACAACAGGATATCAATAACATAAAGATGGATTTTGAGACTGAGAAAAAAAAACTTTTACAATATGAACAAGAACAAACTTTAAAGAAAAGTTTGATTGAAAAATTTAATGAAAAAAAAAAATTCTTAGAAATTGAACTAAGCAAATTAACCAACGAAATAAATATATTAAGTGATCAACAAAAAAAAAGTATTCAAGAATTTTCCAAAAAAGAGAGTTCTGAACAAAAACAACTAGAAGATAAATTAAATAATCTCAAAAAAACTTTATTAAATACCAAAGATGGTATTAGTGAATTAAATAAAAAGATTATTTCAATTGAGATAAAAAGTGAATATTGGAAGAAATATATTCAAGAAAATTCGAAAAGACAAGTTGAGTCTGAAAAACAACTCAGCAACATTGAGTTTAGAATAGAATCTCTTGAGAAGGAAAAAATTACTGTTAAAAAGAATCCAGAGATATACGCAGACGAAATAAAAATTTTAGAACAGGAAATCGACGAAATTGATAAAAAGAATCAAGAAAATATTCTAATGCAAGATGATTTAAGACGTAAGCTTAGTGATCTTGCAAAAGAAGGAGTAAGAATAGAAAATGAAAAATTGGCAGTTAATAATAACATTATTCGTATAGAAGAAAATCTATCTTTTAATAAGGATAATCAAATTACTATATTAAAAGAGATTCAAAATAAATATAAAGTAAATCCGGCGAAATTGGTAAATAGTCAAAATCTAGAAAATAACCAGAAATTTGATTTTGAAGATTATAAGTATAAAATTGAACAGTTAAAGATAAAAAGAGAGTTAATTGGTCCAGTAAACCTTAGAGCTAAGATCGAGCAAAACGAGGTATCAAAGGAACTAGAGGACTTAATAAGTGAGAAAGATGATATTTTGTTGGCAATAAAAAAACTTAGAAATAGTATACAGAATATTAATGTAGAGGGAAAAAATAGGCTTGTAAAAGCATTTGAGAAGGTTAATAGTAATTTCTCAAATATCTTCGATAATCTTTTTTCTGGAGGAGAAGCATATTTAAAATTAATTGGTTCTGATGATCCGTTACAAACTGGAATTGAAATTTTCGCCAGACCTCCAGGTAAAAAATTAACAAGTATAAATTTACTTTCTGGAGGAGAAAAAGCTCTTACCGCTATATCACTTATTTTCTCAATCTTCTTAATAAATCCTTCTCCAATTTGTATTCTTGATGAGGTTGATGCTGCTCTTGATGATTCTAATGTTGAAAAATTCTGTAGAATTCTAAGACAAATTAAGAATCAGACTAGTACCAAATTCTTAATAATCACACATCACAAAACAACTATGTCAATGGTTGACAGAATATATGGTGTAACAATGATGCAAAAAGGTATATCAGATTTGGTAAAAGTTGATTTTGATCAAGAGGGTTCACAAAAAGTATAGATTTATGAATGAAAAAAAATATAAATCAAATAAAAGTGTAGATAATTTATTAAATACAGCTCGTAAACTAGATAAAACCGAAAAAAAAGCCAATTTTAGTATTGGATTTAAAATTGCTACAGATTTTGTTGCATCTATTTTTGTAGGAGCTCTAATTGGATTAGGTTTTGATAAGCTGTTATCGACGAAACCAATTTTTTTTTTAATTTTTTTGATTTTGGGTATTGCAGGAGCTTTTCTAAATATATATCGTACAATTCTTAAATTAGAGAAAAGGAAATAATAAATTGGCAAGTCCATTAGCTCAGTTTGAAATTAAGGAAATTCTTCCATTAAGTGTAAATAATATCAATTTATCTTTTACTAATTCTTCCCTAGCAATGGTATTATCATCCTTATTTATTATTCTATTAATGTATTTAGGAACTCGTAAAATCCAATTGGTTCCAAACAAAATGCAAACTTTAGTTGAATTGAGCTATGAATTTATTGTTGAAATGATAAGTGATAATATTGGCAAGGAGGGTATCAAGTATCTTCCATTTATTCTTTCAATTTTTCTTTTTATTTTAATTGGAAATTTATTTGGGATGCTTCCTTTCAGCTTTACTTGGACTAGCCACATAATCGTAACATTCTCTATAGCTTTTTTTATTTTCATTTTTGTTACAGTTTTAGCTATCTTAAAGCATGGTATATTTAAATTTCTGAGTTTTTTTGCTCCAAGCGGTGTACCTAAACTTATGCTAATTTTATTGATTCCTATTGAAATAATTTCATACCTTTCAAGGCCGGTAAGTCTATCTGTAAGACTGTTCGCTAATATGATGGCTGGTCATACATTGTTAAAAGTGATTGGTGGTTTCGTTTTTGTTCTTGGTGTGAATAGTTACCTTATTGGTGGTATTTTACCTTTGGCCTTTCTTGTAGCTTTAACAGGTCTTGAAATTGTGATAGCTTTTTTGCAGGCTTATGTATTTGCAATATTAACTTGTTTATATATTAATGATGCAATACATTTGCATTAAATATTAATTTAACAAGGAGAAAAATATGGATATTGAGTCAGCTAAACTTTTAGGTGCTGGTATTGCGGTACTTGGTGTTATCGGTTCTGGAATAGGTATTGGTAATATATTTGCAGCATTTATTTCAGCAGTTGGAAGAAATCCAAGTGCTAGGGAACATGTTTTTACAATGACTATGCTTGGTTTTGCATTGGTTGAGGCTCTAGCATTATTTGCTTTAATTATTGCTTTACTATTGTTATTCGTATTTTAGAAATTTTAAAAAATGTCTAAAAGTTTAAGAATTACTAACTACTTTATATTTTTTCTCCTTTCAAAAATGCCTTTAAATTCAGTTTACGGTGCAGACCAAAAAGGTGGAATGCCACAACTTGATCCAACTTCCTTCAATTCACAAATATTTTGGTTAGTTATAATATTTAGTTTTCTGTTTATATTAATTAATTACATTTTTTTACCAAAGATTTCCGGGATAAAAAGAAACAGGGAGGATCTAATTAATTACAATCTTAATGTTGCAAAAGAAAATAATATTAAGATTGAAAAGGTGAACAAAGAAATTACAAGATTATTAGAAGAATCTAGAGCACAGTCAGAGATGATGATTAAAGAGTGTCAGGATAAAAACTCAAAATTTTTTAATGAAGAAGTTCAAAAGGTTGTTAAAGAATTACATCAAAAGGAAAAAGTCTTGCTATCTAATTTACAGATTATGGAAGATCAAGTTAAAAAAGATATTATCAAATATTCAAAGGATTTGGTAGTAGAAATATACAAGCAAATTCTAAGTAAAAATACCGATATTAAAAGTTCAGACTTCAAACAGATAGAGATTAAAAATGATAGAAAATCATTTTCTTAATGACTCCTCCATCTGGGTCAGTATTTCTTTTATTATATTTATTGGTTTAACGTATAAGCCTCTTAGAAAAATGATAGACAAAGCATTAGTAGATAAAATTGAAAGTATTAAAGTCGAAATTAACAATTCTGAAAAGATTAAAAATGATTCTGTTTTGTTATTACAAGAAACAGAACAAAAGATGAGGCAAACACAACAAATATGTAAAAGTATTGAAGAAGATACGAGAGAAAAATCACGTCAAATAGCTGAAGATTCCAAAAATAATTTGCAAGTAGTCATAAAAAAGAAAAAACAAAACTTTGAGAAAAGGATTGGTCGAGAGAATATACAATCCAATGAAAAAATTAAACAAATGATCATTAATACTGCACTTACTGTTGCTAAAAATAAAATTATCAAAGAGATTTCTGAAAAAGATAATCAAAAATTAATAAATAGTTCGTTACAAAGTATTGAATTTCCATAAAATTAATATGGCTTTTCATACTAAACTGTCTAAAATTGAAGTAGAAAGTATTTTATTAAAATATCAGTTAGGTAGTTACGTTAATCATATGGGGATTACCCAGGGTATAGAAAATAGTAATTACTTACTTTATACTAATAAATTAAAGTATATTTTAACTATATTTGAAAAAAGAGTAAATAATAATGACCTACCATTTTTTCTAGAATTAATGGATCATACTAGGGCTTCCGGTATTGTTTGTCCAACTTCCTTAAAAAATAAAAACGGAAAAAGATTTGATACAATAAAAAATAAAAGTTTCGCAATATTCACATTTATTGAGGGTAAAAGTCTTAAAAACTGGAGTCATGAGAATTGTTTTTTGATTGGAAAAACAATTTGCGATTTTCATTTTGCCAACAAGAATTTCAAACCTAGACGGAAAAATAATTTTGGTATTAATCAATTCTCATATCTTTTTAGTAAAATTGAAAAGGATATCGAGAAAGTTTTACCAGGTGCAAAAAATCTTATTAAAAAAGAAATAAACTTTCTTGAAAAAAAGTATCCAAACAACTTACCAAGTGGCATTATTCATGCCGATTTCTTTCCAGATAATGTTTTATTTATAGGAAAAAAAATAAGCGGCATTATTGATTTTTATTTTTCATGCTTCGACAACTTTATGTATGACTTAAGTATTGTTGTTAACGCTTGGTGCTTTCCAAATAATAAGTTTAAAATTGAAAACTATAATAGTATAATAGAGGGCTATCAGGAAAGAAAAAATATGACTGATAAAGAATTTTCATTTTTAAATATTTGTCTTAGAGCTGCAGCAATGAGATTCTTACTCACAAGACTTTCTGATAGAATCTTTCCAACCTCTGATTTTGCTCAGAAAAAAAGTCCTAGAGAATTTTTTGACATTCTTAATTTTCATAGATCACATGATATTACAACAAAAGGATAAATTAATTAATATTTATACTGATGGTGCCTGTTTTGGTAATCCTGGCCCAGGAGGGTGGGCTTTTATATATTATCTAGATCAAACTAGATTTCAAAATTCTGGTGGTTCGTTACAAACAACTAATAATAGAATGGAATTGACTGCTGTACTGAGGGCATTAGAAAAGATAAATGATCTTAAAAATATTGTTATTTATTCTGACAGTAAATATGTAATAGATGGTGCCACAAAATGGATAATAAAATGGAGAAAAAATAATTGGAAAAATTCAAACAAGCAAACAGTTAAAAACATTGACTTATGGATAAAAATTGATGGACATTTGAACAATAAAAAAATCGGTTGGCAATGGGTTAAGGCCCATGTTGGTAACATTTTGAATGAGGAGGTTGATATATTAGCGAAAAAAGAAGCTTCTAAATTTATAAATCAGACAAAATACTAGAAGCTGTGCTCACATCTAAACCACCGCCATTCTCGTCATAAATCTTTTTTAATATACAATTATCAATTATCATTGCAAATCTTGACAATCTTTTTCCTAAGCCAATAACTGACAAATCAATTGCAAGACCAGTCAAATTTAGAAACTCTGAGTTGGCGTCGGCTAGAAAGTTTATTTTATCTGCACTATTGTATTCCTTCCATTTATTAACAACAAATGGATCATTAACAGATATAAAAAAAATTTCGTCAATACCTTTACTTTTGAATATCTCATAGTTTTCTATAAAGCCTGGTAGATGCTCATCATTACATGTTGGCGTAAATGCCCCTGGGACAGCAACTAAAACGATCTTTTTGTTAGATATTAATTTCTTCAAGTCTTCAGGTTTTGGACCGTCAGCTGTCATAACAAAAACTTTTGCACTATTTATCTCTTCATTAATTTTCATTTTCAATGTGCTAGTTCAATTTTTTCGGTTATTTTACTTGGGGTTAAAATTTCAGAAAGGATTATACCGTCTTTATTCTTAGGTCCATACACAATGTTAAGTGGTATACCATATTTACCAAATATTTTCATATAAGTTAAAATTTTTTCATCTTTGTTTGTCCAATCGGCTCTGAGCAAGTTGACATTTTTATCTTTAAAGTACTTTAGCATACTTTTTTTTTCCAAAGTAGTAATTTTATTAAATTGGCATGTTACACACCAATCTGCTGTTACATCAACTAAAACTATTTTTTCGTCATTAATAAGTGAAGAAAGTTTTTCCTCGTCGAATGTTTCCCAGATTTCATTTGGTGAATTCGAATATATATCTTTAATAAAGTAAGCGTTAAAAGATAAAACAAAAAAAGAAATTAAAAATACCGTAGATTTAGTTTTTTTGATAATAAATAACATAAGTATCATTATAGTCATTAACAGAAACCACAAATAATTAGTATTTATGTTTAAAAGAGAAAAAAACCAAAGAGACGATATTAAAACTAAAAATCCAAGAAAAATTCTAAAGGTATTCATCCATTCTCCAGGTTTTGGTATAAGTTTAAGAGAATTCTTAAATATGATGGGTAAAAGGTAAGGAAATGAAAAACCCATTGCTAGGAATATAAATATAGTATAAATCTCGATTATACCTCTAGATAGAGCGTAGCCTACAGCAGTACCAAGGAATGGAGCACTACATGGTGTAGCTAAAAAAGTAAGGACAACACCAGTAAAAAAACTATTAAAGTATTTATTTTTAAATCTTACATTGAAAAAATTAGTGATTTTACTTGGTAAAATTAGCTCAAAAAATCCTAGTAAATTTAACGAAAAAAAGAGCAATATCAATGCAAACAAAAGAATAAAAGTTTTACTTTGGAATTGAGTCCCCCAACCAATTTCGTAACCAATAATTTTCATCACTAAAGTGAATGTAGCTAAGATTAAAAAAGAGAGAAATATACCAGCCACAACACAAAGGCATAGAAGAGTTATTTCTTTCTGTCTACCCTTTGATAAATCAAAAATTGAATAAATTTTTAATGATAAAACGGGTAGAACACACGGCATTAAATTTAGAATTAGTCCACCAATTAATGCAATTATCATTATAATAAAGAATGAATTATTCGTTGTCTTAGGTTGCTTTAATGAGATAATTTTTGTTTCTGCATTGTTATCAGAAGTAATCAAAAACTCAAATCTAATATCATCTATTGGTTTCTGACTATCAACATTTATAGTAACAACTAAATCATTTTCTTTTTCATAAACGGAATATGTAAAATTTGCCTCAGGGGAATATAAAAAAATATCATTCCAATTAGAATTATTTTCTCTTTTAAAATGAATATCAAAATTATTATTTTTGTTATTAGTTATTTTATTTAATGAAAAATTTATGTTTTCTGTTGTTGGAAGACTTTCAATCGATTCAGTTAATAATTTGTCACTTATTTTGGAAGTAATGTTTAAATTTACATTTAATATGATTTCTTCCTCTATAGGGATGCATATTTTTTCACAAATCAAATAACTAAATATAAGTTTCTCATTTAAAATGCTTACACCTTTTTGCAATTGAACATAAACAGGGAAGATTATACTACCCTCATATCCAATTGTCTCAATACCAGATTCCATGAATCTACGAGGGGTTGGAAACAAAATATTTATTTTTTTAATCTTATCTTTATTGTATCCGATAAGTCTGGGTTGACTCCCTGAATCTCCTGGGTTTTTCCAATATGTTTTCCATCCACTATTTAAATCTAGTTTAATGCCAAATATGAATCCTTCATCTTTATTTAAAATTGAATCTTTATGAATAATTGATATTTTGCTATGCTTTTTTTCTTCAAATATCTGAACAGACTGCACTTCGGAAATGCAAATAAAACAAAAAAGAATAACAAGAATAAAACGCATAAGATTTAACAAAATTGTCTGTTTGAAATATATTTTTTATGTTGTAATAATTATATAATGAAAAAAAAAAATTACCTCAGAGGAAATATAATTTGCGCACTCCCACAATTAAAGGATATTTTTTTTACTAGAAGTCTTATTTATATAACTCATCATACTAAAGATGGTGCACTCGGAATCGTTCTTAATTATAAAATCATGAATATAAATAGTTCAGACTTATTCAGTCGGCTCAATATTTCTTCAACCCAAGATAATAAAAGCTTTTCTCTGCACATTGGTGGTCCTTTAAATCAAAATAATGGGTTTATACTTCACTCCAAAGAATATAAGAAAGAAGATACCATAAAAATATCTAATTCTGTAAATTTGACATGTACAACAAAAATAATTGAGGATATTGCGAGGGACATTGGTCCAGAAAAATATTTTATTTCTCTAGGTTACGCTGGATGGGCACCTGGTCAACTTGAACAAGAAATTATTAATAATAGTTGGATAAAAATAAATGAAACAATGGATCTGATTTTTGATACAGAGGCTGACAAAAAATGGGAAAAAGCAATTGAATTTACAGGAATAGATTTTTCGAAATATTCGTCTTTATCTGGAAGTGCTTAATTAGTCAAATTTTCACTCATAAAAGCTTTAACGATTTTTATATTTTTCTCTAAAATTTCAAATTTTTCATCTAAATGAAATAGATCAGCAAAATTTTTTGGTAATTCTAGATTTGAAAAGTGATTAACTTTATACTTTATTGAATCTAAAAACTTTGCATAATGTGCTGTTGCCAAATAAACAATTTTTTGGTCACTTTCTTCTAGTATTTTCCTTCCTATTCGTAAGCCCACTGCAGTATGTGGATCAATTATAACCTTAAATTTCTCATATATATCCTTGATTGTAGAAATCGTCTGTTTGTCATCTATCTTACCACCTCTAAAGGTTTGTTTGATGTTTTCAAGAATATTCTGTGATACCGTAAATGATTTATCTTTTTTTAATGAATTATAAAGTTTTTTTATTGGTTTAGAGGAATTTCCATAATAGAAAAAAAGAAGTCTTTCGAAATTACTAGATATCTGTATATCCATACTGGGGCTTAGTGTTTTTTGTGTTTTTTTTAAAGACAATTTTCCTGAATCTAAAAATCTTTTTAAAACGTCATTAAGGTTTGATGCAATCACTAATTTCTGAATAGGCAAACCCATTTGTTTAGCAACAAATCCAGCATAAATATTTCCAAAATTTCCAGTTGGAACACTAAAGATTAATTTTTCCTGCATTTTGCATATTTTTAGATAAGACCAAAAATAATAAACAATCTGTCCCATAATTCTTACCCAGTTTATTGAGTTAACACCAGAAAGATTATATTTTTTTTCCTTATGGTTTTCTTTAAAAATTTCTTTAACAATATTCTGACAATCATCAAAATCTCCGTTAATGGCAAGGTTATAAACGTTTTTGTTTTTAAAGGTTGTCATTTGCCTTCTTTGAACATCACTAACTTTATTATTTGGAAAAAGAATAAAGATTTTAATTTTTTCAGACTTTGAACATCCATTTATAGCTGCAGATCCTGTGTCTCCGGAAGTAGCTCCTAGAATGACAAGATCAATTTTTTTTTTTTTTAATATATAGTCATATATATTGCCTAAAAGTTGAAGTGCAAAATCTTTAAAAGCAGCAGTTGGACCATGGTAAAGATTTAGTATTGATTCTTTATTATTTAGCTTAGTAATAGAAATTTTATCTTTGTCACCAAAACAATCATAAGTCTTTTTACATATTTTTAGGTAATCTTCATAAGGTATTGATGGTTGAACAAATTCCTTTGTAATTTCGTAGACCAAATGAGAATAATCTAAAGTTTTAAGACTTTGAATTTTTTTAATCGAAAACTTCGGAAAATAGATAGGAACATATAAACCTCCGTCAGGTGCTAGACCATTCAATAAAACTTTTTCAAAATCACATGTTTTTCCATTATCGTCTCTAGTTGATATATAATCCATCTAAAATTCTTATTTTGAAACTTTTCTGACATTTGCTGCAATATAAACGCCTACAAGACCACAAGCTATTAAAAACCAAGTAATAGCATATTGCAAATGGTTATTTCTAATATAAATTCTGGTTTGATTCCCCAATGGATAACCATTTGGTCCATCCTCAAAAGCCTCAAGATAAAATTTTTTCTCAAGTTTTATACCAGTATATTTAGACATTAATTCGGGTTCAACAAAAAACCAGAAATTATTTTGTATTTCATTATCTGGTTGAAATCGGCCTTTTTTTCCAGGTAGCCGGATAATAGCCTGAACCATACCTTCTTTGTTATTTAAATAGTTTCTGCGAGTATCTTTTTCCTTTAGTTTTAATGGTACCCATCCTGTATCAAAAATAAGGTTCTCACCATTTTCAGCCAAGAAGGGTACAATAATATGGAATCCATTATTTCCATTTTTACTCAATGCTGGCATGTACATCTCAAAATCATTAAGATATTTTCCTTTTAGAAATACCCTCTGAAACTCTTCGTTAGAGGGATTTTTTAACTGACTTAGGGATAAGCTCTGTGACTCGTAAGCTGCAATTCTTTCGTTAATTAGTTTGGTTTTCCATTGCAACCTAA